>OLWP01000064.1_pt1 | contig 100293 bp, 117 predicted proteins | sample 1673741 | NCBI WGS metagenome assembly OLWP01 (sample SAMEA103958125, study PRJEB25191) | human gut metagenome
GAACTTATTAAAATCGATCATAAAATATTAAATACACACTTTTCTTGACAAACCCATTTCTTTTTATTCTGGAGGATCTCTTTGATCTATTCTTAATTCAGGCTGGGCTTATTGAATTGTTGAACTTATTCAGTTTTAGAACTAAATCATAATTATTCAAAGTATATTAAATATTCATATGGTTGACCAATGCTTTTATTGCGCCAAATATTCAATGATGGTTCGTGTAATAACAAATAAGGGAATACGACTAGATATTGTAAGCCCTTTAGCTTCTGTGATAGGTTCGGAATGGCCAATCAATGCAACATCGGCAATTTCTTCTAGATTGGTCTTTTCTTTACAACAGCAAGTGACAATTTTAGCACCCACAGTTTTAACTGCTTGTGCTGCTTCAAATAATTCTGGTGTAGAATTATTTACGCTTAAAAAAATTACCGTATCTTCTTTTTCAACAATTCTATCAATTTTTTTCATCCACATCACATCTTTGACAATGATTGTAGTATAACCAAATAATTGCAAATACATTTGTAATTCATCGGCGACTAGTGTTGTAAAGCCTCGAGAAACAATAAATATACGCTTTGCAGATTGAATATATTCAATAGTCTGCATGATCTTACTTGTATCTAATTGATCAATTGTTTGAGCGGTTTCGCGATATGATTTTGCCAAAGATTCATTTAAAATATGCGAACTATTACTAGTTTTTCGTTGTTCTTGTTGCTCAACATATGAATATCGTAGATCAGACATACTTTGATATCCGCACTTACGTATTGCGCGAGACACGGTTGCAGGAGAAGTAAAAGTTTTCCTGGCTATGGTTGTTATAGATGTATCCATAAGGGTATCTACATGTTCATTGATATAGTCAATAATGACCTTTTCTGATTCCGATAAAGTGTTATATCCTTCTTTCGATAATTGTATAAACATTTCAAACCTCTCTTTTAAGAGTATGACATATTTGAAAATGATTTTCATTTTTTTTGAAAATCTTCTTTTTTTGTGGTTCTGTTTTCGCTTTTGAGGCATTGTAAGCGCTTTTGGTGAAAATTATAATAAGGGTGTAAATCAAATGTACGTATATTTTGATCTTAAATGTTCGGACGTTTCATTGGCTGGAAACCTGAACCCAAGGAGGATTTTTATTACATGTATGTTACATTAAAAGAAGTTTTAAAAGAAGCAGATGAATTAAATATGGCTGTGGGTGCCTTTAATACGCATAATTTAGAAATGATGCCTGCAATTATTAAAGCAGCAGTTAAGCAGAATACACCTGTTATTGTGCAAACTAGTTGTGGAACAGCCAATTATGTAGGACATCGAAATCTTGTAGCTATTGCCAAATCATTGGCGGAAGAATATGGCGTTAATGTTGTACTTCATTTGGATCATGCTAAAGATTTCAATGAGATTCGTAAAGCCATTGATGCTGGATATAGCTCTGTTATGTTTGACGGTTCAGCATTACCATTTAAAGAAAATATTTTAGGAACCAAACGTGTAATTGATTATGCACATCCAAGAGGTGTTAGTGTAGAAGCAGAATTAGGAACCGTTGGTGGGACAGAAGATGGTGTCGTTGTTAATCAAGAAAATGTACGCTATACACAGCCCGAAGCTGCTGTTGAATTTGTCAAACAGACTGGTATTGATGCATTGGCAGTGGCAATTGGAACCAATCATGGTCAATATAAATCAAAAACAGACATTAACTTTGAGCAATTGAAAAAAATTGATGATGCTGTCGATATTCCGTTGGTTATTCATGGCGGAACAGGTGTTAAAGATGAAGATGTTAAAAAAGTTATCGATCTAGGTATTCGTAAATTTAATGTTGGAACCGAACTGTTGGTGGGTTGGAATCGCGTTGCTAAGGAATGCTATGATTTCAATAAAGAAAATACATCCAATCGTGATAATGTCATTCCTTGTTTGGAAAAGATTGATGAGATTGTTCAACGTAAAATCTACTTATTTAAAAACATAAATAAGGAAAGTCTATGAGAGCAGGATTCTATACGGGTAATTATACATATGAAGTTCGAGAAATACCTGAAAGAGCACCTGTGAAAGACGAAGTAAAAATTGAAGTTGCCTGGTGTGGGCTTTGCGGTACAGATCTTCATAAGTTTAATGGACAAAATGGTGCTAGTGTTGTTAAACCACCCATTATATTAGGACACGAATGTTCGGGCATCGTTGTAGAAGTTGGGCCAGAAAGTAAATACTTTAAGCCAGGTGATCGAGTTGCCTGTGATCCAAGTTATGGATGTGGTAAATGTGTCTGGTGCCAACAAGGATTACCAAACTTTTGTTTAGAAAGACATGGTGTAGCAAAAGGATTTGCTGATTATGTATATCCACCAGAGCAGAATGTTTACCATATTAGCGATCATATAGATCTGCAATCTGCCGCTTTAGCCGAACCTTTATCTTGTGTTATTCATGGATTGGATCTAATTCAGATTCAAAGCGGAAAAACCGTCGTCATCTATGGCATGGGATCTATTGGTTCCTTGATGCTTCAACTTGTACATTATACAGGTGCAGGAAAAATCATTGTAATTGAAAAAGAAACTAACAAGCAGAAATTAGCTTTAAAACTCGGTGCTAATATGGCTATAGATAGTGATGAATTAGAAAAGATTAGTAAAGAAGAAAATATTGACTATGTGATTGAATGTATCGGCTTAAAAGAAACCATGGAACAAGCGATTCATATAGCTGGTAAAAATGCCAAAGTATTATTGTTTGGACTGGGTGATCCTAAACAACCTATACAATTCAATCAATTTGAAGCATATACAAAAGAATTAAGTATTTATACATCATATTTAAATCCACAAACAACCAATCGTGCAGTACGTATGTTAGAAAGCGGTTTAATAAACACGAAGGATATCATTAGCGCGGAATTGAGTCTAGAAGAGATGGGAGATGAATTAAAAAATCACACATATTCTAGACAAGGAAAAGTTATGGTGTATTTATCTCGAAAATTATAGGAAGAGGAGGAAGAAATGTTATTATCTGCAATTTTAGTTGCTTTATTGGCAACGATGGGACAATGGTGGTTCTTTGGCCCTGTTACAAAATGCTTAGTATATCCGTTAACAACAGGAACATTGGTTGGTTTATTTATGGGAGATCCAATGACCGGTATGTTGGCAGGCGCTAATATTCAATTAATTTATCTGGGATGGATTTCAGCAGGTGGAACCATGCCAAGCAATACGATTGTTGCAGGTATCTTTGGTACTGCAATGGTAATTTTAACAAAATCAGATCCAACGATGGGTGTGACGTTTGCTATTCCGTTCAGTATGTTTGGATTATTGTTAAATCAAATTTATATGACTGTCAATGCTGCATGGATCCATCAAGCAGATCATTTGCTTGAAAAGGGCAATATCCGCGGTGTTCGTATCATGAACTTTTTACCTTCATTCTGTATGGCATTCATTTTATATGGTATTCCTGCTTTCTTATTGGTAACTACAGGAAGCGGATGGGCGACTCAGTTGATTAATGCTGTACCTGAAAATATTATCCATGCTTTAGAAGTTGTTGGTGGTATTATGCCTGCACTTGGAGTTGCAATGTTATTGAATTATTTAGGTAAGAAAAAGTTGATTCCTTGGTTCTTTGGTGGTTTCTTCTTAACAGCATATTCTGGTTTAGGTTTAACAGCAGTTTCTATTTTCTCTGCCATTATTGCCATTATTATTTATATGAATGATTCTGCTAAAACAGCGCAAGCTGCAGTGAATGCGAAAAAAGTAAAACGTTTAAGTGTTAATAAAAAAGTTAATACCGTAACTGTAGGAAGTGATGCTATCCCAGTTGCAACAATAAGTGAAGAAAAACCAAGAGAAATATTGCCATATAAGAAAAAATTGTCAAAGAAAACTCTTGTCAAAACATGGTTATGGACAACAAGTACTGAAGCTTGTTACAACTATGAACGTTTACAAGCATTAGGTATTGCGAACTTAATGATTACACCGATTCGTGAATTATATGATACTAAAGAAGAACAAGTTGAAGAATTGAAAAAATATATGGAATTTTATAATTCCGAAGTATTTACAATTGGTCCAATTATCAATGGTATTACTTGTTCTATGGAAGAAGCTCGTGCCAATGGTGAAAATGTATCAGCCAAAGATATCAATGCAGTACGTACCGGATTGATGGGTCCAGTTGCTGGTATTGGCGATACCATTATGCAAGGTATTTTATTCCCAATTCTATTCGGTATTGGTTGTTCAATGGCTTTGGATGGTAGTTATTTGGGTCCGATTCTATCCTTTGTAGTATTTGAAGCATTGATTTTCTCTTGTGGATACTTCATGTTCATGACAGGTTATAAGCAAGGAAAATCGTCATTATTAAAGATTTTGAAGAATGGTACTATTGATAAAATTATCAATGCATTCAGTATTGTTGGCTTGATGGTTGTTGGCGCAATGGCAGCAACACGTGTAACTATTGATACAAATTTGGTATTTAAAGTTGGTGAAGGAACTACTAAGTTACAAAGTGTTTTAGATTCATTAGCACCAGGATTGATTCCACTAGGTATAACAATGCTTGTATGGTGGATGTTACGTAAAAAAGTTAATACAATTTGGATTATTGTAGCAATCTTCTTAATTGGTTTTGTTGGTTACTTTACAGGTATTTTAGGATACACAGGTTAATACAAGAAAGTGGGTACTTGATGGTTAATATTATATTGGTAAGTCATGGCGATATGTGTCTGGGAATGCTCGATGGTTTAAAAATGATTGGCGGAGGGGATTATGGCGTAAAAGCCCTTCCCCTGCTACCAGGTACAACTCCAGAAACATATCGTGAAAATTTAGCAAAATTGATCGAAGAAAGCAGAGATAAAAGCAATGATGGAACATTGATTTTATCGGATATTTCCGGTGGCACCCCTTATTTGAGTGCGGCCTATTTATCCAAAAATTATAAGCTAGCATTAATTAGTGGTATGAATATGCCAATGTTGCTGACTTTGGCATTGGAAAGAAATGATGAATCCACGCTGGATTCTTTACTTGAAAAAGCGGAGAGTACATACAAAAGAGCTTACAAAGCAACAATGTTTAGAAAAGGAGAGATGAAGAATCGTGAAAAACTTAGTCTTAACAAGAATCGATGATCGATTGATTCATGGACAGGTTATGACAGCCTGGATAAAAAATAAGAATGCTGAACAAGTTGTAATTGTAGATGATGATGTAGCGAATGATGAATACATGATTGAAGTATTAGAAATGGCAATTCCTGAAGAGATTCCGATTGGGATTTTCACTAAAGAAGAAGGTGTGGAATTCTTCTCACAAGGATTGGATGCACCAACTATTCTATTAGTCAAAGGACCAGGTGTTTTGAATTACTTGATTGATCACAATATTCCTATTGATGCTATTGATATTGGTGGAATGGGGGCTAGAAGTGATCGTTCCACTCTGTATAAGAATATTTCAACAAGCCCGGAAGAAAATGAAGAATTTAAAAAGTTATTAGATAAAAATGTCAATGTGTATATTCAAGTGATGCCACAGAATAAACCAGTATCCGTGGCTGAGTATTTAAAGTAAAAAGAAAGAAGTCATTAGATATGAATAAAGAAAGAATGGATGGACGTGTTATCGTTATTACAGGAGCTAGCAGTGGCATGGGTGCTGCTATGGCAAAAGATTTTTCAAAACGTGGTGCTAAAATTGCCATTTATGATTTAAATGAAGAAAAAGGTCAAAAAACAGCTGATGAAATTAAAGCAGAAGGAAATTTAGCTACATTTTATAAAGTAGACGTAACCGATAAAAAAGCCATTGAGGATGCAACTAATCAAGTAGAAGCACAATTTGGCCCTTTAACCAACTGGGTTAACTCGGCAGGTGTTTCAAGAATGGTTCCTTTCTTGGATAGTAGTGAAGAATTATGGGATTTAACATTGGATGTCAATTTAAAAGCTACTTTCTTATGTTGCCAAGTTGCAATTTCACATATGTTAAAGAATGGTAAAGGTGAAATTGTCAATATGTGTTCTCTATCAGGTAAAAAACCTAGTTCTTGGCAGACAATCTATTGTGCAAGTAAATTCGGGGTTTTAGGTTTAACACAAGCTATTGCCAAAGAGTTTGCAGACAAAAATATTCGTTTAAACTGCATATGCCCAGGTATCGTACATACCGAAATGTGGGATAGACTAAAATATGAATATGCAAAGAAACGAAATTTGGACCCAGAAGAAGTCTTACCATATTTTGAAAAACAAATTCCAATGCATCGTTTGGTTGATTTGCAAGATGTGATTAATGCAGCTGTGTTTTTATTAACAGATAATTCCAGTTATTTGACAGGACAATCTATCAATCTTGTCGGTGGTGAATGGATGGATTAATATGACTGCACTTGATTTCAGCGGATCTGAACAATTATATTACCAACTTTATAACCAGTTGTTCCAAAGCATATATAGTGGTGAATATAAAATTGGCGATATGATGCCCACTGAAAATTCATTGGCAGAAAATCTTCATGTTAGTCGAGCCACTGTGCGAAGTGCCATGGAAATGTTGGTACATGAAGGTATGATTAAAAGACAACGAGGTAAAGGAAGCATTGTAATATCTAATACTCCAAAGAGTGCGTTTAATCACGTTGTCAGTTATGCAAGAAAAAATGATATTGAAGAAGGAACTATATATAATAAACTGTTATCTTTAAATATCGATAAAGGGTTATTGGATATTAATCATGATCTACATCTAGATAAAAAAGCTAAGATTATACATATGGAAAGAATCCATTATATGAATGAAGAACCATGTTATCTAGTAGTGAATTATTTTGAAGAATCATTTGTTCCAGATATTATGAAGCATGATTTTTCAAAAGAGTCGCTTCGTGCTCTCTTAAAGTCACATTATGGTATTCTATGGGACAGTGCTATCCAGGAAATTTATTGTATTCCTGCAGATGATGAAAAAGCCATTCAACTTAACATTCAAAAAAGCAGTCCTCTTATGTTAGTAAAAAGAATTTCTTATGATAAAAACAATATACCTCGCGAAGTTGTTTACACATATTATCGTGCCGATTTGTATCACCTTGAAATAAAACTATCGAATGAATGAATATGAAAAAAACGCTAATTCTATTAGCTGGATATCCTGGAACGGGAAAAACGTATTTAAGTCAATTGATTCAAAAGAAAATTGGCACGTTTCAAGAAGTAAGTCCGGATGCAATCAAAGAAAGAAACTGGGATATTTTCGGCTTTGATACATTAGAAGAAAAAGAATCATTGATCCAATTGAGCTGGAAAGAATATTATTTAGAAATGGAAGAATGGTTCAAACGAAGTAAAAATGTTGTTTCTGATTATCCATTTAGTTACAAACAGCATGATCAAATACTCAAACTGATAAATGACTATCAATATCAAGTTATTACTGTTCGTTTGATTAGCGATTTAAATGTTCTCTTTGAGCGACAAAAAAAACGAGATTTGGATGCAACAAGACATCTAGGACATATTGTTTTGAAATATCATAAAGGCATGAAACTGGAAAATCATAATCAAGCAGATAATTTATTGACAAAAGAAGAGTTTTTTCATCGCTGTTTAGATCGTGGTTATCAATCGTTTTCACTGGGAAAATTGTATGAAGTGGATGTCACAGATTTTTCTAAAGTGGATTATTCAACCTTATTAAATAATATAAAACAAGATATATATGGAAGCTAAAATGAATACAGATACTCTCCTCTAATTTATTTGTATTTTATAAGCAAACCAATACAAAAGCTCTTTGTGTGTATAACATAAAGAGTTTTTGTATTTGGATGTTTTAGAATAACGCGATTAAATGAGAAATACGAAAAATGACAAATATGTATTATCTGACAGGTAGCTATGTAAACGGAAAAAGAAGAGGACCATTTGTGTTAAGAGGTCCTCTATACATATTTATTTACTTTTTTTGATTGTTTGAACTCGTGTTCGGTCAAACACATACTGTAAGATGATGATAACGAATGCAATCAACATGTTGTAGAGTGCATGACTGTGATTGAAAATGGTTAAGATCAATAGAATTAAAGTATACAGGATTAAATACGTCTTTTTCTTCATAAAGAAGGCCTCCTTTATTATTTTTCATTTTCTGGATATAGCGTCATGAGCAAGTAGCAAATTTCATCATCCGTGACATGAATTTCAAATGTATCCTCTATGTCATTGATGTGTTTTTTTAAACCATTGAAAGCTGCTTGATGTCTTTTTATGTATTGGTCTTTATTATCAAATTTGATGAACGTATGCGTAATTAATCGTTCAATCATAAATCCAAGATGAAGGATAAGAGAGAAGCGTATGGTATCAATATCTTCATTTTGATAATTTAATTCTTTAAATGCATCATCTAAAAATTGATTAGACACTTTTTCAGCAACAACAGGATTTACATAAAGAACGTGTTCTTCTAAAAAGTGAATAGTTTTAGATTCAGTCGTTTCGGTTTTTTGATTAGTACTGTTTGTTTGTTGAAAACCAGATTGTTCGATAAATTGAATAAATTGTTGTTGTTTTTCCGTATCAATCAAATCTGTAATATGGAAGAAAGGAATATTGATATCCAGATGAATATTACCAACAACAGCGATGATATTATACTTTTTAGTAAACTCTAACTCATTTTGTTGTAAATCTTTGTTATTTAAAGCAATTACACGAATAAAATCAAGATTGTTTTTAGCCAATAAAGTTTCAATCGCATTTTTAAAAGCAATGCTTGTTCCTTTGCCAGATGAACAAGTTGATACAATAACTGGTTTCTTTTTATTTTGTATATGAACAGTTGGAGTGTTGTTTTTAATTAAATATTCATTATAGAGAATATCGGCGTGATCCTTGCGATTTAACATGATATGTGCAAAATCCAAAGCTATAGCTGTCGAAACATTCGGAATTGTATGGGTAGGGATTCCGGTGTCTTTTGTAAGTTGTTTACCAAAATTTAATAAGGATCCCATATCAGCTAGAATGATAATTCCTTTTTTGGGTTGTAGTTCAGATACCCTTTTTGTAAATAAATGATAGCTAGTTTGGACGTCTTGAGTTAAAGGCATATCAAATGCATTTACAAAATTTGTATGTAACAAACGGTTGCAAACATTGGCAATGCTTGAAGCTGTATTACCATGGGCTAAAATGAACAAAAGGGCATTATTTGTCTCATCGATTTGTTCATGATTAGTGATATTTTCAATCAACATTTGAAAGAATTTGGACTCATCAGCAGGAAGCCGAACAGAAAAATGAGATTCAATTTGATGAATAATTTTATCAATCAATTGATCACCTGTTTTTGCGCATAAAGGAGTTGTTTCAATTGAATCGTTTTTTCTTAGTCGGTCCACTAAAAATTTAAGATGGAATGCCAAAATTAAAATATTTTGTTCAGATATCTTAATATCTAGATCATTGCGAATCGTCTTCATTATATCCATAGAAAAATCAACGATTTCGGGATCAATAATTTTATCAAGCTCTTCTTTCTTAATATTTTTAAAATACAGTTTATTTAGAATATCATTATAGTAATTCGATACAGCTGAAGAAATGGCTTGAGCTGCTTCTTCTTGTGAAGTTGACTTATTGGAATGATCTTTTATTTCTTCCATTACCGTGTTATAAGAGTCCTTCGTGAAAATTTGTTTCGAATGAGATATTTCATTGGAAGGACTGATGATCAAATTATAGTTATAACTTTCTAAATTTCCTTCGAAAGTATATTCATCACCATTTCTTTTTTTATAGAATGACTTAATATTTTCCGATAAGAAAGTATATCGAACATGGACTTCATTTTTATCAGATTCTTTCTTAGCTAAAAAAGAACGTGCACATAAAATTTTAATTTCGGAAGCTAATTGACCTATATTTTCTGGAAAATCATAAATTATAAATGCTTTTAAAATACGAGGATCAATCACATATATTTGTTTTGTGATGCTGGCTTCACGTGAAAATAAACTTTCTACCAATTTAAGTCGTTCTTCAATCGGACGTTCTCTTAGTGGTGGAAGCTTTATAGTCAGAGGAATTCTACGTTTGAATGTTCTTAATAATACATCGTTTGGATTTTCAGTTGTTGCACCTATGATCAATATATCCGATGTACGTGTCGTATTGGCTTCGCCCATTTTTCTATAATGACCGGTATCCATCAAATAAAAGAGCAATTCTTGTCCTTCAGGAGGAAGTCGGTGAATTTCATCGAGAAATAGTATGCCATGATTGGCTTTTTCCACCAAACCAACGGCTTCTTGTTCCGCACCAGTAAAAGCACCTTTAATATGGCCAAACAATTGCGAAAGAAGAAGTTGTGGATTGTAGTAGTAATCGGCACAGTTGAATTCAACAAATGGGTACTCTTCTTCGGTTGCATGTTTAATTTGGCAACCATAGTTATACATCGCATGCGCAAATAATGTTTTTCCCGTACCGCTTTCACCAGTAATTAAAGTATGTAACCCTTTTGGTGGATAGAGAATGGCAGATTGTGCTTCTGCCACTTGTGTGGCCTGACTGCCATCATATCCGATAATGATTGAGAAAGGATTCGTTTCACTGGTATTCGCAAAGAGATATTTATTTACTTCATCCAATGTAAATGAATCTTGATTGATTTTATGATTTAATTTGTTTTCTAAAATATCACGAGGTATATACTTTACTGGTTTTGTAAGTATTTTTATGAAAGTTCCTTTTTCAACTTCATTATTTAAAATATTACTGATAGCCGATCGATACGTTCCAAAGTGTTCGGCAATTTCTTTTGCGGATACCCCAATCACTTCTTTATTTTCGAATTTTTTTTTCTAAATAACTTTCATTTACGATGGAATAAACATAATCGATTATTTGTTGCTTATTCATTAAATACCTCCTTTCTATTTCAAAAACTAGAATTATGACAATAATTCAATTAAAGTATTCATCATTTTCTTTGGGGAATTTGCTAATTTGATTTTTTCCATAGCATTTTCATCTGAAAACAAACTTACCAAATCTTGAAGAATATGAAGTTGGTGTTGGCCGCCATTAACTGCCAATGTAAAAACGATATCCACAGGCACCATTTCATTATCAGATCCCATTAATACAAAATTCACAGGATTTTTTAGTTTTGTCACAATAATCGCTGATTTTTTTACAGTATCTCTCTCAATAGGATGAGGGATGGCTACTTTTAGTACATTTGTTGGTAAAGCTGTTGGATATAGTTTTTCTCTTTGCAAAACAGCATCTGCAAATCCGCTCTTTACATATCCTTTTTTATAGGCATCATTACCAATTTTTTCAATGACCTCTTCATAATTATTGGCCTCAAGGTCAAACGTGATTAAATCTTCGAACAATAAGTTAGTGATTTTATAGTTATCCATTATATCTGTTCCTCCTGTTAAAAATCAATCTGTTCAACTAAGTAAAAGCAAAAAAGATGCCAATTCTACTCATTCTCTAAAAATTCCAAAGTAAAGTTAAATAATAAAAATATTTTTTCTTTATCCAAAGATATTAGTAAAAAATAGAAAAAAGCAAAATAATATTAGTTTTTGGCAAAAAAAATTGCTTTATAAAAAAGTGTGAAAAGCAATTAGTTAGTCAATTGATTGTTCAATAATTCGATTAAATGGACGATTACAAGAAAGGAGTAATTAAAAAAATATTTTAGAGCGAAGTTGGCAACAATATTGCTATGTAAGTATGTGTAGACGACTACGAAATAATAGAAAGGAGAAGAAATTATATGAAAACTATTATTGTCGCATGCGGAGGAGGAATTGCTACATCGGCAACATGTGCTACAAAAATTAATGAGGCACTGGAAGAACGAGGATTATCTGGATTAGCTAAAGCCAAAGCAGTGGATATTAAATCATTAGATAATTTTATTAAAACGGCTGATCTATATGTATCTATTACTCCTATGCGTGGTGTGCAAGAACATTACAGTATTCCTGTTGTCAGTGGAATTCCACTACTGACTGGTATGGGAAAAGATGCATGCATTGATGAAATTATTAAAGCATTGAAGTAAAAAAAGTAGAAATGATGAATAGTTAAGGAGAGTTATTTTATTATGCAAACGTTACAAATTGTATTCCAAGGTTTATTGAACTTAGGTGCAGCAGTTTTCTTGCCAATTGTATTATTTCTTATTGGTTTAATTGTCGGAATGAAGCCTGGAAAAGCTTTCTCATCCGCATTGACATTAGGTGTAGCCTTTGTAGGTATCAACCTATTAATTAGTTACATGGGTGATACAGTTGGAGGGGCATTTACCACAATTGTAAAACACACACATACTACTTTGAAATATATCGATATGGGTTGGGCGCCAGCATTAGGATTGGCTTGGCAATGGCCTTATGCATTCTTAATGTTCCCGGTTCAAATTGGTATAAATGTCATCATGTTATTAATAGGTAAAACAGATTGTTTGAACGTGGATATGTGGAACGTAGGAAATAAAGTATTTACGGCATTCTTAGTTACATGTGCATGCAACAATGTCATTATTGGATTTATCGTTGCCATTATTCAAATTATTGCAGAGTTAAAAAATGCAGACTATACAAAATACCAAATTTTGGAACTTACAGGTGTCCCTTCTGTTGGTATGCCTCACTGTATGTTCCTTTCCAATATTTTCTTTTATCCAATTTCTAACTTATTAGATAAGATTTTGCCAGAAACTAAACCATTGAACGGTCAAGAAATTCGAAATAAAATTGGTATCTTTGGCGAAAACCATGTTATCGGATTCATCATGGGTACAGTCATCGGATTGGTTGCAAAACAAGGATCTGCAGCTCTTTTGTTAGGTGTGCAAACAGGTACTGCTTTGACATTGTTCCCAATGGTATCGCAATTATTTATGACTGCTTTGACACCAATTTCTGAAGCAGCAAGTGACTGGGTAAAGAAGAAATTCCCTGGACGTGAATTGATTATCGGATTGGATTGGCCAATCTTAGCTGGTAACCCTGAAATTTGGGTAGCTATTATCTTTACAATTCCAGTAGCATTAATTTTCTCTTTGATTTTGCCAAACAATACAGCATTGGTTTTAGGAAACTTAATGAATGTTTGTGTATGTGCACCATTATTCTTGGCAATGCGTGGCGATATATTGAAAATGACAATCATCTCTTGGATCTGGTGTCCAATTTTGAGTTATGCAGCATCTGTAATGGGATCTTTACTAACAAACTTGGCAAAGACTGCAGGTACTGCTCATACAAACATTACTTGGTGGGGTTGCGATATTGCTGAAATCCGTTTCGCATTATATGAAGCCGCAAGAGGAAATGTGATTGGTATTGCTTGTGTTGTTGGTATTGTGATCTTAGGTGTTATTTACTTTAAGAAATTTGCGCCAGAACGCGAAAAAGCAGCTAAAGAACGTTTAGGAATTACTGACTAATAATATGAAAAAAAGAGGAGTGAAGATATGAGCAAGTTTGAGCAATTTTGGTGGTATATCGGTGTTGGCGTTGCTTTCATTGGATTGATAATCGCTATTTTTTCTAGAAATATTACTTTGACTATAATTTGTGCATTAGTTACAGCGGGGTTACGAAAACTACAACCAAAAACTTCTATTCCTGAAGTGTATAAAAAAGCCGGTATCACGAAGGATATGTTCACTCCTGGGAGTACGAAAAAATGAAAAAAATAATAAATGATCCAAATAATGTTGTTGGAGATATGTTGAAAGGAATGCAAATTTCTAATCCAAACATTATTTATAATTCTGAGAAAGATGTAATTGCCAGAAAAATAAAAAGCAACAAAGTTGGATTGGTATCAGGAGGAGGAAGTGGTCACGAGCCAGCACATGCTGGCTACGTTGGCTACGGCATGCTAGATGCAGCCGTTTGTGGTAATGTTTTTGCCTCACCATCTCCAGACCAAATTTTAGAAGGAATTCATTTAGCAGATTCAGGAAATGGTGTATTAATGATTGTCAAAAACTATGCCGGTGACATCATGAATTTCGAAATTGCACAGGAATTAGCAGGCATGGAAGATATTCAAGTGGATCATGTTGTAGTGAAAGACGATGTTTCTGTCAAAGACAGTGAAGATTCAACAGGAAGACGTGGTATTGCTGGAACTGTATTTGTTCATAAAATTGCAGGTGCTAAAGCAGAAACCGGTGCAAACTTAGAAGAAGTCAAAAGAGTGGCTAATAAAGTCATTGAAAACGTTCGAAGTTTTGGCGTTTCGCTTTCTCCTTGTACTATTCCAGCCGTTGGAAAACCAGGATTCCATATTGGCGAAGACGAAATGGAAGTTGGTATGGGAATTCATGGAGAAGCAGGTATTGAAACCACAACATTAAAGCCATCCAAAGAAATTGCTAAATTAATTGTAGAAAAAATTTTTGCAGATAAAGATTTTGGTGATAGTGAAGTGGCAGTCATGATCAATGGTATGGGAGCAACACCACTCATGGAATTGTATATTTTAGCGGGTGACGTCAATGATGTATTGATTGATAAGGGATTGCATCCTGTTAAGTATTATGTCGGCAATTATATGACATCAATAGAAATGGCAGGTGCATCTTGTACCATTTTGAAATTAGATGATGAACTGAAAGAATTACTATTAAGTCCTTGTGATACACCAGCACTGAAACAAGAGGTGAGCAAATGACAGTAAAAATGACAGTGAATGATTTTATTCGTTATTTTAATCAAACAAAAGATCTTATTTATCAAGAAAAAGATTATGTTACCGAATTGGATTCTGCTACCGGAGACGGGGACCATTGGGTAAACGTAAATAAGGGATTTGAAAAAATCACAAGTTTGTTTGAAGATGATTCTACTAATTTAAACTTTTCTGATTTTTTTAAGAAAATTGGTATGACTATGTTTTCTGCGGTAGGCGGTTCATCCGGTGCATTGTATGGAAGTGGATATATTGCTGCTTCAAAAGAATGTAAGACAAAAAAATATGAAAAGGAACTAGATATCCATGCACTATATGATGTCTATCATGCAATGCTTGAAGAAATGATGAAACGTGGAAAAACGCAACCAGGACAAAAAACTATGATTGATGCTTTGTATAATGCATTACAAGCTTATAAAACATCAATGGATGCAAACAAAAGTGAAACAGAAATTATAGAATCATTTATCCAAGGTGCTAAAGATGGTGCGGAAGCTACTCGGAATATGGAAGCCGTAAAAGGAAGAGCTAGTTATCGTACCGATAAAGGTGTAGGTCATTTAGATCCCGGTGCAGTCACTATGGCAATGCAACTGGAATCTTTAGGAAATTATATATTGAAAACACTATAGAGGAGGAAAAAAGACTATGAAAATGAAAAGAGTTTTGTATTATGCCCCAGGTGATATTCGAGTAGAAGAAGCAGATGTACCTACTCCCGGCGAAGGGGAAATTGTTATTAAAAATAAAGTAACACTGACTTGTGGAACCGATGTAAAGACTTACAAACGTGGTTACAGATATGAACTACCATTTGGATTTGGACATGAATGTTCTGGTGTAGTTTATGCTGTAGGGCCAGGTGTAAAAAACTTTGCAGTTGGAGATCGTGTTGTTGCACATAACTCCGCACCATGTGGACATTGTTATTATTGTAAAAAAGGGGAACCATCCATGTGTGAATCTTTGATTCAGAATCAGTTTAAAAATGGTGGTTACGCAGAATATCAATTAATTCCTGCGCCTATTGTAGAACAAAATACTTTCCACATTCCTGATAATATGGAATATAAACAAGCTGCCTTGTTGGAACCATTAGCGTGTGCATTATATGGAACAGAAATGACACATTTCGACATGGGAGATACTGTATGTGTAAACGGCTGTGGACCTATTGGCTTAATGTTTGTCAGAATGTGTGTATTACGTGGAGCCAGAGTAATTGCATGTGATATGAATCCAGAACGATTAAAAACAGCAAAAAAATTAGGGGCTGAAATTGTTATTAATATTAATGATGTAGAGGATCAAGCACAAGCTGTCATTGATCAAACACCAGAAAAACGAGGTGTAGATGCTGCTATTGAAGCAACTGGTTTAGCAAAAGTTTGGGAAATTGCAGCGAATATGGCTCGTCCAGGTGGAGAAGTCTTGTTCTTTGGAGGTCCTAAAAAAGGATCAACTGTTACCTTTGATACAAACAAATTCCATTATCAACAATTAACAATGAAAGGCGTTTTCCATACTACACCTCAAGTCGTAAATGGAGCTTTTGAATTATTAAAGATGGGCGCTATTAAAGCTGAGGATTTTGTCCAAAATGAATACCCAATCGAACAAACCGAGCAAGCAATCATTGAGCATGCTAGCGGAAAAGTAATTAAAAACTGCATTGTTTATGATTAGGTGTTTGAAAAAATGTCGTATCATTGAACTATAATGTCATGAAACAGCAATTAAAAATCATCCAAAAACAAAAACAAAAGCTATCGATCAAGCAAATACCTTCTATGGAAATTTTGAAACTAAATGAACAAGATTTAGAAGAATATATTGAAAAAATCTTGGTCGATAATCCATTTTCAGACGTAGAGGAAAATAAAGTATCTTCGGAAACGAAAGATATGGATTTCAAGATTATTAAAAAAAGAAATCAAGACGAAAATCAATCATTTGAATTAGAAGATAAAAATAGTAATGACTTAATGGAGCATGTATTTCCGCAACTTTCTCCTTTTATACATGATGAACAAGATGAAAAAATTTTCAAGATTATTATTGAATCATTAGATTCCAGAGGATATTTAAATGAATCCGAAAATGAGCTAGCTGCTTTTTTAAATATTTCAAAAAATAAATTGCAACATCATTTAGATATTCTTAAAGGATGCGATCCAAAAGGATTGGGATCAATTGATTTAAAAGATTGTTTATTATATCAACTTAAACAGAAATCCGACACTCAATTAGCTCAACATATTGTAAAAGATCACTTGGAAGACCTTGGATTTGGATACTATCAAAAAATAGCTGTAGCAGAAAATACAACGGTTAATGAGGTAAAGAAAGCTTTACAAATAATTCAATCATTAAAACCACTTCCTGCCAACGGTTTTCAAGTAAATACGAAGACTTTATATATTGTGCCAGATGTGTATATCTATGAAGAAGATGGAAATCTTCACATTGAGATCAATACAAGAGCACAAAATAAATTGAAATTAAATACAGAAAACTATGATGCTTATAAGTCAAATACGTTTGACGTAAAGTCTAAAGAATTTTTACAAAAGAAATATCATGACTTCAAATGGTTACAATACAGCATCAATAGAAGACAAATTACATTGCAGAAAATCATTGAATTTTTAGTGGAATATCAGAAAGAATATTTTTATACAGGAAACCTTTTCGCACTCAAACCTATACGACTATCTGATATTTCTAAAGAATTAGATATTCATACTTCAACGATAAGTCGTGCAACAAGTAATAAATATTTTCAAAACAAATATGGGACTTTTCCATTAAAAATGTTGATTCCAAGAAGTTATGAAAAAAAGGGTCAACCATTGTCTTCAGTTCAAATGATTAAAGATGAAATTCAGGAAATGATCAAATATGAAAATCCAGAAAAGCCTTTATCAGATGAAACAATAAGAGAATTATTAGATGAAGAAGGATACGTCGTTTCTCGACGAAGTATTACTCTCTATCGTCAAGAAGAAGGTATACCTTCTTCGCGAAAACGAAAAGCAATAAAACCCAAAGAAAGGAAATAAGGTAATGAGTATTATCGATGTCGATTTTGTGGCAGATCTTGTAGATGCATGTCAATACTTTTGGTCGGCAGGTTGGGGTGAGTATCATGCAGGAAATATCAGTTATTTGTTGGATGATAATGAACTCAATCAAATTCAAGAATATTTAGGATTTATAAAAAATGTGAAAGTTGATTTTGAAACATCCGGACTCGAAGGAAAGACATTCATTATCACAAGATCAGGTGCTGCCTTTCGAACGATGAAAAAAAGATATGACAAAGATCTAGGAATTATTCGTTTTAAAGAAAATAGTTATGATATTTTGTGGGGATTTGATCATGGAGCGGGATTACCCACAAGTGAATTACCAGCACATGTATTATGCCATAGAGCTAGACTGGCAGATGATCCAAACAATAAAATTGTAATGCATTGTCACCCAACGTATTTAAATGCGATGACGATGATCCATAGTTTAGATGAAGAGGAATTCACAAAAACATTATGGAAAATGAATTCAGAATGTCCACTTGTATTTCCAGAAGGCGTTGCCGTATTACCTTGGATGGTATGCGGAGAAGGACCAATTGGTCCGGCTACGGCAGAAAAAATGAAAAATAAACGAGTGGTTATTTGGCCATACCATGGCATTTTCTCTAGTGGTGCTTCTATAGCTGATGCTATCGGATTGATTGAAGCAATCGATAAAAATGTTCATATTTACGTATTGGTAAAATCGAATATTATTCATAGTATGACTGATGAAAATGTTCGAGAGTTAAAGGATCATTTTGGATTAAAATAGTATATCAATTTAAAACGATTCCCATCTTTGGATGGAATCGTTTTATTTAGGAGATAAGAACATGTTAGAAAGTTTAAAAAAAGATGTATGTGTAATTGCTAAACGTGCACAAGCTACTGGACTTTGTAAACACAAATCAGGTAACTTCTCTGCAAGAGATAAAGAAACAGGATATATCGTTATTACTCCAACGAGTGTGGACCGTGAGTTATTAACACCACGCGATATGGTCGTTATGGATATGGATGCCAATGTTATTGAAAATCTGTCTGGATTACGTCCAACCAGTGAGTCTTTGATGCATTTGAAAATTTATGAAACTCGTCCAGATGCAATGGCTATTGCCCATACGCATTCAATGTATGCAACAACATTTGCATTATTAAACAAACCAATCCCTGCTGTTGTATATGAAGTAGCAAATCTTGGAGTGACAAAAGGTCGTATTCCAGTTGCTCCTTATGGACGTCCAGGAACTATAGATCTTGCCAATTCAGTGGTTGAAGCTGCAAAGGAATCCGAATGTTTCTTGATGGAAAAACATGGCGTAGTTGGATTCGATTCAAGAGATATTTATGAAGCCTATTTGAAAGCAGCTTATATTGAAGAATTAGCACAATTATATTTTAATGCATTAACAGTCTCTGGTGGAAAAGAGCCATATTCATTCCCACAAGAAGAATTAGCAAGTTGGGAATATCCAAAGGAAATAAAATTTAAAGGAAAATAGATGGTTAAATTATATTTTGTAAGGCACGGTCAAACTGTATCAAATGTTGAAAATTTAGTTCAAAGTTGGTCCAATACTGAATTGACTGATTTAGGTATTCAACAAGGTAAAATGTTAGGAAAGGCTTTGTCTTCTATTACTTTTTCAAAAATTTATTGTTCCACAAGTAAACGTGCGAGAATAACTGCAAAATTGATCAACGAATATCAGGGTACATCTATTATTTCTACTCAGGGTTTGAAAGAAATGAACTTCGGTCAAATGGAGCTTCGAAAAGAACCTAAAGATATGGATTGGCAAACTATTTTATGTCATAATTGGTCAACAATTGGAGGAAATAACTTGGAAATATTGTCTTATCAAATGAAAAATTGCATAGATGATATTGTCAAAGTGGAAACAGGAAATATTTTATGTGTAATGCACTGCTTTTCTATACTGGCATTTATAAATAGTTTCGATTCAGAGTTTTTCCAAAATTGTTTAATGAATGATGACAAAGTAGATAATTGTACAGTTACGATTGTCGATTATAACAACGGAAAATATCAAATCGAAACGTTTAATGATCCACTCTAATATTGAAAGCTTCCGGTTTATTTTAACAAAATCGGAAGCTTTCATGTTTTATAGATAAATCGCTTGCAATATGACATTTTTTATCTGTCTGATTTCTTCCCATCCTAAGAAGATGAAATTATAGGCATCATATAAAGGTTTTGTGTCTTCTTGCTTTTCTCAATGATTTTTGAGTGTTGGTCTCTAACTGCTAGGTTCAAATCCAATATTTCTGTAAAATTGCTAAAAAGTTGCATTAAAGAAAATGACAAATAAAATGGAGATGAGATCGTGTACCATTCACTCCATTTGTAAGTTTAATATCCATGACATCGTTGAAGTACGACATGACGAAGAATGGTATACGCTTTATACAAACAAAGGGAGAATTGCTTCTGTTTCTTATGAAAGTATTGGTATTTCAAATTTATTATCCAGATGTAAAAAAGAAGGCATTCCAATCAACGAAGCGGAACAACGCTACCTATCCAAGTGGGTTTTGTATGTTCATTGCATGCACAATGCATTCATCATCGCAATCATCCTGCTTGTCCTCTTTCTAATAGTTGGAATTAGTGCTTGGCAACCAGGAGAAATGTTGTCTTATTTTCTGCTCTTTTTTGGGATTGTCGTAGTGACTGTCATCATATTTTCCTGTTTCCTTCTTAACGGGTTTCGTCTCATTCATGCACAAGAAAAAGCACTTCATTTTTCCTTTAACCAAGAGATGAAACGACTAAATATTCACGGAAAAATGCACATTGATCACACATGGTATATTGTCACTGATCGTGAGAGTTTGAATATCATTGCGCTTCATCGCGAATTTATTAAAAATATCAGTGCTCCAAAAATATATCGTGAGTCTTATGGTGATAAAAGTTACAAGATGATCATTACTGCAATGGATGGAAAAAATTATAAATTGGTAGGTTTAAAAAATACCCTGCAAAATGTCAAAAAATGGTGGTTAGAAAACAAAGTTACAAACACCATATAAAGTTTTGGTGTCTTCTGGATTCGTACCATAAAACCATTCGAAGAGTATGAAAACCTTAACGTTAGACTCTCTGTACTGGAAAACAGTACAGAGAATTTTTTTGTTTTAGGAAGTTAAGATGAAAACTAGAAAACGATGAAATTTGATAATATTTCAAAATGTATCTTCAATGAAACACAACTTTTTTCCATATTATTACCGAAAACGTAAGTGTTTTCATAATAATGGCAATCGAGTAATATCATATTCGGAGGATGAAACGTATGGAACTAGGAAGTCGTGAAATAGAAATAATAAAAATGATTCTAGAGCATAAAATTATGACTGTTTCTCAGATTGCTGATGCTATAGGACTTTCTGACAAGACGGTTTCTCATTCTCTGAAAAAGATTCAGAGTGCTTTACAGAATGAAGAAGTAAAACTCGTTCGAAAACAAAGTGTAGGTGTTTATTTTGAAGGGTCTAAACAAGATATTTTAGCGATGCTGCAGAATCACAAACAAATATCTGTTCCTTCTAATAAAGAAGAAAGAGTTCGCTTCCTTTGCTTTGCTATCTTATCTATGGATATGCATTGGACAATGCAGGAATTAGCTGACATGGTGTATGTGAGCTTAACAACTCTAGAGAAAGATATGATCGAAGTAGAAGAAATTCTGGATTATTATAGAATTCACATTAAAAAATTCGTGGTAAGGGATCAATTGTCATAGAAGACGAAAAAACAAAGTGCAATGTATTTCTGAAATTAATTTATGCTTTGTTCCCAATCGACTGGCATGTTTTGCAACAAAATCAAGAATTGGTATTAGAAGTAACAGGAATACCAACTTATCTTAAAATGTATTTTGATACGAGTTCGATTGAAGACATTACAAAAGTCCTTCAAGAATATATGCACAAAACAAACATGAATTTAGATAGTCAAGATTTTCATTTGTTGATCATGAACGTATTTATATGTTTAGAAAGAATTAAAGAACACCATTATATTCATGAAAATTTTGAAATACTAATAGATTCCGAATTTGAGGATTTCATTTCTCGACTCGAAAAGGAATGTGATGTTGAAATTTCGATTGAAGAACAACAATACCTTTATGAGATTTTCAATTTGTATACTGTGAAATTAATTCCTTCTGTACATGCAAATGAAAAAATTAACTATGAAAAAATTGAAAATCTAGTTGCGAATGTGGTAGAAGTGCATGATTTTGCTTTATTAGAAGGATTTGTAAACCATATCCTGTTAGCTTTAGATCGAATTTCAAAAGGCTATCCTGTAACGAATCCATTTATGATGGATGTGAAAAAGAATTATCCATTATCATTTGATAAAGCCATTGAACTACGAGAATCAATCGAACATATGTCTGGGATTTCAATTCCCGAAGGCGAGGTATCATTTTTAGCTATTTATATCCAAATGTTTAAAGAAAAACAAACAAAAACATCTCAAAAAAAGGTTTTATTGGTTTGCAATACAGGAAAAGGTACAGCCCAATTATTGGCTGCAAAACTTCGAAAAGAGTTTCCTTCGTTATTGATCAATCGAATAATGTCCATACCTGATTTGATGACTACACAAATCCAAGAAGATTTAGTCATTTCTACTGTAGATATCAAACTGGTAAATCAACCCGTATTGGTTGTCAATCCAAAAGAGATGGAGGATCTGATCCAAAATACTTTGGATAAGCTTCCTGGATTAGAAAGTTGCCGGTCATATATGATTGTTTCTCGCATCAAAGATATCAAAGGTTTACGTTTGTAAAAAAAACTTACATTTTCTTTTTCTTTCTGGTAGAATATCATACCGAGCCGCTTTTTTGGCTCAATACAGTTGAATCAGATGAAAATGGTAGTGATGATTATGAGAGCATAATTGTAGCGAAAGTTAAAGTTGTGTTTTCATGGGCATCACTCTTTTTTATGGAAAGGAAGGAAGAAAGGTATGAATACAGATTTAACACAAGCAAGAACGTCGGTAAAACATCCGTTTTTAGTGATGATGGCGCTTTACTTCGGAGCTTTTATTGGAATGTTCAGTGAAACATCGTTGAACATTGCATTGCCCGTATTGATTAATGAATTTAAGATCGATACAGGAGTTGCCCAATGGATGGTCATTGGATATATGTTAGTGATCGGATTGGTATTACCATTTGTGAGCTTTTTGATGAAATGGTTCTCTGTCCGTAAATTGACGATCTTTGCGCTGGCATGTTTTGCGATTGGTTGCATCATTAGCGGAACCGCAATGAATTTCCCACTTTTATTAGGGGGAAGAATGTTACAAGGAGTAGGAACAGGATTGGTATTACCAATGATGTTCTCTATGGTCTTGGAAGTTTTCCCTCCATATAAGATTGGACGCATGATGGGCTTGACTGCATTGATCATCATGTTTGCTCCTGCAATCGGTCCAACTTTATCAGGAATCATCTTAGGTGCTTTATCTTGGAGATGGTTATTTTTCTTATTTGCGATTGTATTAGTCATCGGTTTGGTATTTGGAATCAAATATATGGTTTCTCCTTATGAATTGACAAAGAAACCATTGGATATCCTTTCTGTGATCACATCTTGCCTTGGTTTTGGCGGATTGGTTGCCGGTGCTGGTTTGGCCAGTGTATACGGTTGGGGTTCTATGATCGTTATTGGCCTTTTGGCCATTGGTATATTGGCACTTTGCGTGTATGGATATCGCCAGTTTGCTTTGGAAACACCCGTCTTGAATTTACATGCATTCCAGATTCCACAATTCCGTATTGGTGCTCTTTTGGTCATGATCGATTTTGGAATCACATTATCTACGATGTTCTTGTTGCCACAATTCCTACAAAATGGCTTGTTGTTGCCTGTGGCGATGACAGGAATCGTGATGCTTCCAGGTGGTGTTGTCAACGCATTGGTTTCTTTGTTTGCGGGAACTCTTTATGATAAGATCGGAGCTAAGTTACCAGCATGTCTAGGCTTTTTGATTTCCATTGTCGGAGCTGCTTTATTGTGGATGACCACAAAAGAATCTACGATTTTATTTGTGATCATTTGCCATGTATTGTTGATGATCGATGTGCCTTTGGCCATGTCTCCATCACAATCTGCCGCATTAAATTCATTACCGCCTGAATTATCCACAGATGGCAGTACGATCCTAAACACGATGCAACAAGTATTAGGTGCTATTTGTACCGCTATTGCGACAAGTTTGCTTGGCTTAGGTCAACAAGCTTATTTCGCAACAGGTTCTAGCGACAGCGTAGGTGCATTTATCAACGGAACGCATTATGGTGTTCTCTTTGCCCTTGTACTTGCGGTGATCGGCTTGTTGTTGGCATTTAAACTTAAGGCAAAAGATAAAAATTCAAAATAAAACAAAAAAGAAGCTGTAAGGCCTTGAAAATAAGGGATTCTGGGTTGGGGGTGCGGACAAATTCTTGGACCTTGTTATTTCAAATTAGTCCTAGACTTTGCCTGTACTCCATAGGGATCATACAAACGTAGTATAAATATACGAAGACTCAATATGAAAAGTCATAATCATTTTTTGCTATTTTGACCTTCTATATTATGGATTACTAGTTTTCCATCAACGATTTCACAGCCACGTAATGCTGCCATTGTAGGATCTTCTTTCGTAAAAACATAAATCTCTTCATCGGTTAAGTTCCATGGAAAGTCTTCCCAAAATTGATAGATTTTTTTCTTGTCGAAAGAAAAGAATGTAGGACCAAATCTCCCTATGGCTCCAGCTTCCCATATCTTGCTTTTTGGATCATTTTTATAAAAATCAGATAACTGGCCATATTCTTTTTCAGCTTCTTCTTTACTATAGTACATGCCCATCTACTCCTTTCATTTGTTTTTCAATGTCTGTATTGATAAAACGAATGCAATTGTTAAATTCATCATTCTTTTTCAAAGTATTAGCTTTTATAAAAAAGTTTCATAGGTCTGGAAAGCAGTTCATCTGAAAACTTGATTGTATGCCATCGATGTATCCTTTGTTTGGGCTGCATTGCATCGATTTCAGAAAGTATCAAAGTACTTCAGGACTTTGTTTATCCCTATCAAGCCCTGCATCGTAATAGTCCATGGTGGGTAGAGATAATCTTCATTTGTATTGTCAATGATTCTAACCAGCCCTTTTCTAGTGACAGGACTGTATAGACTTCACCATAAGTAAGTCCCAGAAAACTACTTTTACCTAACCATCCAACTTTCATTCTGGCCACTTCTTCAATTTAAAAACGAAATGTCTTATTTCATATCCCAAGAATAGCCAAAAATCTAATTTTCTCGTTGATGTCTTTCTATCAATAATTGAATAAGCATGATTACCCATAGTATCCATGCAATACGTACTCCTTTACCAGGAGAGTATATATCAATGCCAATTCCAATCAAAAAAGGAATAGCCCACAACATCATCTTTTTCCCATAGTCTTTACATAATGTATCTTCATTGAATTTTTTGCGTTCGTCTATGGATTTCATATTATAGCCCGTTAAAAAATTAGCGGCTTTTCCGTTGGATTTATAAAAGGATATTCCCATTAAAAAGAAAAGAATGGCCATCATCAAATCAAATAGGATGTAATAAAGCTTCATAATAATATCCTCCTGAAGTCTAGATATTCAAATCATCAATCAATGCTACAAATTTGAGTTTGTATCCCATATCCATTTTCCTGTTTGATCCATTTATATTCAAAAATTTTGTAGTTAAAACTTCAAAAATACGGATCATTTCCAATATGAAAAATACTTTAGGTTTGAGAGTATCTTATCTTTGTACAGACATCAACTACCATCTTAGTAATCGTCATCATTGGCAATCCAATCTCACCCTTTATATATCGGTTTTGCTTGCAAGATGGCATCCGTTATTTGATAAAACGCTTGCTTCCAATCCAATTGTCCTTGTTTAACGGCCCATTTGTATTCCAAGCCCAAGAACGCAAAGTTACATGCATCATAGAGCATTTTGGTATCTTCACTGGATTGAAATTCATTGGCTTTTTTGCCTTTATCAATGAATACTTCTACAATCTTTGTGAGTTGGTCTCTGGTCGAAAAACTATTGTAATCTTTGGATAAATTAAGATCCAACATCTTGGCAATTAATTTTGGTCCAAGTTCTATGGAACGATCAATGATCATGTCATAAAACAAGTGAAATTGTTCATAGTAGGTATCGGCTTGGACGATATGGGAAAAGTGCAAATAGATATCTTGACAGACTTCATCATAGTAAGACGTTAAAATGGATTCTTTGGAATCAATATATTTATAAAAAGTGGGCTTAGTGATTCCAGCCTTTCTACAAATGTCATCGACACTGACTTCATCAAATCCTTTGGCTTTAAAACAGGTATAGGCAACGTGTAAGATTTCTTCTCTTGTGGTTTTATTTTTCATACTTTAAGAATATTAAAAATTATTACAGTGTGCAATGTTTTATCATTTACTTTACTTAGAGTAAATGATAATCTGTATATAGTAAACAATGGAGGAAATGAGTATGTCAAATTTATTTAGTCCTATGTATATTGGCAATCTACGCATTAAAAATCGCATTGCGATGGCCCCAATGCATACCAACTATGAAGCCGATGGTTCGTATCCTTTAAATGCCATTCGTTATTTTGAAGAACGTGCCAAAGGTGGCGTGGGCTTGGTCATGACGGGTGCCAATGTAGTGAGTACCAAGTATGATGGCAAACGCCCTAGTCCAGAAATTTCATCATTGGCGCATGTAGAACGCATGGCCATGTTAGTGGATCGCGTACATGCCTATGGTGTCAAGGTTTGTTTCCAATTAAGTCCTGGTGCAGGTCGTGTGGCCGTTCCCAATCCTGCCAATCCACCGTATTCGGCCAGTGAAATTGAAGAATTTTGGGCACCTATGATCAAATGCCAAGTCTTGTCAGTGGAAGATATTCATTATCTAGCCGATCGTGTTGGCTTTGCAGCTTGGTTAGTGAATAAAGCCGGTGGTGACATGGTCGAACTGCATGCCTATGGTGGCTATTTATTGGATCAGTTTATGAGTAGTCAATGGAATCATCGGACCGATGCATATGGAGGATCCCTTGATAATCGCATGCGCTTTCCATTGGAATGCATTGCGGCCATTCGTAAATATACCAATGGAAAGATGCCTATCAGTGTTAAATTTACGGCCGACCAAGGCATTGAAGGATTCCGTACCTTGGATGAAGGCATTCAAATGTCCAAGATCTTTGAAGAAGCGGGTGTGGACATCCTGCATTGTGATCGCGGTGTCTATGAAGCTTGGTATCAAGCCATTCCTACGGTTTATGAAGAACATGGCTATAATGTCGAAATGATCAAAAAGATCAAAGCCAGTGTATCGATTCCTGTCATGGGACATGGTAAATTATTTGATCCAAGTCAAGCTACATCCATGATCGAAGATGATATTTGCGATATGATTGCCCTTGGCCATCAAGAAATTGCTGATCCATATTGGCCGGAAAAAGTAAAGAAGGGAAACATCGAAGACATTGTTCCTTGTATTGGGTGTAACGAATGTTTGAATTCAGCCTTTAATGGTACACATCCTGTATGTTCGGTCAATCCAACTTGTTTTGAAGAAGATGCCTTTGCCTTACCAGAAACCCAAGATACCCATCGAAATGTGTTGATCGTTGGTGCTGGGCCTGGTGGCATGGAAGCCGCTATTACCGCAGCCAAACGCGGATATACTGTTGAAGTATGGGAAAAGAAGGATCGTGTTGGCGGTAATTTATGGGGAGCTGGAACCGCACCATTCAAACACGATGTGCTTCGTTTGATTACGTATTATGAAACACAAATGAAAAAATTAGGCGTACAAGTTGTTTTCCATAAAGAAGCAACAGCCGAAGAAATTTTAGCCAATTCGTATGATAAAGTCATCCTTTCTACGGGTGCCCATAGTTTTATGCCACCAATCAAAGGCATTGAATATGCCAAAGAATCCTTGGCATACCTAGAAGGAAACGTACAACCAGGCAAACATGTTGTTGTGATTGGTGGCGGATTAGTTGGTTGTGAAACGGCTTGTTTCATGGCCGAAAAAGCCGAAGATGTGACCATTGTGGAAATGTTACCAGACATTTTAAAGATTGCCGATCATTGTAAGAACAATGACCAAGCTTTACGTGCCATGATCGATGAAAAACACATCCAAAAAGTATGTGGTGTCAAAGTTACCGAGATCAAAGAAGATGGCATTATCTATCAAGATGATCAAGCCAATCTCCATACGCTTCCATGCGATACTGTGATCATTGCTTCTGGTTTTAGAAGCAACAACCAACTGATCAAAGAGTTGGATGGCAAGATTGATTTTGACATTGTTGGCGATGCCAATCGACCAACCAAGATCATCAATGCCGTGAAACAAGGCTATCACGCCATTCGCACGATGAAATAAAACGATAACCGTCCAATCGGGCGGTTATTTTTATGATATAGTAGGCTTATGATACAGATCTATTTAACTCGACATGGACAAACCCAATCCAATGTAGAACGTTTGATGCAAGGATGGGCCGATACACCTTTAACTGCTCTTGGTTTAGAACAAGGGAAGTTGTTAGGAAAGAAATTACGTTCGATTCCTTTTTCTAAGATTTATTGTTCACCTAGTAAACGAGCACAAATGACCGCTTCCTTTATCAATGCGTATCAGCACACCGATATCATTGCAACCAATGGTTTAAAAGAAATGAATTTTGGGGATTTAGAACTAAAAGCAGAACCCGAAGGCAGTACTTGGCAACAACTTTTGTTGTATGATTGGACAAAAATTGGTGGCAACAACATTGATATGGTTTCCAAACAAATGAAACAAATGATGGATAGAATCGTTCAACACGCTCAAGATAATACTAATATTTTATGTGTAACCCATTGTTTTTCAATCTTATCTTTACTTTATGCCATTGATGTCAATTTTTTTGAACAATGCCTGAAAAACGATGATAAAGTCGAAAACTGCCGATTGACCATCCTTCAATACGATGCCGGTCAATATTCCATTACTTCTTTTAATGAATAATGGATGCCGTTCTCACTGAAAGTTAAAACGATGTACGAATTCTGGTATCCTCGTTCCGGAAAAGCAAGACTACCCGGATTTAACAACAGGATACCTTTTTTCTTTGTGATTAAAGGAATATGGGTATGACCGAAACAAATGATATCGACTTGTTGAGAAATCCCTTCATTGATTAAATCTTGTAGTGAATATTTCACATGATATAGATGTCCATGACAAATCAAGATCTTATAGCCACAGACGTCAATGATTCTTTCATATGGAATTTTTTTACCAATACGCCTGGAATCACAATTGCCCTTGACAAAATACATTGGAAAAGAAAGATCCTTGCCAAACGCCTCTTCCATATCGCCACAATGAATCAAACCATCGATGGGTGATTCCTTGTCAATCACTTCTTGGACCAAATCATTTTGTCCATGACTATCACTCATTACTAAAAATTTCTTCTTCATATTTTAAGCATACCACTTTATAGTACAGATAAGAATAAACCACCACCGGATGGATGACCAGGACTTTGCATCAGTAGGCCAATGAAGATGCAAGGACCTGGTATTTTTTTTGGAGGTAGACATATGGAATGGATGTATCTAATCTTAGCTGGTATTTTTGAAATTACTTGGGCAACGACGATGAAACTATCCCAAGGCTTTTCCAAAGCGCTGCCCACATTGATTGCCATCATTGGTTATGCCAGTGCCATCTTTCTTTCCATGGCATTAAAAAAGATTCCTTTAGGCAGTGCCTATGCGATATGGACGGGTATCGGTATTGTTGGGACAAGTGTACTTGGTGTTGTATTATTTCATGAAATGCTCAGTGGACTTCAAATCCTTTGTATCGGATTGATCGTCATTGGTGTTGCGGGATTAAAATTGCTTGCATAAAAAAAGATGAAGACTTACTTCATCTTTTTCTCTAATTCATCGAAATCAACCGGTGGGATTTCACCAAACGCTAACGTGACATGATCATCATTGACATAGCGAGGAATCAAATGCACATGGAAATGATGTACGCTCTGACCCGCTGCTTCATGAATGTTGGAAAGCACGTTGATCCCATCACAATGAAGTCTTTCCTCTAATTTGTTGGCTAGTTGTTGCGCAACTTCAAAGACATGATTACGAAGTTGTGGTGGACAATCCAAGAATGAATCGGTATGTTCTTTGGGAACGACTAGACAATGTCCATAACTCGTTGGATTGACATCGAAGAAAGCGATGACCGTATCATCTTCATATAATTTATGACTCGGAATCTTTCCGGCTGCGATATCGCAAAAAATACACATATGTAATGTCCTCCTTATTTTTTAGTATACGCCTAAAAATAGGAAAAGCCAGGCTAAGGGGATGCCTGACTTCTCCAAAAAATTAAGGGGATAGAAAATTGTATGAATATCGAATCGATGATTCACACAGGCAAGGTCTTCTACTCCTTGCTTATAACGAGTATATCACACCTTGCGACGCCATTTATGTGAAAATTGTGGGAAAATATGTGAAAACAGGTCAAAAATGGATTTTTATGGACAAAAATCTGAAAAATGTAGACTTTTTTTATCAAAAAAGAAAAAATTTCAAGGAAAAATGGGATGAAATGGGAATTTGAAATGGATAACTTAAAATGTGCTATAATAGCCGCACAAGGAGTATATTTCATGATTCAAACAACCATCCAAACCATCGCAAAAGCACTCGATACATCCCTTTCTGGATGTAATGATTCCGATATTTCTATTTCCGGTATATCCATTGATTCACGTACCGTCCAACCAGGTAATCTCTATATTCCGATTATCGGTGAACGCGTTGATGGACATATTTTTTTAGATTCAGCCAAAACCAATGGCGCTGTCGCTTCCTTTTGGCAAATCGATCATAAACCCTATCCTGATTTTCCTGTTATCCTTGTTAAGGATACCACCGTTGCTTTACAAGATTTAGCACGCGCGTATATGCAAAGTCTATCTTGTACCGTGATTGGCGTGACCGGATCCAATGGCAAGACCTCTTGTAAAGATATGTTGTATTCGGTCTTTTCACAAAAATACAAAACCCAAAAGACCCAGGGCAACCACAACAATGAAATTGGCTTACCACTCACCGTTTTAGATCTAGATGCTGATGTGGAAATTGCCATTTTAGAAATGGGTATGGAACACAAAGGCGACATCAACTTCTTATGTTCCATTGCTTCTCCCGATATTTCCATCATTACCAGCATTGGTTCGGCCCATATGGAAAATTTCGGATCCAAAGAAAATATTGCTCGTGGCAAATTGGAAATCTTGACCCACACAAAATCCTTATGTTTATATCATACCTGCCCCGAAATCGATGCCGTATTGTCCGAAATTCCGCATGGGGAAGTCACTTTGCATTCCTTTGGACCACATGGAGATAGCTATATTATAGGTGATATCATCCATCATAAAGATGGCATTACCTTTACCTGCAACGACATGGAAAATCCTGTTTTCATGAATGTTTTAGGAGACTTTCAAGCTGAAAACGCTTTACCCGTAATTTATGCCGCAAAGACTAAACAAATTGACGAAAATGCTATAGAATATGGTCTGGAGCATATTGAAATGACAAAGATGCGCACCCAACAAATCACGATTGGTCAAGCAACCATCATTGATGATTCGTATAAGTCCAATCCCGAAAGTGCCAAGGTCGCTTTGGATACTTTATCCAGCATTCCGACCCCTTGTCATATTGCCGTTTTATCGGATATGCTCGATCTAGGAGAAAACGAAAAATCTTTGCATGCACAAATTGGTACCTATGCCCATCAATTAGGCATTGACTATGTATTCTGTGTTGGTGATTTATCTTTTTATACGGCCGATGCAGCCCAAGGCACATGGTTTGATTCCAAACAATCGTTGATTCAAGCCTTGCGACCATTTTTAGATACCGATTGTGCCATTTTAGTGAAAGGATCCAGAGCGACCGCTATGGACCAAATTATTACCGATTTACAACAAGGAGAAAACGAATGAAAAAAATCAATCTGGCCGTCATTTTCGGCGGACAAAGTTCTGAATACAGTGTTTCGTTACATTCCGCAGCTAGCTTTTTACGACAAATTCATGCCGAAAAGTATCAAATGACCATGATTGGCATTGATCAAGAAGGCATATTCTATATATATGATGGATCGATTGACGATATCGAACATGACAATTGGCAAGAACAAGCCAGACCCTGTGCTTGGGTCCATCAAGGCATATTTGATCTAACCCAACAAAAGAAAATCGATATCGATTGTGCCTTCCCTATCTTACATGGTAAAAACGGAGAAGACGGATGCATCCAAGGCTTGATGGAACTAATGAATATCCATTGTGTAGGCTGTGATGTTTTATCCAGTGCGATGTGCATGGATAAAGAAATCATGCATATTATCTGTAAAGAAGCCCATATTCCATGTGCCGACTACATTTGTTTATACAAAAACGAAGAAGTTCCTGCTTTTGAATCTGTTGTTGCCAAGATTCCTTTACCATGGATCATTAAACCATGCAATGCCGGAAGTAGTTATGGCGTTCATAAAGTTGAAACCAAAGAACAATATACAGAAGCTGTCAAAGACGCGTTCCAATACGATGGTCGTGGCAAATGCTTGATTGAAAAAGCCATCGAAGGCTTTGAAATCGGTTGTGCCGTGATGGGAAATGACGAATTAGTGACAGGATCTTGTGATGAAATCGAAATCACGCGTGGCGTCTTCGATTTTGAAGGCAAATACGATTTGGTAGGTTCTAATATTTATTGTCCAGCCCGTATCGATAAAGATACATTTGATCATGCCCAAACCTTGGCAAAACGTGTGTATCGTGCTTTGAACTGTACCGGTATGGCCCGGGTAGATATGTTTGTCCAACCCGATCACTCCATTGTCTTAAATGAAGTCAATACCATTCCTGGCTTTACCGCTACCTCACGCTATCCAAGCATGATGGCCGAAGCTGGTATTTCCTTTCCAACTCTGATCGATCGTTTGATTGCATTGGCTATGGAAAGAGAAGTTGGCGTATGCTAGAGAGCTATAGCCGTGCCTGGATCGAAATTGATCACGATGCCATTGGCCATAATTTAGACCAAGTGCAAAAACTTGTCGGAAAAACCAAAATTATGGCAATCGTCAAAGCCAATGCCTATGGCCATGGTGACATTGCTGTTGCCAAAGCCTGTCAAGCATGGGGCGTTGACTTTTTTGGCGTCTCCAGTGTAGATGAAGCCTTACGCTTACGCCAAGCTGGCATCCAAGAAAATATCTTGATCTTAGGCTATACACCCGAAGAACACTGGCATTATCTTTACGAACAAAACATTACGCAATCGCTTTGTTCCTATGCGTATGCCTGTAAACTGAATGCCTATGCAAAGGCACATAATGTGATCATTCATGCCCATTGTAAAGTCGATACTGGCATGAATCGTACAGGGATTCTATATCAACCCCAAGAGAAACACTTGGACGACATCATTCAAGCCTATCACTTGGACCATATACAAGTCGACGGTATCTTTTCTCATTTTCCAGTCAGTGATGATTTGGGCGAAGATGCAGCCACTTTCACCAAACGACAAATTGCATTATTTAATGAAGTCATTGATCAATTAAAAGAACACGGCATTGACCCAGGCTTGACGCATCTACAAAATAGCTATGGCATCTTGAACTATCAAGACCTTGGCTATGACTATTGCCGACCTGGATTGTTGCCTTTAGGCTTAACCAGCGATGATCAAATTCCCATCGCCAGTCAGCCCGATTTTATACCAATCCTATCACTCTATGCCAATGTCAGTGTGGTCAAATGGATCCAACCTGGCATGAGTGTTTCGTATGGACGACATTTTATTGCCACCAAACCAACCAAAGTAGCCACCATGTCCATTGGCTATGCCGATGGCTTGCCACGCTTAGTTTCCAACCAAGGTCTAGAAGTGTTGGTTCATGGCCAACGTTGTCCATTGATTGGGAATATTTGTATGGATCAATGTATGATTGATGTAACCAATGTCGAAGACGTACAAGAAGGGGATACCGTATGTCTCATTGGTTATCAAGGCAATGAACATGTCACCATGGATGCGATCACACGAAAAGCACATACGATCAATAATGAATTGGCATCCACACTCGGTGCACGTGTACCACGATTAAAGAAAAGATAAAAAGGGGAAAGAGAGAGAATATGGCAAGACGAAAAAGGAGATATGGAGCTATCGATATTGCCAAATACGTATCGGCACTATTGGTTGTATGCATCCATACCTACCCATTCTATGAAGCTTCACAAACATTTAATACCTATTGGATCCAAACGGTTTGCCGTTTGGCCGTACCATTCTTCTTTGTGGCATCGGGATTTTTCTTCTTTCGTAAAATCACGGATGATACCCTTGCCAATGAAGAAGCACTCATTAATTATGAAAAACGTTTAGGCAAGATCTATTTGACCTGGACCATCATTTATTTACCATACACCATTTGGGATTATGCCCACGCCAACTTCCGTATCTATCACATCTTTGCGTACTTACGCGATGTGCTCTTGAACGGATCCTATTATCATTTGTGGTTCTTACCTGCATTGATGTTGGCAACGTATATTATTTATTTGTTGTATACAAATCACAGTATGAAACGCGCATTGATCGTTTCGCTGATCTTATATATCTTCGGCTATCTGATCAATGTCTATACACCAATTTGGGAAACCATGCCCTATGTATCCTTCTTCTTTGGCTTCTTCACCAAAGTGTTGGTTACTTCCCGGGATGGTATCTTCTTTGGACCTATGTTTGTCGCTATCGGCTTATTATTAAGCAAGACTCGTCGCCTACCACATCGCGTATCGATGGTCGGTTGGTTGATCAGTTTTATCTTATTGGTCTTAGAAGTTCACATCTATGATCGCATGGGCATCCTTCGTGATTTAACTAGTATGTATTTGATGTTGGTGCCAGCTACGTATTTTATGGTTAATAGTCTATTGACATGGAAACTTCCATATAAGGAAAGCTATATGACATTGCGTCATGAATCCTTATTGATTTATACATCGCATATCTTATTCGCAAAAATATTATTAGCGTTGTTACCACATGCGCACTTGGTTGTCTATTTCTTGACCTTGGCCTTTGCGCAAGCCTTTGCCAGCCTTGTGATGCATTACCACAAACGCTATCCGGTGTTAGATAATTTATTATGATACGAGTTTTTCAAGTAAAATGTACCTCGGAAGACAAATCCGAAATCGAGGCACAACTTCTCAAAAAACTACATATGCCAACCAAAGATCTTTTGTCTTGGTCCATCCACCGCAAAAGTGTGGATGCAAGATCGCAAAAGATCTTCTTTTCGTATATCATCGATGCCAAAGTCAAACACGAACGCAAATACTTACGACATAAAGACGTTCAACCCCGTCCCAATGAACACTACCAACCCGTATCCAGTGGGACCCATCCCTTGCCAAATCGACCGGTTGTCGTTGGGTTTGGACCAGCTGGTATGTTTGCTGCTTTGATTCTTGCTCAAGCTGGGTATTGTCCCATCATCTTGGAACGTGGATCCAACGTGGATACCCGCACTCAAAAAGTGCATCAATTCTGGCAAACGGGCCGATTGGATCCCGAATGCAACGTCCAATTTGGTGAAGGCGGTGCCGGTACCTTCAGCGATGGCAAATTAACGACGCGATCCAAAGATAGTCGTTGTCGCAAAGTCTTAGAAGAATTGGTGCATTTTGGTGCCAAAGACGAGATTTTGATTGATCAACATCCACATATTGGGACGGACGCTTTTATGGAAATCATCAAACAGTGTCGCAAAGAAATCGAACGATTGGGTGGCATGTTCTTGTTCGATACGGCTTTACAAGACATCCAAGTAAAAGATGAAAAATTGGTTTCGATTCAGTTTCAAAACCAATGGCATCCATGTACGGCTTTAATCTTGGCTTGTGGTCATAGTGCCAAAGATACCATCCTTATGTTACATACCCATCATATGGAACTAACTAATAAACGCTTTGCGGTGGGGGTACGCATTGAACATCGCCAAGATTATATTAATCAAGCCATGTTGAAAGAATATGCCCATGATCCCCGTTTGATTCCCGCACGCTACAAATTAACGCATATGGCCTCTAACCACAAAGGCGTCTATACCTTCTGTATGTGTCCAGGTGGCTATGTGATTCCAGCCGCCAGTGAACCAAAACATACCGTAATTAATGGCATGAGCTATGCCAAACGCGATGGCATCAATGCCAATAGTGCTCTCTTGGTCCAAGTGGATGAAAGTGATTATGGCACCAAAATATTAGGTGGCCTTGCCTATCAAGAAAACCTAGAGGCCAAAGCGTATCAAATGGCCAATGGCTATGCCGCTTGTTGCCAATTGGCCAGTGACTATTTAGATCATAAAGTATCCACAAGCTTTGGATCGGTGCAACCAACCTATGCATTAGGAACTAAATTTGTGGATTTAAATACCTTGTTTTCATCACCCATCAACCAAGCCTTACATGAAGCGTTAGAAGTTTTTGAAAAGCGCGTGCCTGGTTTTATTTCTTCGGGTGCCATCTTGAGTGCCGTAGAATCCCGTTCATCCAGTGCGATTTGTATCGCTCGCAATGAACAAGGAATGAGCTCGATTTTTGGTGTATATCCCAGTGGTGAAGGGGCCGGATATGCCGGCGGAATCATGACCAGTGCCATTGATGGTATCCATAGTGCGGAAAAATTAATTGAATATTTTGAAAAGCCTCAGTACAATCTAGAAAAGGAGGGTTGTGAATGACCAAATATTGTAAAGGGTGTGGCGTTGAACTTCAAAATGAAGACCCCGAAGCCTTGGGATATGTTCCCCGACTGGATGCAACCTATTGTGAACGATGTTATAAGATCTCGCATTATGGCCAAGTCACGATTTCCATGCAACAAGGCATTGAATCCAGTCAAACTTTCGAAAAGATTAATGCGATCGATGGCGTTGTCTTTTGGATCGTTGATCTCTTTGATTTTGAAGGCGGTATGATCTCACGACTCAATCAAAAATTACCGGGCAAAGATATTGTCTTGATCTTGACCAAACGAGATATCTTACCCAAGACCGTGACGGATCAAAAGATCTATGCGTTTGTGGATCATCGACTCAAAGAAGAAAAAATCGTAGTTCGCGATATCTTGATTTGTGGTGATCTAATCTTAGATCCATCCAAAAAACATAAAAAACTATCCGATCGAGGGATCCACAGCATCCATCAAATTGAACGTGCCATTGAACGCTATAGCTTTGGCAAAGATATCATCTTTATGGGCATGGCCAATGTAGGAAAAAGTACCTTGTTGAATCAAGTATTGGAAGATCGCCAATTAACGGTTTCGCGTAATCCCGGTACGACTTTGGATTTGATTCCAATTCCCCAAGATGGCTATACCATTTATGATACCCCGGGTATTGAAAATCGCCATAGTGTATTAGCTTGGCTGCAACCCAAAGACTTAAAGACCGTCATTCCAGTTAAACCGGTCCGTCCGTATGTATCACAAATTTATGAAGATCAATCCTTTGCGGCTGGAGGTTTGGCTCGTTTGGATGTTGTCACCAATGGCAAAGCATCCATTGTTGGGTATTTCTCCCGTTCGATTGCGATCCATCGTGGCAAATTAGCCGATGCCGATCGATTGTGGAATGATCATCTGAATGAAATGTTGGTGCCTTGTTTGGATACAAGCTTGGTTACCATGCACACATTCCATGGACCAAAGATTGGTAATGATAAAATGGATGTGGTCATTCACGGTTTAGGCTGGTTCTGCGTGAGTGGTGATATCCAACAAATTTATGTACGCGTACACAAAGGCATCAATGTGACATTTAGAAAGGCAATGATTTAATGGTAGATAAACAAACAAAGAAACAATTACGGAAAATGGCCAATTCCTATCGCGCCATCCTCCAAATCGGCAAAGACGGCTTATCTTATAATACGATGGAAACCTTAGACGCTGCCTTAGAAGCCCATGAACTGGTAAAATGTAAATTATTGAAGACCAGTCCTATTGATGTGCGAGAAGCAGCGATTGAATGTGCTGCCAATACCCATAGTGAAGTCATTCATGTGGTAGGACATACATTTGTATTGTATCGTCGGTCCAAAGAAAATAAGTTGGGGATGTGAATATGAAAGTAGGAATTGTAGGCGGATCTTTTGATCCCATTCATTATGGTCATATTCAAATGGCCAAAACGGCCTTGCAGGATCTTGCATGTGATGAAGTTTGGTTCATGCCCACCAAATCCACGCCATTAAAAGATCGTTCTTTGACAGCGGATGTCCATCGATTAGCCATGATTCAACGGGTCATGGCCTATGATGATCGGTTTCGTCTTTGTACCTTGGAAATGGATCGTGAAGGTAAAAGCTATACGATTGATACGGTCAAAACGTTGAAACAAAAGTATCCTGCATATGAGTTTATTTGGATGATTGGAAATGATCAATTGGCACAATTTGATCAATGGAAAGATCCAGAAGAATTGACTTCTTTGATTCAATTTGTGTGTGTGGATCGCGATGGCCAATTGGTACCAACCGAATATCCGATTCAACGCATTCATATGGAAGCCATGCCCGTATCGAGTTCCGAAATTCGGCAAGGCAATAAATTAAATTATGTACCCTATACAGTATTAGGATATATCTATGAACATCGGTTATATGTAGAAAATTTTATTGCGGCTAGAGAAACCAGACATCGGTATAAACACAGTGTATCAGTCGCGCATTTATGTGAAGAAATGGCTTTGGCCAATGGCTTGGATGGACAGAAAGCCTATTATATTGGTTTGTTTCATGACATTGCGAAAAACATGGATGTCCAACACATGGAACAATGGATGGATGCGATTTGTCCCGAAAACAAGAAATGGGCCGTTCCGGTATGGCATGGTTTTGTCGGTAGTGAAATTGTCGATCGTGTCTTTTATTTGGATGATCCGCAAATCAAAAATGCCATCTATCATCATGTCTTAGGCGATGATCATGATGATCCGTATGCGATGATTGTTTTTTGTGCCGATAAGACGGATCCTTTACGAGGCTATGATTCTACAGACCTGATCAATCAATGCAAAGCCGATATTTATCAAGGCTTTTGGGCTGTCAAGAATGAAAATGATAAATATCTAGAGGAAGGAAAGTAAAATATGGAATTAAAAGATGTCGTGATTCAAGCGATATTGGAACGCAAAGGAATGTTTGTGAAAGACTACGATTGTATGGATATTACGCCGTTTATGGATGATATCATCGTGGTCACGGCAAACAATCTTCGCCAAAACAATGCGATTGCACAAAACATCAAAGAAAAAGTCAAAGAAGCTGGCTTTGATGTGGATATTCGTCAGGAAGGCGATGCCCATAGTCCATGGATCTTATTGGATCTTGGCAGTGTCGTTGTGAATTTGTTTGTGAAAGAAACACGTCAAGTTTATAATTTGGATCGCTTATATGCAGATTGTCCGGTGACAAGCTATGATCTATAATACGTTGGCCACTTATTATGATGATTTAGTCAAAGATGAACAAGCCACAAAAGCGTGGGTCGATTGGATCGAGAAACACAAATCGGCTTGTTCGATGTTAGAATGTGCTTGTGGTTCGGGTGAAATTACCCATGCCCTAGCCAAAAAAGGCTATACGATGAGTGCATTGGATATTTCCCAACAAATGATCGATCAAGCCAAAGCCAAAGATCCAACGATCTCGTATTATTGCCATGACATGAAAGATCTAAGCTTTTTGAAACAATACGATGCGATTGCTTGTTTATGCGATAGCTTCAATTATCTCTTAGATCCCGAAGATGTTACGACCTTTTTTCAACAAGTCCATGATCATCTACGACCCAACGGTATCTTTTTCTTTGATACCCATGCCCTGGATCGTTTAGAAGAATTCAGCCAAGAATGGAATGAGACCGGTGAATTTCAAGATGGCACCAAGTACCAATGGTCCATTGAAAGTGAAGATGACTGGATCTATCAAGATTTTGCCTTTTACACCAAAGATGGACTCATACAGGAACATCATCTGCAACGTGTCTATGATCCAAAGTGGCTAAAACAAACTTTAGCACCGTATTTTGAGATAGAATCCATCGATACGGATTTTGATCATCCGGGTATTTGTCCCGGTGAAAAATATTTTTATGTATGTACAAGAAAGGAAACGAAATGATAGGAATTATTGCTGCAATGGATATGGAAGTCGAAGCCATTGAAAAACTTTCGACCATTACAAAAACCGAACAAGTAGCGACATGCACCTTACACTATGGTACGATGCATGGTAAAGACATCGTGATTGCCAAATGCGGAATTGGGAAGACCCATGCCGCCATGGCCACAGCGATTTTGTGTACGCAACACAATTTGGAAGCCATCATCAATATTGGAACCGCTGGTGGTTTAAAAGATGATCAACAAGTCTTGGATATCGTCATCTCCAAGATGGTCGTTCAGGCCGATTTTGATTTGACCGCATTGGATGGACCCGATGCCTATGGTCTTGTTTACGAACCCGATCAAAAATTAGTGGATGTATGTACCACATGCGCAAAAGATTTAGGTATTCGCTATCATGCAGGTTGGATTGCCAGTCAAGATCTATTCATGTCACGAAAAGAAGATCTGGATAAATTAATGGCGCATTTCCCGGAATCGGCTTGTAGCGAAATGGAAGCAGGTGCGATTGCGCAAGTGGCTCATTCGTTCCAAGTGCCATATGTGATTGTGCGGGCATTAAGTGATGTGGCTGTCCATTCGGATAATCCCATGGAATTTTCGGAATATGCACCCAAAGCCAGTGCCCAATCGGCTCGTTTAGTGGAAACCTTTATCGAACGTTTATAAGAAAGGAAGGGATAGGATGAAAGGACTGAATCGTCGTTTTACAGCTGTATTATGGATCGTATTGATTCTTTTGATTTGCACATTTTGGTCACTTTTCATCAGTGGTCCCAATCGTGTCCATGAACAAGTCGAAGCCCAAAATGAAGCGAAGATCCAAAAGAAAGTCAAAGGCATTCAGGGATTAACGACCCATGTGTTTGATTATAAGACATATCAAGGCTACACGAAAAAAACGTTATATTGGTTTAATGTGAAGGGCAATGTGATCACGACACGGAAAATGAGTACGTTAAATTATTCGAAAGCGAAGAAAGTCGCTAAAAATAAGTATGGCATCAAAGCCGATGAGATCGTTCTTGGCTATGGCTACAATAATCCTTGTTATGTGATCACGGGAGATGGATCGATGATCTTGATTGATTACGATACCTTTGTCCGTGTTTATGAAAGAGGGCTGAGTCCGAATGAGTAAGATGGATTGGAATGCACCCTATATCGATCATCGTACGTGGATCTTGGATCATCTACAAGATCTGCATGTCAATAGTGATGAAGCCATGGTCTTGTTGTTGATTGATTTTATGAATCAAACGCATACACCCATTGATCATGAAGCACTCTCTGCCAAGACCAAACTCGATGTAGATCAAATTGAAGAAATCTTTCTATCCTTGTCAGACAAAGGCTATCTGACCATTGATTTTCATGATGGGGCTTTGACCTTCCATATCGATGGTGTTTATGAAGAAGAGATTGGCCAACCATTGGATCAATCGTTGATTGAACGCATCGAAACCGAATTTGGCCGTCCTTTAAGTCCCAATGAGATGCAACGCATCTTAGATTTAGAAGAAAAGTATACCGAACGCATGGTCGTATGTGCCTTGAATGAAGCAGTGGTATATAATAAATTATCCCTGAATTATATCGAATCGATCTTGGTATCTTGGAAACAAAAAGGGTTAACTGTGGAAGAAGTGGAGAATGGTATTCGTGACCGGTAATGAAATTGTCGATGAAATGGAAAAGATCTTTCCAAACGCAAAATGTGAATTGATTCATGAAACGCCGTTTCAATTGTTGGTGGCGGTGGTTTTATCGGCCCAGACAACCGATGCATCCGTCAATCAAGTCACACCAGCCTTATTTGCGGCCTATCCGACTTCGAAGGAGATGGCACAAGCCGAAGTCAAAGACATCATCCCTTACATCAAACGGATTGGTTTGTATCGAAATAAAGCCCATTCCATCTTAAATTTAAGCAGAGAATTGGAAGCACGATACGATGGCATCGTTCCTTCCAGTTATAAGGATTTGTTATCTTTGCCGGGCGTAGGAAGAAAGACGGCCAATGTAGTGCGTAGCGTAGCTTTTGGGATTCCTAGTTTTGCGGTGGATACCCATGTGGATCGGGTGAGTAAACGATTGGGATTGGCTAAACCTTATGATACGGTGGAAAAGGTCGAAGAAAAGCTGAAACGAAAGATTGATCGCGATCGTTGGAATCAAGCCCATCATGACTTTATCTTTTTTGGGCGTTATCTTTGTACCTCTCGCAATCCGAAGTGTAGTCAATGTCCTTTCACTAAGATTTGTAAGAAAGACAAATTGGATGCCTATAAACAGAAGCAATAGTACCCCAGGGGTACTTTTTTTATGGGAGAAAAAAGGTATAGTGAAGATAGGAGGGATGATCGTTTAGGCATGAAACAAAAACGATTTCTGTTTCCATATGCATCGCAATAAAGCCGAATGCAGGATAAGGAGAACAGTGCGAAGCCAAGGAAAGTTTTTGGGCATTCATGATCTTATAGATCTTTCGGAGATTGAGCAAAAATCATCGTGAATTTCCCCTTGGCTGTGTTCTGTTTTAGCAGGACACAGTTTTTTTTGAGCAAATCACAAGACAGAAGACAATATCTAAGATAAAAAAGATAGATATAGGAGGACAAAGATGAAGACAGTAACACATTTTGATCTATCCACGTATTTGTCGTTTCGTATGGGACCTATCATTGATACGGTTTTCATCATCGAAAAGGATCAAGAAATTGAAGATATCTTTCACTTATATCCAAATGCTTCGATTTTAGGTGGAGGCACCAATACGTTGGTAGGAAAGGAAAAGGCCCAAGATGTTTGGTTGATCAATCAAATGATGGGTTGGCAAATGGAATCGGAAACCGTGCAGGGTGTACGCATTCGCATCCAATCCGGTCAAAATATGGACGCATTTATTCAATGGAGCGTAGAAAATGGGTACCAAGGCATGGAATCTTTATCGGGCATTCCAGGAAGCTTAGGTGGAGCTGCCATGATGAATGCAGGGGCTTATGGCCATGAACTAAAAGATGTCATTGAATCGGTCCAAGTGTATGATCGTTTCACGCATCAAATAAAAATCTTTTCAAAAGCTGAATTGGGTATGGGATATCGAACGTCTATTTTTCAACAAGATCCCCAACGTTGGTTTATTCAATCGGTGGTTGTTTCTTTGATTAAAGGATCGAAACAAGCACTTGTTCAAAAACGGGCAGAAATAGTAGATCAACGAGCCCATCGCATTCCGAATCTGCAACGCTATCCAAGTTGTGGCTCTTTTTTTCGCAATGTGATCATTGCCAAAAGCCAAGCCATCCAGCTCCAAAAACAATTTCCTACTTTGAAGATGTTTGATTTGCCAGCAGATCATATCAAAATATCAACGGGATCAATATTAAAGACCTTGTGGCCCAAGGGATTTCATTTTCAAGGAGTGCGCATGTATCCAGACAGTCCATTGATCTTGATCAATGAAGGAGCAACCATGGATTCGGTGTCTTGTGCAATCCAAACCATCTTAGAGAAGGTCTATGCCCACACAAAGATCCAATTGGAACCAGAAGTTCGATTGATGGGCATTCCACTTGGGAAACGTTCGATTTTTCGATACGATGAAAGCACAAGGAGGTAGATCCTATGAATAAAAATAACATATTGATCATTGGGGCTGGCATTGCCGGTCTAACTGCTGCCATATATATTCAACGCGCAGGAAAACAAGCCATCGTGTTTGAAAAAAATGCACCGGGTGGTCAGATCATTACGGCCAATGAAATCGAAAATTATCCGGGCATGGCTTCGGTGAATGGGGCTGATCTAGGTTTTAAGCTCTATCAACAAGCCATGGATCTCGGTGCTCATTTTGTCTATGAAGAAGTTGTGAAGATTGTTCCCGAAGAAAATCGTGTCACGATCCAAACGGCACAAGATACATATACCGGAAAGAGCTTGATCTATGCAGGTGGAGCGAGCCATCGTCATTTGGGCCTGGCCAATGAAGAAAAACTGATTGGACATGGCATTTCGTATTGTGCCAATTGTGATGGGGCATTCTTTAAAGATAAAGTGGTAGCTGTCAATGGCGGTGGTAATATTGCCTTGGATGATGCCATTTATCTATCATCGATTGCCAAAGAAGTCTATTTGATCCATCGTCGGAATACATATCGAGCCGAAACGGTCCTACAGGAAAAATTAGCAACCATCGACAACATTCATCCCATCACAAATACGATCATTTGTGGCTTAGAGGAAAAGCAGGGAAAACTATCGGGTCTTGCGCTTCAAAATGTGCAAACGAAAGAAAAGCGTTCATTAGCGGTAGATGGCTTATTTGTGGCTATTGGTATGCAACCAGAAACCAGCTTGTTGGAAGGCATTGTCCATTTGGACAAAAGCGGCTATATCCAAGCGGGAGAAGATACACGAACCAATGTAAAAAATATTTTTGTGGCAGGTGATGTGCGTACGAAAAATGTGCGTCAATTAACAACAGCGGCTGCCGATGGTACGGCTGCTGCCATATTAGCGGCTTCCATATAAAAAAATAACCAATCAAAGTTTCTATTCTTTGATTGGTTTATTTTTTTTATAAATGACATTCAAGCCTTTGAAGATCAAATCCGCATCGTATGTATCAATCAATGGAGTATGGGCATGGATGATACGGCCTAGACCACCCGTTGCGACGACTTTGATGGGTTTATTGGTGTCGGCTTGTTTCTGGAATTGACGAATCGTATATTCCACACCGCCTAAGTATTGATAGAAGACACCGGCTTCCATCTCGCTTTGGGTATTGCGTGCCATGATGGTTTTTGGCTTACGAATTTCAATTTCTGGTAACTGCGCGGTTTGGTTGGTCAATGCCAAAGCACCTGTTTCAATGCCAACACTGATTACACCGGCACGAAACCGCCCTTTTTCATCCACAAAATCATAGGTTGTTGCCGTACCAAAATCAATGACCAATACCGGTCCGCCATAATGGGAGTAGGCACCGGCACAATCCACGATCCGATCGGCACCCACACTGCGTGGATTTTCCATTTGGACACTGATTCCACTCTTTAATCCCGGACGAACAATAATGGGTTCGATCCCAAAGAATTTAAAGACACCATTGCGACAAGAGTGCATGACCTTTGGCACAACCGAAGTGATGATGACATCATCAATGTCTTCTTTTTCAATATTTTCTCTGGAAATAAACGACTGCAACATCAAACCAAATTCATCACTGGAACGACGTGCTTTGGTCGTTAAACGATATTTACCAACAATTTGGTCATTATTGATGAGACCCAACGTGATATTTGTGTTCCCGATATCGATACACACTAACATAGGCATTATTTTTCCTTTTCTAGTTTCGACATAGTCTTTAGAATTTTATATCCTAATTCCGATTTCGTCAACTTAGGCAATCGATCCATGGACTCTTTGGTGATCAAGCAGACAACATTGGTATCTCCTTGAAAACCAGCTCCTTCTACAAATAAGTTATTGCCAATCAATACATCACAATTCTTATCGATGAGTTTTTGACGGGCATTCTTTTCCAAATCTTGGGTTTCCATCGCAAAACCACATAAAATTTGATGAGTCTTGTGTTGACCGACATATGCCAAGATATCTGGATTTTTCACAAGACGAAGTTGCATAGTTTCATCGGACTTCTTGATTTTTTGATCAGAGATGACTTCGGGACGATAATCACCAACTGCAGCGGCCATAATGATATAATCGGCCTTTTCATAATTTTCTTTTACGGCTTCAAACATTTCTTGGGCTGTTTGCACATGGATCATTTTTACACCTGGTAAATCCGCTAGCGCACAAGGTCCACAAACCACCGTCACATTGGCACCCATATCTTTGGCGGCTTGTGCAATCGCATAGCCTTGTTTACCCGATGAATGATTGGAAATAAAACGCACGGGATCCATCGGTTCTTGGGTAGGTCCTGCTGTAATCAGTACATGCTTGCCTGCTAAAGATAGATCGGGATGAGTCAATTGTTCAATGCAATCTACGATATCGGATACCGGCGCTAATTTACCTTTGCCTGTTGCATCGCATGCCAAATGACCAACAACCGGTTCCACAAATTGATATCCCAAGTCTTTGGCTTTTTGGATATTTTCTTGGGTCACTGGATTTTCATACATATCCACATTCATGGCTGGACAAATCAATTTGGTGCATGTACAAGCTAAAAAAGTGGTAGATACAATATCATCACTGATGCCATGGACCACTTTGGCGATCACATTGGCTGTAGCTGGTACCAAAACGACAATATCTGCCCAATTGGCTAAGCTGATATGCGCAATGGGATCATCGGGATTATGAAACAAATCGGTTTCAACCGGATTTTTTGATAAGGCTTCAAACGATAATGGCGGAACAAAGTGTGCGGCATGTTCTGTCATCATAACTTTTATTTCGAAATCACGTTTGGAAAGAGTGCTGACTAGATCACAAGCTTTGTAGGCGGCAATTCCTCCACAAACGCCAATCAATACGTGTTTTTTGGCCATAGTAAACCTCCACATAAACTCTCTTCATTATATAGTATCGTCATTTTGAACTCAATCTTTTCTATGGTAAACTGAAACTATGAAAGTTGTAATTGCGAGCGATTCCTATAAAGGATGTATGACATCATCGCAAGCTTGTGATCGCATTGAAGCCGGAATTCTTCAGGCCAATCCAGCCCATACGTGTGTAAAGTATCCCATGGCCGATGGGGGCGAAGGAACAGCCGCGGTCTTTTGTGATGTGATTCACGGCAAAATGGTGACATGTCAAACCGTGGATGCTTATGGCAAATCGATTCATGCCCACTATGCCTATAATGGTTCGATTGCGGTCATGGATGTAGCTAGTTGCATTGGGCTGAATATGACGCCCAAAGAAAAGCGCAATCCCATGGTAGCTTCTTCGTATGGGGTTGGTTTGATGATCAAAAATGCAATCCATCGAGGGGCTAAAAAACTGGTCATTGGTTTGGGTGGTAGTGGCACCAACGATGGTGGTATGGGCATCTTACGTGCTTTTGGCGTCAAATTCTACGATAAAAAACGGAAAGAGTTGGAGCCGGGCATTTATAGTTTGAAAAAGATTGCCTTTATGGATAAACGCCAATTTAAAAAGCCATCGATTGAAATCATTGTGGCTTGTGATGTCAAAAATCATCTCTTAGGGCCCGAAGGAGCCACGTATATTTTTGGTGCACAAAAAGGTATTTTCACCAATCAAATGAAAGACATTGATCATTGGATGGCCTTGTATCGAGATAAAGTCCAACAGACCTTTCATGTGGATATGGATGTTTATGAAGGATCGGGTGCAGCCGGTGGCATTGGCGGTGTCTTATTAGGCGTATTCCATGCCCGTCAACAAGCAGGAATTTCCTTGTTGATGGAAACCAATCATATGGCCAAGGATATCCAAGATTGTGATTTAGTGATTACCGGAGAAGGGCAGACCGATGCCCAAACCATGTATGGAAAAGTTCCCTATGGGGTTTGTGAACTCGCCAATCAGTATGGAAAACCAGTCATTTGCTTATCGGGTGCTTTAGGTAAAGGCTATCAAGATGTATATCAAACGGGAATGATTGGTATTTTTTCAACGGCCGATCGAGCCATGTCGTTTCATCAAGCGTTAGCGCAGGGCCCGGAAAAACTGGAAGCATTGGCTTATAGTATAACTAAATTAGTCGATGGATTAAGGAAGTGATGAACATGAAACGTTTCGTATCAATCGTATGTGTCCTAACCATGTGTTTGGCATTAATGGGTTGTCAATCGGGAAAGGATTTTCAAACCAAAGATATTACCGTGAGTCAACTTCAAGAAAAAATGAAGAAGAAAGATACATTTGTATTTATGGTCGAGCGGGATGCTTGTCAATTTTGTAAGAAATTGAATGCTTACATCAAAAAGACCAAGGGTGAACATAAAAATATTACTGTCTATGTGATTGATTCAACCGATTTTGGGTTTCAAAAAGAAACCGAAGATGCAAATCATTTGATTTCGACAACGGATGATGGCAAAGCTTTACTGAAAATTACACCATATTTTATGTATACTCCGGCTTTATATGCCGTTAAAAAGGGAAAGGTCAAACAAGCAGCCATTGGTTTCAATGATTCGGATAAGACCGTTGCTTTGTGGAAGAATACGTCACAAATTGATTTTGAACAAGCCGAATATGAAGATTTCTGGGATTTTGTTGAAAACAACGCCCAATAAAGTTGCATTTCTTGTAAACTCTTTCAAGAATGATATAATGAGTGTACATATTTTCAGGAGGATTTATGCAAGAGATTGAAAATAATGCGCTCTTCTGGCAAAAAGTGGATACACTTGTGTTATCGAGCTCGATCGAGATTGATTATCCCAAAGGATCCAAACACAAACAATTTACCAATTTAGTGTATCCCGTGGATTATGGGTATTTGACCGATACCATTGATCCGGCTGGTGATCCAATTCATATTTACCAAGGATCGAAAAAAACCAATCGTGTGGATGCATTGGTCATTAGTGCCGATATCTTAAAGAAAGATTGTGTTGTGAAATTCTTATTAGGATGTGATGAAAAAGAAACCTTGGCAATCATGGAATTTTTAAATCAAACGGATTTTCAGAAAGCGGTATTGATTCGACGGGGATCAGAAATTCCAAATTGGGCCTCAAATGACTAAAAAAAATGGTATAATAATCAACAAAGAGGAGGTCTGATTTTATGGAATTAAAAGGTTCTCAGACAGAAAAAAACTTAGAGACGGCTTTTGCGGGTGAAAGCCAAGCAAGCATTAAGTATCAGTATTATGCTTCCCAAGCTAAGAAAGATGGATATGTAAAGATTCAAAATATCTTCTTAGAAACAGCAGGCAATGAAAAAGAACATGCGAAATTGTGGTTTAAAGCGTTGCATGGTGGTGCCGTTCCAACAACGACAGAAAACTTGAAAGATGCAGCGGCTGGTGAAAACTACGAATGGACCGATATGTATGCCGGTTTTGCCAAAACAGCTCGTGAAGAAGGTTTTGATGAAATTGCTCGTTTATTTGATGGCGTAGCGAAAATCGAAAAACATCATGAAGCTCGTTATAGAGCAATGTTAAAAGAAGTTGAAGACGATACGATGTTCAAAAAGGCACCTGATACAGTATGGATCTGCTTGAATTGCGGACATGTATTTGTCGGACCAAATGCACCGGAAAAATGCCCAGTATGTGCACATCCAAAGAGCTATTTCCAAGAATTGAAAGAACATTTTGAATAATAGAGAGGCTGGATTTTCCAGCCTTTATATTTTGAGGTACTATGAAAATTATTGAATCGGTAGAAGTTGTTGAATATTTAAAAGCAGGTCATTTCTTGGTCATCATTGAAGATGGAACCTTGGTAGTCTTGCAAGAAGGAAAGATTCGTCTTCAAAATCCGAATTGGCACAGTGTCGTATCGTATTCGGATTTTAAAGTATTATATCCAAAAGCCCATTTTGGGTTGTATGAAGAAGAAGTGACCATCGATGAAAAGAAAGATGAAGAATATTATCGATGGCGTGCTAAATATCAATAGGAGGAAAGACTATGCCACCTGTTTTCACAAAATGGAAAGATCTAAAAAAACAAGTCCGACGGATTGGTTGGCTTTTGCTGGGATTTACGGGGGCACAGGTCTTAGCAGGATGGATCTTACGTTCTATCTATGCCCGTTATTATGTGTATATCAACGAAGAAACCTATGCCGGTATTCGTCTGTTTTTGTTGACGTTATTGACAACGGGAGGGACGGCTCTAATTGGTAAGAAAGTGTTGAGGGTCAAATGGACAAAATCAAACTTTCAATGGAATTTTTCATGGGAAACCGTAAGTAAGACCGTTGCTTCGATGTTTACCATCACTATTACTTTTTCCATGCTTTTGACATTGATTCAAATGGCATTGGGCGTTCATTTTATGGATGGGAGTTTAACAGAATACAACAGTCCATTGTATGTTGTGTTGATGATTCTTTCGGCGGTGTTTATTGCCCCTTGTTGCGAAGAACTCCTATTTCGTGGTGAGATTGAACATAGTCTCATGCCTTATGGGGCACTGTTTGCTGCCATTTTTAGTGGTATCCTTTTTGGATGGATGCATATGAACTTTACCCAGGGCATCATGCATATGTTTACCGGCACTTTTTTGGGATTGGTTTATTATAAACATCGCAATCTATCTTTGAATATTGTTTGTCATATGTTGTTTAATGGCATTACGGTAGGTTTAAATTATTTGACCAATTTTATGGGACTACGCGCTATTATCGTATTTGTATTGGTTGTCTATGGTATCCTTGGTTTGAAGGATTTACGACCTTTGCCAGAGAAACCATCCTATCCTATTTTTCGAATGGCTTTTCGACAGATTTCCATCGTCTTATTCTTTATTGTCTTTTTGGTCATTTCGATATGGAGCATCTATTAAAAAAAGTAAAAAAGTGTGTTGACATCAAATATTGGTAATGGTAATATGATTAGGCAGTCAACAAGCGGGCCTGTAGCTCAGTTGGTTAGAGCGCACCCCTGATAAGGGTGAGGTCGCTGGTTCAAATCCATTCAGGCCCACCATTTAATTTGTTGGCTTTCATATACATGGGGTGTTAGCTCAGATGGGAGAGCACCTGCTTTGCAAGCAGGGGGTCATCGGTTCGATCCCGATACGCTCCACCAATTTTTATTAAAATATCGCTTCGGCGATTATCGCGGGCCTGTAGCTCAGTTGGTTAGAGCGCACCCCTGATAAGGGTGAGGTCGCTGGTTCAAATCCATTCAGGCCCACCATTTAATTTGTTGGCTTTCATATACATGGGGTGTTAGCTCAGATGGGAGAGCACCTGCTTTGCAAGCAGGGGGTCATCGGTTCGATCCCGATACGCTCCACCAATTGTTAAGAAAATCGCAATCGCGATTTTTTTTTTGCTTTTATGGTAAAATAGGAATATGAATATACAAGTACTACAAGGATTGTTATTGCCCTTTTTAGGAACCAGTTTAGGCGCTGCTTTTGTCTTTTTTATGCGCCAGGACATGTCCACTCAAACGAAACGAATGATGACAGGATTTGCCTCCGGTATCATGGTTTCAGCAAGTTTTTTTAGCTTATTGGAACCTGCCTTAGAACAAGCCAAAACGGTAGGACCCGTTGTTTGTGGTTTTTTATTGGGTATGGGCTTTCTTTTGTTTTTGGATGTGGTCATTCCCCATACACATATGGATGATCAAGAAGAAGGGCCTGCTAATCACCTGCAAAAATCAACGAAGTTGTTATTTGCGGTCACGCTTCATAATTTACCGGAAGGTATGGCAGTTGGTATTGTTTATGCTGGATGGTTAGCTCATCCGAATGCTGTTTCTGGTGCGTTTGCCTTAGCTTTGGGTATTGCGATTCAAAATATTCCAGAAGGAGCCATCGTTTCGATGCCGTTACATGCAGCGGGTATGTCAAAACCCAAGACCTTTTTAGCCGGTGTTGGATCAGGGGCTGTGGAACCCATTGGTGCTTTATTGACGATTTGGCTATCGCATTGGATCTTGCCTTGGATGCCGGTGTTATTAGCCTTTGCAGCCGGGGCCATGATGTATGTTGTGGTAGAAGAATTGATTCCAGAAATGAGTGAAGGCGAACATTCCAATTGGGGAACGATTTGTTTTGCGTTGGGATTTGTTTTGATGTTGATTTTAGAATAATCGGAATTGACAATCTATTTTGTGTGACATAGGATGAAACAAAAGAAGTGTTTTTTATGGGAGAACTTTATAATTTCTTAAAAGATGCCGGTGTATGGTTTTTGGCAACGGACGAAGATGGCCAGCCACATGTACGTCCAATTGGAACAGAACTGATCTATAATGACAAATTGTATTTTCAAACCGGATTGAAAAAGAAGATGGCACAACAATTATTAAAAAATCCGAAAATTGAGATCACAGCTGTGAAGGGTGACCGTTGGGTCCGTGTACAGGCCGAAGCTGTCCATGATCCGGATGAAGATGTACAAGGCACTATGTTGGATGCTTTTCCAGAACTAAAAGAAATGTATGCTGTTGGTGATGGAAATACCGCATGTTTTTATTTAAAAAATGCCATTGCTACTTTCTGTAGTTTTACGGAAAGTCCATATACGGTTAAATTCTAAGTAGAGTTGTATAATGCGTACAGCTCTTTTTTTAAACAAATAGTAGGCAGCTTCGTATCCAAGGAAGCTGCCTTAATCTTTAATCTTCAAAAGGAAAATGATAGTTTAGATGATACATATCACGTACGGCTTTGAAATCATCTTGGACACCTTTGCCCATTGGTACCCCTTTGTCTTTTCGTACTTGCCATACATCCCATTCTTTTTCACCAGCTGTATAGATTCGATCATGACCAGGTGCTTTTTGACTGTTACGTAAACCACGCAAGATATCACCGGCTGTTTTCTTAAAGGTATCTAGACCCATAAAGAATTCCGGGTTGATTACTAAGAAGAAATGGCCCAAATGATAAGGTCGTTTGGTTCCATCGGGATTCTTATTCGTTAGATCTTTCATGAATAAGCCACCGGTTAATGCGGCCGACAAGATTTCCACCACAGCAGCATAGCCATAGCCTTTATAACCAGCCATTTCATCACCAATACCACCCAATGGCGTTAAAGCAGCGGTTCCTTCCACCAATTTCTTTAAAATTTCTTCAGAATCGGTTAAAGCCGTGCCATCATGAGCGATGACCATACCTTTTGGTGTTGGTTTGCCTGAACGGGCATAATATTCAATCTTGCCACGTTGAACGATGGATGTTGCACAGTCTAAAATAAAGTCAAAATCTTCATCCGTCGGGAAGGCGAATGTAAGTGGGTTGGTACCCATCATGTTTTCCACACCAAAGGTAGGTGCAATTGAAGGACGGGCATTGGTTCCGGTGATACCTAACATGCCTTCTTTACTAGCCATGGTTGCCCAATAACCAGCAATACCATAATGTGAAGAATTCTTAATGGCACCCATCGCTAAACCATATTTTTTCGCTTTATCGATCAGTGAAGTCATCATCTTATAACTCGCAACCATACCCATACCATCGTGGGCATCGGCTACACAAGTGGTTGGCGTATCTTTCAATACTTCATAATGGGTAACCGGATTTAAGATGCCATCATTGATTCGATCAATATAAATGGGTTTGAACCGGTTGGTACCATGACTTTCGATACCACGACGATCACTTTCCATTAATACATCGGTACAAATTTTTGCGTCTTCTTCGGGTACACCCGCTGCTTGAAACGCATCAATCATAAAATTTTGAATGAGGTCCCAGCTAACATAAGGACGAGTTTCTTCCATTTTCTTTACCTCCAAACGTATGTTTTCTATTGGTATCTTATCATAATAACGCGTATAATAGAGGAAACTTAGGAGGATGCAACCATGATGAAACAACTGTCGGTTTTTGCCGAAAATAAAAAAGGCGCAATCAACGATATTACGAAAGAATTAGCCGATGCCAATATCAATTTATATGCGCTATTGACCAACGATAGTTCGGCTTTCGCGATTGTCCGTATGATCGTTTCAGACACAGAGAAAGCACAAGAAATCTTAAAGAAACAATACTTGACACACTTGGATTCTGTTTTAGCTGTTCGTGTTTCCAATGAAGTTGGCAGCTTGAATCGATTATTAGAAGATGTCAAAGAATGCAACATCAACATTGATTATCTCTATACGACTTTTGGTTGGGATACCCCACAGCCCATCATGTTGATTCATTGTGAAGAAGAGGAAGAATTAGAAATTAGTCTCAAAAACAAAGGATACGATCTTATGTGATCGTATCTTTACTTTTGTTTTTCAAAGGTAATCGTAGCTCCACTGTATTCAAGGATCAAATGTCCATCTTTAGCTTTAAAATCCATTGTATCTTTGGAATCTTTTAACTGGATTCCATTTTTGATTTCTTCCCAATCCCCTTTGTACGTATCTTTATCGATGGTAACTTTTGCACTGCCATCTTCCTTTAGATCCATGGAAAATTCACCAACAAGAGATTCTGTTGAAATCGATACACCATAGGCTTCGGCTTGGGTGGCCTTCCAGGTACCAAGATATTTGCTATTCGCATATTTGGCACTTCCACAACCCACCAACAAGAATAAAATAGTAAACAGGCTGATCAGTAAACGCTTTTTCATGGGACTTCCTCTCTTTCAATGTATTTATACCATGATAAAAAACGTTCCAATAGTACCCCTAGGGTACTATTTTGCATTTGAATAGAGATCTTGGATCCGACCACATCGTTGAAAAAGATCCACATAGATTAATAACTCTTCTTTGGACTTGATGCCCAATTTATGATAGATATTTTTGTTGTGCTTTTTGACCGTATTGACACTAATACAAGCAATATCAGGAATTTCACGAATCTCATGACCATGGATGTATAAGTCTGTGATGGATCGTTCCGCAGGTGTCAACGTCGCAAATCCGTGAAGGAACGTATCCAAAGCTTCTTGTAACTCATAGGGTATTTCTGGTTTTTGATGCGTCATGAATTCCTTTGACTCACGTGCAAGATCCTTCACGGACTGGAATACACATCCTTGTTTGGTATGGAAATAAGGAATATGCACCATATGAATGAAAGTATCCATGGAATGAATATCCTCGCTAATCTGTACCGGTGTAATCTGAACCGAAAATTGATAGGTGTGATGTCGATACTGCCAAGGACTGGCCATACGTGCCTGAATCGTTTGACAGAGGGACAGGGGATCCTCAGTGGTCGTTAAGACATAGATACCATATTCACAATCGTAACAATGTCCCCTTTTCACAAGGCTGGATAGCCAATCGGTGATCAATAAACGATAACTATGAGAAATATCACTCGTTTGAGAGAAAAACGATAAGACTTCCAATCGTGATATTTTGATGATGATGGCATACATCGATGTCTGATTCACAAAATAGGGCGATAGGTCATTGATCATCGCTTGGAAATTTTTGATCCGCGTAACCGGATGATAATACTGATCAATGGGATCAATGAGTTGTAAAAAGCCATAGAAACCTAAAGCCTGAAAATACATTTCAATGAGTTGGTGAGGCATGAAAAGACTTTGGATCAAAACTGGTATGCCTGACAATAGAAATAAATACAACAAGGTGCGATATTGTCGCTGTGTCAAACGCTCTCTTTTATGAATGATCAAACCCAGACAAAGTGCCAAATACAAATATACAGCACCATAGATCATGTACATCATTGGACCATGAACATAGTGATTGGTTTTGTCATAATAGAAAACAGCATGGGTCCAAGGATTGAGAAGCAAAGGAAAAAGAATGAAACAACATTCAGGCAAAAGGAGAAGGATATTTATATAGTGATGGGTCGTATGACCAATTTCTAAATCAACGATCAAAAAATATAGAAACACAAAGGCTTCACTGGAATGAACCGCTAAAAAAATATAGTTCATCGCATCACGGAAAAAAGGGGCTGTAGCACTAGGATAGGAATTCGTAAAGGAACTCGCAATATCGGTGATCAAGGCAACCATGTGCATCAACAATAAGATCAAAAAGATACGACTGAAACGGTTATGGTGGTTTCGTCGATAAAAAAGGGTATAAAGGGCCATCCCTGTCAAAGCAATCGCACAGATATCAAAAGAAATATTATAAAGCATATATGTAAGTTATCCTTTATGATTACTATACAAAACTTTTGATGATTTGCCTAGGCAACCATAGAAAATTCGGTTTGTAGTATAATAAAAAACATGAATTGTATCAGTATCTCCTATAAAATAGCTCCGATTGAGATTCGGAATCTATTGGCCTTTGATGCAACTGAAAAAAAAACAATTTTTTGACCAGATAGAAGGACAATGCGTCCTTCTATCGACCTGCAACTGGCTGGAAATCTATTTTGACATAGACATCGATGCGATGGAAGACCAACTTTGTCGTTTCAAAGATTTAGATTGTGATGTGATGATGCCTTATTTTGCGACCTATACATCGGTAGGTGCGATTCGCCATTTGGCGCGTGTGGCTTGTGGCATGGACTCCATGGTTTTGGGGGAAGATGAAATCTTTAGTCAAGTCAAAGAAGCCTATGAATATTCTCGGCAATTCAAAAAGACCACTTATTCGTTTCATACGATTTTTCAAAGGGTCATGAAAACAGTGAAACAAATCAAGACCTAGACAGGACTGTCTTCGACTTCGGTTTCCATTGGCACATTAGCGGCCCATGCGGTTTTTGACTTTGGCGCCCACACGGTGTTGGTCATTGGAATCAGTGGTAAAATTGGCAGCATCACCGCCAAAAATGTCTTGGCCAAATCAAACATTTCCCTGATCCAACAGGCCGACAGCTGTGATCATCAGTGCAACATCGAGTCCCCATTATACGATCACCAAGACAGAACTGGCAAAACATATCGATTCAAAACCACGCTTATTTATCGATTTAGCTGTTCCCAATGATATGGATCCGCATCTGCAATAATTGTCCCATTGTACATATATGAATATCGACCATTTTCAACAACTGGCCAAAACCAATAATCAAAAGAAACAAGACTATGCCCAAAGGGCACAAGCCACCATTGATCAAGGTGTATCGGACATTTTAAAAGAATTGCGGATGCACGATGTGATTTCGTATTTGCCCCAAATCAAAGAAAAAACCATGGAATCTTTTGTCTATTCTTTACGCAAGACCAACACCTATGAACAAATGGATGCCATAGTTTCCTGGCTTGAAAAGTGGGTGAACAACGAATGAGTTATTTTCCACTCATGATCGATCTCGATCAGAAACAAGTCTTGATCATCGGTGGTCAAAAGACAGCATTACGAAAAGCACATCAATTAAAACAATTTGGCGCCGATATTCATATCATTAGTGAAACCATTTGTGACCAACTTCGATCCTATCCCTATGAAATCCGATCTGTAAAGCCTTCGGATATCTGTTCCCGATATGACTTGATCATTGCCGCTACCAATCAAAGAGAGGTCAATGCCTGGATAGCCCAAATGTGTAAACAAGAACGCATCTTGGTCAATGTGGTGGATGATCCAGCTTTATGCACCTTTATCTTTCCGGCTATCCTCAAACAAGATGATGTCATCGTTGGAATCTCCTAAAACTAGCAGAATTATTCAGAGAGGCGAAAAATGACTAAACTACGAATTGGCACATGAACTTCACAATTAGCCAGGATCCAGACGTAAATGGTCGTGGATGCGCTACAAATCCCCGTCCAAATCGTCCCTATTGTCTCCAAAGGCGATCAGATCCAAGATCGGTGCTTGGCTTCCATTGGCGGCAAAGGCTTATTTGTTTCTGTGTTTGAACAAGCCATCCAAAAGGATCAAATCGATATTGCTGTGCATAGTGGCAAGGATATGCCCAGTCAAATCACAGACGGTTTTTATGTACCTGCTGTATTAGCACGAGCCAATCCTGCGGATCTATTGATTTCCAAGACCAAGATCTGGCCCGGAGCAACCATTGACACATCCAGTCCGCGACGTGCCCAGTTGTATACTCGCATCGATCCTACATGCCAGATCAAGATGATTCGTGGCAATGTGGAAACCCGTTTGCGAAAGTTAGAAGAAGGCGATTATGATGGTATCATTCTTGCACAAGCCGGATTGGAACGACTACACATCGATTTGCATGCCTATGTTGTTCAAGTTTTGGATATCCTGCCCGCAACCGCACAAGGAATCATTGCCATTGAAACCAAGACCGGCTTTATTTTACCCAAAAACATTGACGATAAAAAGACACACATCTTGTTTGATACCGGACGCCAATTGATGGCTTTGATGCATGCCGATTGTCACGATGCCGCTAGTGCTCATGCGCAATGGATCGATGATGACACTCTTCAAATACAAGCGTTTTATCAAGATTCACCCATTTTCATGTGCCAAACCAAACTTGATCAGATCGATGCTTGTATTCAAGAAATGGCAGGTGCTCTCTATGGGTAAAGTCTATCTTTGCGGAGCAGGACCTGGTGATCTAGATCTGATGAGTCTCCCTGATGAGTCTCCAAGTTCGGCATCTGATCCGGATTTGTGATGTATTGATCTATGATGCCTTGGTAGATGCAAGTATCCTGAAACAAACTAAGGCGCAAACCATTTATGTGGGCAAACGAGCCGGCCAACATGCCATATCCCAAGAAGCCATCAATCAATTATTGATTGAAAAAGGGAAGACCTCGATTGTTGTACGCTTAAAGGGTGGGAATCCCTTTGTGTTTGGCCGTGGGGGCGAAGAATGCATGGCCTTGGCCAAAGCTCAGATCCACTATGAAGTGATTCCAGGCATTTCCAGTGCCATTGCGGTACCGGAAACCATGGGAATTCCTTTGACACATCGATCAGTCGTAGTTTTAGTGTGATCACCGGTCATACCCAAACGGGAAAGGTGGATGTGGCCCCATATGCCCAACTACCCGGTACCTTGGTCTTTTTGATGAGCATGGGAAATGCCAGTCAGATTGCCGATGATCTGATTCAAAACGGAAAACCAGGCTTTACTCTGGTGGCTATTCTTTGTCGCGGTACACGATTCGATGCTTATCGAAAAAATTGCACCTTAGAAACGATCAAAGAGGCTTTCGAAGATCCGCAGGTCGGTACCCCAGCCATCCTTGTTGTCGAAGAGGTGGCTGCTTTGGATGTTCGCTCAAAAACGCCTAGCGTAGTGGTTTGTGGAACGGAGCACTTTACTCGCGCCTTTCAAGACCAATGTTCGATTCCATGTACGCGCCAAGCGTATGTACAAATTGTCTATGAACCCGATAAGAAAATTGATTTTCGACCCTATAGTCATGTTGTATTAACGGGAAAAGCCGGTATCGATGGTCTGTTTCAAATGATGGAAGATATGCGTGAAATCAGTCATCTACAGTTTGTGACCATCAGACCGAGCAGTGCCAAATATTTATACGATACGTATCACATCCATGCCGACTTTATCCCATCATCATATACTTCAGACGAATTAGCCAATCTTTTATGTGGATGGTCAGATGCCAATCTTTTGATCTTACGAGCCCAAAAAGGCAATTCGGTATTGTCTTCGCGATTGGATGCAGCCGGTATAAGCTATACCCAGATTCCTGTCTATGATACGACTATTGGCCAAGTGCGAGCTATTCATGAAGACTTTGCCATCTTTGGCAGTGCCCAAGGTGTTCATGCCTTTTTTCAACAAGCCGGACATATCGATCCACACACTCAAGTCTTGGCCATTGGACCATATACACAAGCTGCTTTGGCTGCTCATCATATACAAAATATACAAGTTGCTCAACAAGCAACCATTTCAAGTTTGATAAAGAAATTGGAGGAATGTTTATGAAACAATTTCGACGTCTCCGTCAAAATTAAGCCTTACGCAATTTAGTCTGTGAAACACGATTGGACCCCAAAGATCTGATTTATCCTCTATTTGTGGTGGAAGGCACAAACATCAAAGAACCTATCGCAACAATGCCAGATATTTATCGCTATTCCTTGGATCGCATCGATGAAGAATTAGAATGCGTGCAAGCAGCAGGTATCTCCGGCATCTTGTTATTTGGTGTGCCGGCCCATAAAGATGCCGTAGGATCGAGTGCATACGATCCCCATGGCATCTTGGCACAAGCCATTACCCATATCCAATCGAAGTTACCTCATCAACTTGTGATTGCGGATGTGTGTCTATGTGAATATACCGATCATGGCCATTGTGGTTTGGTGCATGAACACGCCATATTAAATGATGAGACTCTTCCCTTATTGGCAAAGATGGCTGTGTGCTGTGTCCAAGCCGGTGCCGATATGGTTGCACCCAACGATATGATGGATGGCGATATCACAGCCATTCGTCAAGCTTTGGATGCCCATGGCTTGAGTCAAACACCCATCATGGGGTATAGTGCCAAATATGCGTCGGGCTATTACTCGCCTTTCCGAGATGCGGCTGGTTCCGCTCCTTGTTTTGGAGATCGTCGATCGTATCAAATGGATCCACGCAACGGAAAAGAAGGCGTTCGCGAAGTGGAGAATGACATTGATATGGGTGCCGACATCGTTATGATCAAACCTGCATTGGCTTATTTGGATGTGGTGAAAGCTGTTTCCGAACACTGTTCTTTGCCTTTGGCTGTCTATAATGTCAGTGGTGAATATGCCATGGTCAAAGCAGCAGCCAAAGTCGGAATGATTGATGAAAAACGCATCGTGTGTGAAAACTTGATGGTCATGAAACGAGCCGGAGCACAAATCATCATTACCTATCATGCACTCGAAATGGCACATTGGCTAGAAACCGGAGAAGTCTATGCATTTTGATCGTTCACAAAACGCCTTTTCACAAGCCTTGGAATTGATGACCGGTGGAGTCAATTCACCCGTTCGTGCGTTTCAATCCGTTGGTGGTACGCCTTTATTTATTGACCATGCCCAAGGTGATACCATTACGGATATTGATGGCAATACGTTGATTGATTATGTTTGTAGCTGGGGACCTGGCATTTTAGGTCATGCCCATCCCCAAGTTATCCAAGCGGTACAGAAAGCTTGTGTCGATGGTTTGACCTTTGGGGCACCAACCCGAAAAGAAAGTACCTTGGCCCAATTGGTCCAACAATGTTATCCAGCCATTGAAAAATTGCGCCTAGTCAGTAGTGGAACGGAAGCCTGTATGAGTGCCATTCGTGCTGCTCGAGGCTATACCCATCGCGACTACATCATTAAATGCATTGGGTGTTACCATGGTCATTCCGATGGGTTATTGGTCAAAGCCGGATCGGGTTTATTGACCCAAGCTGTCGCAGATAGTGATGGGGTACCATCTGGCTATACAAAAACCACTTTATTGGCTCCTTACAATGATGAAAAAGCCATCCAACAATTGTTTGAAACCTATCCCAATCAGATTGCGGCCGTGATCATTGAACCGGTAGCAGCCAACATGGGTGTGGTCCCACCCAAACCTGGTTATTTACAATTCTTACGTGACATCACCAAAACCTATGATAGTATCTTGATCTTTGATGAAGTCATTACTGGATTCCGATTGGCTTTAGGTGGTGCCAGTGAATATTTTGGCATTACCCCGGATATGGCAACGTTTGGCAAGATTGTTGGTGGTGGTATGCCTTTGGCTGCCTATGGTGGTAAAAAAGAAATCATGGATGTGATTTCACCTATCGGTTCTGTCTATCAAGCTGGAACCCTATCGGGCAATCCCATAGCGACAACCGCTGGTATTGAAACACTTCAGATCTTGATGAAAGATCCGGATATCTATGATCGTATCGATTATAAAACCGCCCAATTGGCACAAGCCTATAAGGAGAAAGGCTATACGGTCAATCGGGTGGGATCCTTAATGAGTGTTTTCTTTACGGATCAAGAGGTCGTGGATTATGCCAGTGCAAAAACCAGTGACACCCAACAGTTTGCACATTATTTCCATATCATGTTGGATCATGGTATCTATGTAGCACCGAGTCAATTTGAAGCTATGTTCATTTCAGATGCCCATGATCAAAAAGATATTGAGAAAACGATTCAAATCATTCAAACCTATTTGTAAGCATCGAGGATTCGATGCTCTTTTCATATTTGACGTGCATGATACAATAAACAAGACAAACAGGAGGAACTGTTTAGATGACGAAAAAATATAAGTGGATACTTGTGATTGCGTGTGTGATTAGCTTTGGAGCCGGTATGTTTGTTCCTCAAAAAGCGACTTCAACGGATGAACAAAATAAATTTGATGCGATCTATTCCATCTTGACCAAGAAATGGTACTATGCCAACAAGACCAAGAATTTGGATCAAACCTTAATGGAACAAGCCATTACGGGTATGACCACCCTCGAAAAAGATCCGCATACCAATTATTTTAACTTGAAGCAATCCAAACAATTTGCCCAAAGCTTAGATGGCAGTTCTTCCGGACTTGGCTTTAGTTATTATGTCAATGGTGATGGCAACATCGTCATTCGCGATGTCTTCATTGATTCGGCTGCCGATACAGCCGGTCTGAAACAAGGCGATATCATTACCGCTGTCAATGATCAAGTCTGTGCGAAAAAAGGCGCCGATGCCGTTGTTAAATACATCAAGAAACAATCCAAAAAAGTCACAGTCAAGTTCATTCGCAACGAAAAGGACAAGATCACCAAGATCAAACCCAAAGACTTTGATGCGAGTGTGACCTATCGTGTCAGTGGCAATGTGGCCATCATCGGTATTTCGAGTTTCTCCAGTCATACCGGATCCAGTTTTGAAAATGCGGTTGAACGCGCCCATAAACAAGGCATTTCTTCTATTGTCTTGGATTTACGCAACAATGGTGGTGGCTATCTTGTCGCTGCTCAAGAAGTAGCCTCCGTCTTAGTGCCAGCCCATTCGGTTGTGTTTGAAGAGAAAGACAGTCAAGGCAACATCACCAAGACGCGGACCAATGATAATTTCAAACAAATCAAAATGGATAAAATCATCGTTCTTCAAAATGAAGATACAGCCAGTGCTTCCGAAGTGGTGATTGGGGCTTTAAAAGCGGGCTTAGGCGATAAAGTCACGACCGTGGGGACAACGACCTATGGTAAAGGAACGGAACAAACCCAAGTATCATTTGAAGATGGTACATCCATGAAATATACCGTTGCGGAATGGTTGGATCCTAATGGGGATTCCATCAATAATAAAGGATGGAAACCCGATGTGAAAGTGGAACCATTGGATGTCACAAGCGTGAATTATAGAGAGATGAAAAAATCATCGACAATGAAAGAAGATCATGTATACACCAATGCCAAAGCGTTGCAGACGTATTTAAAATATTTAGGTTATGACGTGGATCGAACCGATACATACTTTAGTCATCAAAGTGCCGAAGCGTTAAAACAATTTCAAAGTGATCATAAACTGGATGCAACCGGCATTTGCGATAAAGATACATGGGATACTTTATTAAAAATGATTTCTCAACAAGTGTATGCGAACGAATACAGTGACGATCCACAATATGTGAAAGCTGTCCAATTGGCACAATAGGAGGGGTTATGAGTGATACATTTGAATTGGTTTCGGATTATCAACCCAGCGGCGATCAGCCTCAAGCGATTCAATCGCTGGTGGAAGGCTTAAAAGAAAAAAAGAAATACCAAGTTTTGATGGGCGCAACCGGAACCGGTAAGACCTTTACCATTTCCAACGTGATTGCGCAAGTCAATCGACCCACCTTGGTGTTTGCGCACAATAAGACATTGGCTGGCCAATTGTATTCTGAATTTAAGGAATTCTTTCCCCACAATCGCGTGGAATACTTTGTTTCGTATTTTGATTATTATCAACCCGAAGCCTATCTTCCCAAAACGGATACCTACATTGATAAAAGCACAAAGACCAACGAAGAATTGGACATGTTGCGCATGGCGGCTGTTAATAGTGTATTGGAACGAAGGGATACGATCATCGTCGCTTCGGTCGCATCCATTTATGGAGCTTCCAATCCAGATCATTATCGTCACATGTTGTTTACGATCCACGTAGGCGATGAAATTGAGCGAAATGATTTTATGATGCAACTGGTCGGTCAACAATACAAACGCAATGACACCGATCCGCTACCTGGTACCTTCCGCGTACGTGGCGATGTCATTGAAATTACACCTGGCCATACCGATAAATACTTAATTCGCGTGGAATTTTTTGGCGATGAAATCGACCGTATTAGCGAAGTAGATCCCGTGACGGGTAAAGTCAATGCATCTTATCAACTGTATGTGATCTATCCAGCCCATGCCTATGCATCCAGTATGGATGTGATCAACCATGCCGCTGATACGATCGAAGAAGAATTGGAAGATCGATTGGCATATTTTGACAAAGAAGAAAAACCATTGGAAAAAGAACGCTTGGAACAACGTTGTCGCTACGATATCGAAGCCCTACGTGAATTGGGTTTCTGCCCTGGCATTGAAAATTATTCCCGTCATATCGATGGACGAAAACCCGGAGAAAGACCCTATACTTTATTTGATTATTTTCCCAAAGACTATTTATTAGTGGTCGATGAAAGTCATGTTTCTTTACCACAGATTCGCGGTATGTACAATGGTGATCAAGCCCGGAAAAAAGTCTTGGTGGAATATGGTTTCCGCTTACCCAGTGCCTTGGATAACCGTCCTTTGCGATTTGAAGAATTTACCTCTTTGATCAATCAAGCGATTTTTGTATCCGCTACTCCTGGTGATTGGGAATTGGAACAAACCCATGGCCAATATGTCGAACAAATTATTCGACCAACCGGTTTATTAGACCCCGAAGTCGAAGTTCGTCCCATCGAAGGCCAAGTTGATGATTTGGTCGATGAAATCAAACGCCGTATTGAAAAGCATCAACGCGTTCTGATTACGACATTAACCGTACGCATGGCTGAAGATTTAACCTCGTATTTAAAAGAAATGGATTTTAAAGTGGCTTGGTTACATCACGAAATCAAGACCATTGAACGAACCGAAATCATTCATGATCTACGGGCTGGTAAATACGATGTATTGGTTGGTATCAATTTGTTGCGTGAAGGATTGGATATTCCCGAAGTCAGTTTGATTGCAATCTTGGATGCGGATAAAGAAGGTTTTTTACGTTCCCGTCGTTCGTTGATCCAGATCATTGGTCGGGCGGCTCGAAATGCAGAAGGCAAAGTCATCATGTATGCCGATACGATTACCGAATCAATGAAGGCAGCCATGGATGAAACCGCACGTCGTCGTAAGATTCAGATGGCTTATAATGAAGAACACGGCATCGTACCGAAGACGATCATCAAGCCAATTCATGATGTCGTTCGTTCCAAAGAAACCAAGGAAATGACAGCAAAATATCTCAAGAAACGTCGCATGGGCAAGAAGGATAAAGAAAAGATGATCCAGAATATTACCCAGGAAATGAAAGAAGCAGCACGTACATTAGATTTCGAACGTGCTGCCCAATTACGAGATATTTTATTTGAACTCCAAGATGATAAATAATTATACGTTGGACCGGGTCCAATCAATTGGTGTTTGACCATGGGATATTAAATATTCATTGGCTAATTTAAAATGATTGTTGCCAAAAAAACCACGATTGGCACTGAATGGACTTGGATGAGGACTCATCAAAATCAAATGATCGGGGTTAGTCAAAAGAGGCAATACACTTTTGGCTTTAGCACCCCATAATAAGAAGGCGACCGGGCCTTCTTTTTTATTGATCCAAGAAATGGCCTCGTTGGTGAAGTTTTGCCAACCAATATTTTGATGCGAAAGGGGCTTACCTTCTTCCACTGTCAAAATGGTATTGAGAAGTAAGACGCCTTGATGGGCCCAATCACTCAAATCACCACTTCGATGGATGGGGTGGCCATATTCCATTTCTAATTCCTTATAAATGTTTTGTAGGGAAGGGGGCAAACGAAAATTGGCAGGCACACTAAAACTAAAGCCTTGAGCTTGTCCGGGACCATGATAGGGATCTTGTCCCACGATCACAACTTTCGTATTTTCTAAGGATGTCATTTGAAAGGCGTGGAAGATATTCGGTGCAGCTGGATAGATGTGCTTGGTTTTATATTCGCGGGCAAGAAAGTAGTCAATTTTCTTCAAATAGTCTTTTTGAATTTCTTGATCAAATAAAGCTTGCCAATCGTTATTCATTTTCATAGAAGACCTCCAATACATGTTATAATAACACCATGGATTATAAAGCAACAATACAATATATCGAAACAAAAAAAGGATTGAATCATGATTTGAATCAATATCGTCAATGGTTAAATGAACAACTGCCAGATCATACGCAATTACCGAAGATCCAAGTGGGCGGGACCAATGGAAAGGGATCGACCGTAGCTTGGATGAATCAGTTGTTGTCATATCAAGGTGTCAAGATAGGCGTCTTTACTTCGCCACATCTGGTTACGCATCGCGAACGCATCCGTATTGGAAAAACAATGATTAGTGAAGACGATTGGATGCGCATTTACCAACAATACGAAGCCTTCTTTGAAAAAGAAAATTTGACCATGTTTGAGATTGATTTATGGATGGCCATGGCCTATTTTCTCGAACAGAAAGTCGACATCGCTTTGATCGAAGTGGGTTTAGGCGGTCGTTTGGATGCTACAACAGCCCTCGATTATAATTTAGTGATGATCACCAATGTCGGCTTGGAACACTGTGCCATCTTAGGTGATACCATCGAACAGATCAGTTATGAAAAAGCCGGTATTTTTAAACCGGGATATGTCGCTCTAACTACGGAAACCAAACCCAATGCCAAAAAGGTCATGGAACAAGTGGCTGGCTATATGGGTACCTTACTTGGTTTTGTGGAAATTCCTTTTAAAGAAACCGACGATCATCAAGTCATCTTTGAATGGCAGGATCATACCTATGTCTTGCATCCACCCAAATACCAAATCTATAATCTATCTCTTGCCTTAGAAGGTTTGAATTATTTGGGCTATACCTTAAAACCAGATTGTGTCCAATCAGTGATTGACCATTTTCATTGGGCCGGACGATTTACCATTGCACGCAAAGATCCATTGATCATTTTGGATGGAGCTCATAATAAAGAAGGCATTGAAGCATTGGTGGCTTCGTTGGGACATTTTGATGGTCACATTTATTTTTCGGTCTTAAAAGATAAAAAAGCCAAAGAGATGTTGAATGTATTAGAAACCTTGCATTGTCCGATTACTTTGGTATCGATGGATACAGCACGTTTGTATGATCTACAAACCTTAAATTATCCGATCATCAATGAAAAACAATTGATGGTAGAACTCCAAAATACCAAAGATCGTGCATTAGTATGTGGTTCTTTATATTTCATTGGTGATTTTTACAAAGCTTTTACAAACAAATGATACACTGAGCCAAAGAGGGAAAATCTATGCGCGTACAATTGGACCATCAACTACAAAGTTTATATCGAGATTTGGTTTTAATGGGATCTTTATGTGAGACCATGTTGGCTAAGGCAGCGCATGCCTTACCAACCGGGGATACGAGTTTTGCGTTAACGATGACGCAACAAGCCAAACAAATGAAAGAAAAAGAAGAAGATATTGAACAGAGGTGTATGCGATTGATTCTTTCGCAACAACCTGTGGCCAGTGATTTGAAACAAATCCATGAAGCCCAAAGTATGGCACGCAATATTCGCCGAATGGCCGATCATGCCCTGGATATTGTAGAAATCATGGCATCGAGTCATCTAAAAACCAATGATCTAGAAGATATGGCCTTGTCGACCATTTATATGGTGAGTCATTGTATCGATGCGTTTGTGAATCAGGATATTCCATTGGCTAGATCGGTCGTGAACTATGATGATATTGTCGATGCTTGTTTTGTGAAGATCAAAGAATCGATGGTACAACGGTTACAGAAACAGACTATCGATAGTGAAGATGCCTTGGATATTTTTATGATTGCGAAATATTTTGAACGCATTGGTGATCATGCCGGTCATATGGCGCAAGATTTAATAGATACAAAGAGAGAGGAACGTGCATGATTTATTTAGTAGAAGATGATGAAAGCATTCGTAATATGATGATGTATACTTTGGAGGCCAGTGGCTTCGAAGTCAAAGGATTTGAAAATGGCAAATCCTACTTTCAAGCGATGTTGATGAATCATCCCGATTTGGTGATGTTAGATATTATGTTGCCCGATATGGATGGCATCGAAATTTTAAAGAAGATGAAAAAAGACCCAGAAATGAAAGATATTCCGGTCATCATGGCTTCAGCCAAAGGAACCGAATACGATAAGGTCATTGGCTTGGATCTGGGTGCCGATGATTATTTGGCCAAACCTTTTGGCATGATGGAAATGGTTTCTCGTGTCAAAGCCGTTTTGCGACGGACCAAACCTGATCCGGAACAAATGGTCTTGCAGGCTGGTGACTTGGAGCTGGATCTGGGGGCGCATATTGTGAAAGTCCATGGCCAACGGGTGCAATTGACTTTGAAAGAATATGAATTGTTGCGCTTGTTTATGGAAAATATCAATCGTGTCTTTACCAGAGAACAGTTATTATCCAATATCTGGGAATCGGATTATTTCGGTGAGACCAGGACCGTGGATGTACATGTCGGCACCTTGCGTACGAAGCTGCAAGATTGTGGCTCTTACATTCGTACCGTACGTGGGGTTGGGTATCGGATGGAGATTCCTCAATGAGAAAACAGATTTTTCGTTCCATCTGTGTCGTTGCGTTTGCGGTCCTTGTGGCCGTTTTTACGTTGATCATGGGGCGCCTTTATAATTATTTTACATCAGAAGAGATGCAACAATTGGCTGTACAAACGGAATTGGCTTCCAAAGCGGTCAATGATGAGGGCATGACGTATTTTAAGCATATGCGCAAGACCACCGATTATCGGATCACCTGGATCGATAGTGATGGAACGGTTTTGTATGACAATCAAGAAGATGCGAAAACGATGGATAATCATGCCAATCGAACCGAGGTCAAACAAGCTTTAAAGAAGGGCATTGGCCAAGCCAATCGACGTTCGAATACGATCATGCATCAATCGTTATATTATGCCTTGAAATTAGACGATGGCACGGTATTGCGACTATCGTGTGATCAAAATACCGTTTGGAGTTTGGCCTTTACGATGATGCAACCTATCTTTGGCATATTGATCTTGATCATTTTATTATCCCTTTTCTTGGCTAGACGGGTATCCAATCGCATCGTTGAACCATTAAACAATACCGATCTGGACAATCCCTTGGTCAATGATCACTATGAAGAATTAACGCCATTTTTAACCCGAATTGATCAACAGCAAGTGGAATTAAAAGCCCAATCACGAAAACTACATCAAAAAGAAGAAGAATTTGATGCCGTTACGAACAATATGAATGAAGGTTTGATCCTGTTAAATCGGGAAGGTATCATTTTATCGATCAATCGCAAAGCCAAACAATTATTGGGTGGAACTTCAGCCAGTATTGGCAAGGATATTTTAACGGTTAATCGCTCGTTGGAACTCAATGAATTATTGGATCAATGTCGCGAAGGCCAACAATCTGAAATTGTATATCCCATCAATCGGGAAGATTATCAATTGATTGCGAGTCCCATCTTTTATCATCAACGCGTTTCCGGTATGGCTTTATTGATGTTGAATGTAACGGAAAAAGAACAAGCCGAAAAATTACGTCGTGAATTTACGGCGAATGTTTCGCATGAATTGAAAACACCGTTACATACGATTTCTGGTTGTGCCGAATTGTTGCAAAGTGGTATGGTCAAACCCGAAGATCAAGCGAAATTTGTGCATGAGATTTATCGCGAAGCCCAACGTATGATTGCCTTGGTGGAAGATATCATCAAATTATCCCATTTGGATGAAGGTACGACCGATATGCAGTATGAAGAAATTGATTTATATACATTCACCCAACAAATGTTGGATAGTTTAGCGGATAAAGCCCAAGGTGCTCAGGTGCAATTAGCGTTACATGGCAAACATGAAACAATCAATGCGATTCCGCAATTGCTGCAAAGCATTGTCTATAATATTTGTGACAATGCGATCAAATACAATCATCCCGGTGGCCATGTGGATGTAACCGTCGATGAAGATGAAAACAACGTGATCTTCAAAGTCAAAGATGATGGCATTGGTATTCCATTGGAACATCAAGCCCGTATTTTTGAGCGTTTCTATCGGGTGGATAAATCGCACTCCAAAGCGGTAGGTGGTACCGGTTTGGGTTTATCCATCGTCAAGCATGCGGCACAAACGTTACATGCCAAACTTTTCGTGGATTCCAAGCCCAATCAAGGCACGACCATGACGGTTTGGTTCCTAAAGGATTAATCGCTTACATTTATTTGTGAAAATAATATCTTTATGGAAAGTCAGCATCAGATGTTTTATACTTGATACAGAAAAGAGGTACATATCGATGATTCTTGATGAATTGAAACAAAAAGTACAAGGAAAAAAGATTCGCTTAGTTTTTACAGAAGGTAATGATTATCGAATTCAAGAAGCGGCTCAACATTTAGTAGCCGATGATATTTGTGTTCCTGTATTATTAGGAAATAAAGATGAAATTGCGAAAGTTTCAAAAGAATATGGTTTTGATCTAACCGGTTGTGAACAAATTGATCCAGCTACCTATTCGGATAATGGTGAAATGTTCAACTTGATGATGGAACTTCGTAAAGGTAAATTAACGGAAGAAAAAGCCCATAAATTGTTGCTACAAGCTAACTATTTTGGAACAATGTTAGTTAAGATGAAAAAAGCCGATGGCTTGTTGGGCGGAGCGACTTATTCAACGGCTGATACGGTTCGTCCAGCTTTACAATTGATCAAATGTGCACCTGGTAACAAGATCGTTTCAAGTTGCTTCCTGTTGATCAAAGGAGACAGTCAATTGGTATTTGGTGATTGTGGTATCAACATCAATCCAAGTGCAAGTCAATTGGTTGACATTACGCTTCAAACTGCACGTTCGACAAAGAACTTTGGAAAAGATCCAGTCGTTGCGTTGTTGTCATTCTCTACCAATGGTTCCGCTAAGGGTGATGATGTGACCAAGATGCAGGAGTGCTTGGCAAAATTAAAAGAAATGCCATTGGACTTCCCAGTGGATGGAGAAATGCAATTTGACTGCGCGGTAGATCCAGATGTTGCTAAGAAGAAATTCCCAGAATCAAAAGTAGCTGGTCATGCCAATACATTCATCTTCCCTAATATTTCAGCTGGAAATATTGGTTACAAGATTGCGGCTCGTTTAGGTGGATATACCGCTATGGGACCTTTACTACAAGGTTTGAATGCACCAATCAATGACTTATCTCGTGGTTGTACATGGGAAGAAGTATATAATAACGCCATCATTACAGCCAACGAAACATTCAATATTTAATGCATCAGGAACCCGATTGGGTTCCTTTTTAATAGAAGGAGTAAGTATGATCAAAATTGTATTTGAACCCGAAAAGAATCGTTCGGCTGCCTATGATGGAGAAAAGTGTATTGGGCAGTGTGTATATACCATCCATGATTCGATTTGGACGATTGTTCATACCGAAGTCGATTCGAATTATGGTGGACAAGGGATTGCTCGAAAATTAGTCAATCAAGTCATACAAGAAGCAAGAAACCAAAATGTGAAAGTGGATGCGACTTGTTCTTATGCCAAAAAAATTTTGGTATAGATTTTTTATAAGGTGGATATCATAAATCCATAGAATGAAAAGAGGCTTTCTACCATTATAATTTTCTTACATATATATGGAGTTTACGATGGCAAAGAAACAAAATAAATTTAAAGGATATGATATTTACACCCAAGCCGTTCATACGGGAACAGATTATGATGAAGGCACAGGCGCGGTCCGTCGACCGTTACATATGGCTAACAGCTACAAATTACCCGATGATCTATCGAAAGTGAATTACTCATCGACCGATCTTTTGATGTATGCACGCAATGGTAATCCCAACCAACATTGGTTAGAAGAAAAAGTTGCCGCTCTATACAATGCCGATGATGCCATCGTTTTGGCGAGTGGTGTTGCCGCCTTACATGCCCTATTTTGGACCTTATTGAAAACGGGTGATCGTGTGGTTTATCCAAAAGTCAGTTATATGGCTGTGTATCGGCTATTTCATGAATTGTTCAATAAGAAATTTGGGGTAGAGACCGTTATGGTTGATATGACCAATCTAGAAGAGGTCAAAAAAGCGATTACCCCAAATACAAGATTGGTACATATTGAAACCCCCGATAATCCAACGGTAGGTGTCAGTGATATTGCCGCCATTGCTAAGATTGCCCATGAAAATGGTGCTGTTTTGTCGGTGGATAATACGTTTGCGTCACCATTGAATCAACGACCATTGGAGTTGGGCGCTGACTTTGTGGTGGATGCCTTGACCAAATTCATCAATGGCCATGGGGATGCCCAAGGTGGAGCCATTATTTCCAATAATCTGGAAACCATGGATCGGATTCGTTATGAAGCCCAAGTCAATGTGGGTTCGGTCATTAGTCCATTCAATGCGTGGCAGATCTTTCGAGGAGCCGTTACCTTTCCATTACGGATGGAACGGATCAATCAGTCTTCCTTAGAAATTGCCCAATGGTTAGAACAAAGAAAACATGTGACGTTTGTGTCCTATCCTGGCTTGGAATCGCATCCGCATCATGACTTGGCCAAGCGGCAAATGAAAGGATTTGGTGGAGTCATCTCGTTTGGCGTCGAAGCCGATGATAAAACCATTGAACAATTTTGTGCGCATCTCAAAGTGGTAACATTTGCGGTTTCGCTAGGACATGATGAAAGTTTGATCTTCCCACAACCAAGTTATGATGAACGTATAGATTTGTATCCACCTCAATTTCACAAGGGATTTATTCGCTTTAGTGTCGGTTTGGAAGATTCACAAGATATCATACAGGATCTCAATCAAGCCTTTCATGCGATAGGGTTATAGAAATTGGTGTTTAAATCAAAAAGGCCGATGGTTTGGATACCATCGGTCTTTTTAGATCATAACTATAAGTATACTGAAAAAAGTATACTGAAAATCCGACGTATTCTTGTTCTTAGAAGTGTACGAATTCATTCTTCTTCATAGAAAAATTTTTATTCCCTTTCATTTTGAACCTGTAAAAGGAAAATAAAACATTTTATCCAGTAAAACAGGACCATGTGTTTATAAAATGGAAAAAGAACGTCAGGATGTTCTTTGTTGATATATAAAGTTGATATTTTTAAGAATTAGAGATATATGAATGATTCCAATGAGGCGATAGGAACCATAGATTTTTTCAAAGCGTTATATAAATTTTCATACATTTATTTAAATATACTTTACATATTTAAATATCTTTAATATTATAAAAATGAAATATTTGTTTTTCTTGTGATCATGAACAATGAGCAGCTAATTATAATTAGGAAAGTATCTGACTTAATAATAATATAGAGGGAATATCGTCAACTACCCACCACCTGAAGGTAGTGGGTTTCCGCCTATGGCAAACAAAAGGATTTAATTTATGAAACCAATATTTTACAACTTACTTTTAGGAATTCTTTTTGCATCGATCATTGTCCTTTTTGATTTTGTGTTCAGAAATAGAATGAATCAAAAGAAACGATTCATCATTAAATGCCTACTTGCTGGAATCTTTGGAACTGTGATTATTCTGTCAACGATGCGAATGAATCCGCCTGTTTATGCCACCATTCAAGAGGATGCCATAGTCTTTCAGCCGTATGAACGTGTAAAACTTTCAAATATTGAAAGCATAAAATACTTTGAAGATACCAAAATAGAACTAGTATCGAATGGCTTTCGATGGGGCAACGATGATTATTTTTCTGGAGATGCCAATATTCGGTTTTTGAATGCAGATGGAACAGAAAAGGAATCTGTTTATAAATGCAAAGCCTATCTAAATGGTCATGCAAATGATTACATTCTAATCAAACAAAAGAATTCGACACAATCGTATGTATTTAATTTTGATGACAAGAAGGAAACGAAAAAGTTTTATGATCGAATCAATCAGTTATACAATGATCAATAAAATGATTGTCAAAATTTTAAATAGGAAAGGAAATTAAAAAATGGAAGGATATAATCGCCAATAATTACGGAAGAAGATGACGGCACGGGTGCATCACCGGTTTCTGGAGTTGTGATTCTTGTTGTGCTTGCAGTAGCTGTTTACAATCAAGGATTGACAATTTCAAATTATTCGACCCACACAACATACTTAACCTAAATTGATTGGAATGTTGTGTTGCCTATATAATAGAGGAATAGTGATATGAAAGGTGTATTTTGTTGTTTAAATACTTAAGAAATATTTATTGTTGATTATCTTTTTTATATTATTTTCTTTTATCTTATCTTTATTTTATATTGCGATTCCATTAATTACGGGAACTTTTATAGATGATATTTTAAGACAACCAGAAAAAGAATCTATAATGGAGGTGGTATTTTTATTAAGGATTATTGTCGTTCTTCAAATAATAATTTTATATTTATCTTCTATCATGTCTGCAAAGCTGATAACCAGTGTTTCTTATGATTTAGAAGTAGATATTTTTGCTCATTTACAAGAATGTAGTTTAAAAACCGTAAAAAAAAACGGATAATTCTTATACTACCCAAAGAATAATAAGTGACTCAAATTCAATCTGTGCATTTAGATGCAAAGTCGAAGCAGTTCTTATTAAAAGAAATAGATAAAAGAAAAGAAGAAAAAATTACAATTATAATATCTCATGATGAAGTATTTAAAAAAATCATAGATTATAAAATAATACTATGATTATATCATTATCATGAATGAATGTCGGGAAAATACAATCCTTTTGAATACTATTTGATTAAATTGCAATAATACAAGTGCAGTATCGCATAAGAAACCATACATACATTCATTATAGTAATAGGAACAAAGGCTCTTAGACTCTATTGGAACACAGGTTCAGTGAAATAGATTGAGTGGCTCTGCCACTTTGAAATATTATATCTGTTAGTAATAGACTGCAGGGATGGCGAAATCATTGCCTTGAGTTTATACCTACACTATACGTTCAGTACTGATACATGTTGGATAAAAAATTTAACCATATATTTGACTGATACAAAACAAGAATAAATCCTAGGGATTGGGTGGTGAGAATAGATACATCCGGTTACTTGATCTTAGTTCCCGAAAGCATAAAATAAGGATTATACTTCTGATTCCATCGAAGAGGTGAATTACTAATTTAAATACAAGGACAAATAGAAAGAATGGTCTTCTGATGAATGGATGGTCATCAATTTAAGGAATATAACCAATAATTTCCCAATTCTGTTTATAGTGGATTCAACAAAATTCAAAAGGGTTTGTTTGATATGTTGATCTGTTTTACAAATGTTAATTCATATATGAGACCTGTATGTATCAATCGAGGGATAAAAATGTCATTTTAGTCGTGAAAATATTATTAATACACAATTTGTTTTCGAAATCGAAATAAATAGACAAGATTTAATAGGACTCCAAATGTAGTAGCCAATGGAGAAGCCAAACCAATCATAAATAATCCAGCTTGTTGAATGGTCATGAAATAAGCAAAAGGAATTCGTACCAAAAAGGTTTGAAGAATGCCTTGGGTCATGGTCCAAAGGGTTCGTTCATGGCCATTGAAATAGCCAAGTAATGAAAACAGGATAGCCGTAACAACTGTTTCAAACGAGAACCCACGTAAGTATTCAAAAGCGGCTTTTGTGACGATGGCTTCTTTGGTGAAAAGCGCACACATTATATCGCCAAAAAACCAGACACATAAGAAAACCAAACAACCAAATACCAAGCCAATTGCAATGGATATTTTCGTTCCTTGACTGGCTCGATCTTCTTTTTTGGCACCAACATTCATCGAAACAAAGGCAGCATTCGATTGCATCAAAGCACTTGGTAAAAGCATCGCAAAGTTGATGATCTTGCAGGCAATGCCATATCCAGAAGAAGCGGTTAATCCCAAACTATTCACAAACGCACAGACGATCACAAACGAAATCTGGGTCAATAAATCTTGGAGGGCAAGAGGAATGCCAATTTTTAAGATATGGACTGTTTCTTCATTGAAGCCAAAATCTTTGCGTTTTACTTCAATGCCGGCAACACGCTGTTTCAATAAACCAATCGCAAAGACAACACTGACGGCTTGCGCTAAAACGGTAGCCAAGGCCGCACCAGCTACATTCATATGGAGTACAGCTACAAAATATAAATCACCGATGACGTTGATGATACAGGCAATACCAACAAAGATCAAAGGGGAGCGACTATCTCCTAAACCACGAAAGATCGCACTTAATAAGTTATACGCCACAATAAAAAAGATACCTGAACCACAAATACGAATATATTGAGCCGTTAGATCAACGGCTTCTTTTGGTGCTTGCATCAAATACGTAATCGGTAAGGCTCCAAAAAACATCAAAATAAACAAGATAATGGCAACCAATCCATACAAAGTAAAGGCAGCTCCCAATAAGCGATTGATACGATCGGCACGGTTTTCCCCTAAATACCGACTGATCAAAACCGTAACGGCCATGGAAGATCCCGTTACGACCAGGGTAATCAAATTCAATATTTGTGAGCCGGTAGAAACACCGGATAATCCAGCGGTGGTTCCAAATTGGCCAACCACCAATAAATCAACTGCACCATAGGCGGCTTGAAGAATCAAAGCTCCTAACACTGGCAACATGAATGCTAAGATTTTCTTTGGGATGTTGTCCACGGTAAAATCCGATAAAGAATCTTGTTCCATTATTTCTCCCCCTTACATAAAACTTGATAAATTTGTTCAATGGTTTGTGCCATTTGATGAATGGATGTTTCCGATACATTGGATAACTTCTTTTCGATTGTTTGAAAATAATCCGTCACATACTTTTGGACAACAGCTTGCCCATTTGGTGTTAATTCCACTTGGACCATACGATGATCTTTCGCATCGGCTATCTTTTTGACATAGCCCATTTGGGCTAACTGACGAATGACCTTGGTGATGCCAGGACGAGGCAACTCTAAAAAATTACTGATGTCACTGACATAGACCACACTTTTTTTCGTTTTTAATTGATCGATGCAATCCAAGATATGAATACTTCCTGAACTTAAACCAGATGGTAATTCTGGTTGTAGTTCCCAAATACGTTTGGCAAGATACAACGCATCAAACATTTCTCTTTCGTTCATTTTCTACTCCTAATTACAAAAAGTAATTACATTATATAACTATATGTCTAAAAAACAAGGCCAGAGCAAGCTCTGACCTATACATTTCCTAGAAATACATGATGAAGATGAGTTTTCGCAATATCTTTTAGTCGATATAATGTAGAAATATTAGTTGCTGGTGTATCCATATGATATCTTGGAAAATAACGCGTTAAATGATACGGAATATCAGGATTTAGACTGGCAATCCATTGGGTCATCGCATCTATTTCACTTTCACGATCATTCATCCCTGGTACAACCAAAGTGGTGATTTCAATATGACACGATTGTACAGCTCTTTCAATAAAAGCCATTGTTTGTTCCAAATTGCCATGAAGAATCGAATCATATGTTTTGGCATCAAAACTTTTTAAATCAATATTTATCGCATCCATATAAGGAAGAATTGCATCCAAAACCATTTGACTTGCCGTACCATTGGTAACTAAGACATTCAACATACCTGCTTCATGGATCAATTTCGCACAATCTCGTATATATTCCCAACTACACAACATTTCATTATAGGTATACGCAACCCCGATCATACGATCCTCTTTGTGATTTTTGGCAATCTGTAAGATCTGTTCTGGCAAGACGAAAGTTGCCTGAGCAGCATTGTCTTGTCTAGAAATCGTATAGTTTTGACAAAAGGGACAATCTAAGTTACATCCATAACTACCAATCGAAAGAATGGTACTGCCCGGATGAAACATGGCCAAGGGTTTCTTTTCAATGGGATCGATAGCCATAGCGGTTAGATACCCATAATTGCAACAAACAATTTGGCCAGATTGATTCTTACGAGCTCGACAAAATCCGATTTGTCCTTCTTCAAGCTGACAATGACGAAAACAAGTTTGACAAATCATGATCCACCTCAATAATGACGAACGACTTCAAACCGTTGTAGTTCGACAGGTTCATCATCCCAAATACCGGCTTTTTGTTTCGCAATCGCAATTTGTTCGGATACCGTATCGACACCATCCAAATTTGGTAATAAGAGACCACGCTTTTCGTTGTGGGTAACGATGACACCATAGCGTTTGACATCCAGTTGATCACGGGAATCTATTTTTTCAGGCTTGGAAAGCACATCCACACTATAGGACAACTTAGCCAATTCATGTTTTTGAATCGGATCAAAACGCGGATCACGTGTAGCGGCACTGATCGCATTCGCAACGATTTCTTGGGCAATGTTTTCTTTGGTGGGACCAATCGTACCAATGCATCCACGCAAACGACCATCTTTATGAATGGAACAGAAGACCCCTGCTTTATTCGCAAGCATTTCTTGTGGCACACCATCAATCGATGGAACGGTACGATTGGTAATATAGGATTCCACAGTTTTTCGTGCTAAGGCAACATAGGCATCTTCATGATCTCGTTCAGCTTGGATGCGTTTTTTATCCTGGGCTTCGAATTGATCCAAGAAATTACGATGTGGATCTTCACCCAATACTTGAAAAGTAACAACGCCATAACCAACGCCCGTTACATCTTGATGACTCAAAGCATGTGCTTCCACCTTGCATCGATCCAAAGCACCGGCCATGATCACAAAGGATCGATGACCACATTCAGCGGCCTTTTGTAGTAAATTTGGATCAAATGTCAACAATTCATCAAAAGCACCACGACCACAGACATCCATGATTTTTTCATCATAGATTGGACCATTTGGATCAAATCCATAGGGACCATCGGCTTTTAACTTATGAGAAAGATCGCCACTGGCAATATAGACAATACGTCGATTCAATTCTTTAGCGGCTTGTTGGATCAACATACCAATATGATACTGTTCGGCTAGTGAAATACCAGAAATACCCAAACGAACCAATTTGAAATTCGTGTATTTCTGCATCACAAAATACAAAGGAACAATGGTTCCATGATCTAAAGATGGATCCCGTTGTCCTAAATATCCAGCTGGTAAATGATTTTCTTTGGCCAGATCACAAACTCGTTGACTCAATTCTTGATCGTAATCGCGTTCAATATGAACGGAAGGTGCATGAAATCGAGCCATATCACCTTCGGCATGGGTACCAGGAGAAATATGTAAATAGTCGGAATACATAATACTGTGAGGGGAAGAAAGCACAATGGTTTCTGGTTGCAGATTGGCCACAAATTCTGCTGCTTGTTTATAGGCCTGTATGGTCGGTTCAATGATTTTTTCTTCACCACGACCAACTTCGGGTAAGATCATCGGTGGATGAGGAACCATGATTGCACCAACAATGGACATATAACCACCTCATTTCTAGTTTCAGTATATCACTTTGGATTGGGCAGTATAAATGGAATGGTTGCCATTGACAAGATACGCAATGATACATACCAACGTAAAAGGAATCATATTGACACCACCAAAGACTTCCAAACCAATGAAGATGGGTGCCAAAAGCGTGTTGGTTGCACTGCCAAAGACAGCGGCATAGCCCAAAGCGGCACAAAGCAGAGGATCCAATCCCAATAAGGAACCAAGAAGAACACCTAAACTTGCCCCAATCGAAAACAAAGGGGTAACTTCACCACCTTGAAAGCCAATGGAAAGAGTCAAAATGGTCAAACCTAATTTTAAGATCCAATCCCAAGCATAGATGGTTTGATGAGTAAAACTATTGGTGATGAGATTGGTACCTAAGCCACTGTACCGACCACCAAATAACAGAATCAAAACAATGGCCAACGGAATCGAAACCAAACCAATGCGTCGATACGGATTGGGAAAGGCATGTTTCATCCAAGTTTTGGCTTTGGCCAAAACGGACGCAAAGAGACGTCCCGTCAATCCAAAGGCAATGCCTAATATAAGGATAGAACCAATCACATGGACAGAATGTAATGAAAGAGTGGATTGTAGATCAATCGCAAATTTGGGTAAACCCAGAAAATTCGATGTGAAACAAGCCACATAACTGGCCAGAATGGCAGGTAATAAGGCATAGACATCCAAGTAGCCCGCAATCACAACTTCCATCGCAAAGAAGGTAGCGGCCAATGGCGTTTGGAACAAGCCGGCAAAACCAGCCGCCATACCCGTAACTAAAAGGATCTTACTGTTATCAGGCAGATGGCATTTCTTACCTAGCCAATGAGAGATCGTAGCACCAATTTGTACGGCCACACCTTCACGACCGGCACTTCCACCAAATAGATGGGTGATCCATGTACCGACCATGACTAAAGGAATCAAGGCTAAAGGAATATCTTTCCGTTTGTCTAAACGAGTTTCAAAAATTAAGGTCATACCACCTAAGCTTTCTTTGTTGAAACGGTGATAGAGCCAAGTAATCAAAAGACCGGCCAGCGGTAAAAAAGGCAATAACCATAGATAGTGAATGGTCCGAAAATCCGTGATCCAAATAAGGACACGACCAAACAGGGCATCAATGGCCCCAACGATGAGCCCCACAACTAAGGCAAGGAAAATGTGTTTGTAGATGTTTTTCATATGCGCTCTCCTAAAAATAAAAAAAAGACTGGTGGCTTCTTTTCAGAAGTCATCAGCCAGAATGGCAGTTTCGAACGAATCGCGGGAGTACCTCATTCCCTTGTCTAAAATTTAGCAACCAATGAAATGTTTGTCAAGCCTGATATCTACAAGCAATGATATAAATATTGTTTTCATCCAATCGATAAATTAATCGATCTTTACTATTGATTCTTCGACTCCAAAATCCCGCAAAGTAACCAATCAACGGTTCGGGCTTGCCGATACCAGCATTCCCATTTCTTTCGATATCTCTAATCAACTGATTGATTTTTTTTAAGGTTTTCTTGTCTTCCGTTTGCCAAAATAGATAATCGATCCATCCATTTTTGGTGAAAACTTTATTCATGTGCATCCTCAATTAGATCATGTATTTTTTGATTTCCCTCTTCCAATTGCTTCTTCGATTCCATGAGCCAATCATAATTTTCTTTATTGCCTAATACATGGATATTTTCCATTAGATTATTGTAGGTATCTTCCGATAAAACGACAACATTTTCATTGTTTTTACGAGTAACGACCATCGTTTCATATTCATTCACAACTTTGTCGAAATATGATTTCATATTCTTTCTAAGCGAGGTATAGTTAACAGCCAACATGATGTATGCCTCCTTTATTTACTTTTATTATAATGTACAACATATTGTACATCAATCAAATGGAATCAAAAACGCAACGTACCCGTTTCCATGTATAATATAGTAAAACAAGGAGAGGGACCCTATGGAAACAAAAGACTATTTAAGAATATTAGTGGAAGACATACATTCCTGTGTGGTCGCAACCATCGATGAGAATGGACATCCTATCACACGGGTAATCGATATGATGTTGTATGATGAAAAAGGTGCCTATTTTTTAACCGCCAAAGGCAAAGTGTTCTATGAACAATTGATGAATCAAAAATATATCAGTCTTTCTTGTGTCAAAGGTCAGAAGTCGATTTCTTTATCTGGTCATGTACGCAATATTGGTCATGAAAAGTTGGATGAAATCTTTGAAAAGAATCCGTATATGAAGAAAATCTATCCAAAGGATACTCGCAATATCTTACAAGTATTTATTTTAGATAAAGGGGAAGGCCAATTCTTTGATATCAGTGATCCATCCCATATAACTCGAGGATTGATCCAATTGGGTGATGTTAAAACAAAACCAAGTGGCTATTTCATCACATCGGCTTGTATTCAATGTGGTAAATATCTACAAGTTTGTCCGCAACAATGTATTGATTGTACGGTTGCCCCACCCGCACAAATTGATCAAAATCGTTGTCTGCATTGTGGGCAATGCGAACCAATTTGTCCGGTGCAAGCTATCGTTCAAAGATAAACATGAAAATTGTGATCACAGGACGAAATTTTGATGAAAAAGCCAAACAAGTATTGAAAGGCAATGAAATTGTTGATTATTCCTATTTGAATCTAGGTCCAGGCGCGGATCCAAATCAAATGATCGAATGCATCCAAGATGCCCAAGCTGTTATTTGTGGACCCGAACCCATCAATGCGAAGATCATGGATGCCTGTTCCCATCTACAAGTGATTTCACGAAGAGGCATTGGCTACGATAATATTGATGTATCTGCCTGTCAGAAACGCAACATTGCCGTATTACGAACTACCGGACTGGTTGAAGCCGCCGTAGCAGAACATGCCTTGGCCTTTTTATTGTATTTTGCGCGAAATATCAATCAAGAAAATAAAGAAATGCATCAAGGCCTATGGCATCGACAAAGGAGCATGGGTGCTAAGAATCGACGCTTAGGATTGATTGGTTTTGGGGGCATAGGTAAAGAAATTGCGAAAAGAGCCTATCCATTTGGGATGGACATTGTCTATTATTGCCGCCATCCCCATAAAGAATGGGACAATATGTATCATGTGCAGTATGCTGATTTGGATACTTTACTATCTAGCAGTGATTATATTTCCATTAATGTGCCATTGACCAATCAAACCAAAGGCATGATTGACAAGGAAGAACTTGCGAAGATGAAACCAGAAAGTGTATTGATCAATATTGCCCGGGCTTCCATTGTGGATACGCAAGCTTTAAAAGCTGCATTGATGTCACATCAAATTCGTGGCGCTGCCATCGATGTATTTGATCATGAACCATGTACGGACTCACCTTTTATCGATTGTGATAATGCGATATTGACGCCACATGTAGCTCCATTCACAACCGAAAACTTTCAAGCTATGAATCAACAATCCGCACAAAATATCGTGGATTGGCAACAAAATAAATTGAATAGGAAGTATCAAGTCGTATGAATAAAACCAAAATGAGTAAATTTATTTCTTTGATCTTGCGTCATCATCCCGAAGTTATTGGTATTTCCTTGGATGCGCATGGATGGGCCAATGTCCATGATTTATTGGCTGGGATCAATGCGGATAGCTATCGCTTTATCACCATGCCCATGTTAGAAGATATTGTGGCAAGTGATGAAAAAGGAAGATATAGCTTCAATGCAGACCATACCAAAATTCGAGCCAATTATGGTCATTCTCTTCCTATTGATTTGGAATTGGAAGCCGGTATTCCACCAAAAATCTTGTATCATGGGACTGCCCAAAAATCCGTGGCTTCCATTTCGAAACAAGGATTATTGCCGATGGAACGTTTATATGTGCATCTTTCCAACGATATTCCGACGGCTACAAAGGTGGCATCTCGTCATGGAAAACCCGTTATTTATCAAATCGATACGCAAAGAATGATCCAAGATGGCTATTGTTTCTATCAATCACCCAATGGTATCTGGCTAACGAAACAAGTTCCTGTTAAATATTTGGAAAAGATTTCGAAATAGTGTATGATGGTAGCGCTACGTTTTAGGGGTATAACATGATACAAACAATTATACAAATCAATCAAGCGTTGAATACGTTTATCTGGGGAATTCCCGCGATGGTGGCAATCATTGGTGTGGGTCTCTTATTGACGATTCGTACGCGCTTTCTACAAGTACGTAAGTTTTCGGATGCCATGAAAAATACGATTGGGAAGGTCTTTGATCGAAAAAAAGCCCAAAAAGGTTCGATCTCTCCTTTTCAAGCCGTTTGTACAGCACTGGCCGGTACAGTCGGTACTGGAAATATTGCCGGTGTGGCCGGAGCCGTGGCAATTGGTGGACCCGGTGCCGTCTTCTGGATGTGGTGCTCTGCCTTTTTAGGCATGTGTACCAAATTTGCGGAAGTCACCTTGGCGGTTCGGTATCGTGAAAAAAGTAAAGATGGCGAATATGTGGGAGGTCCCATGTACTACATTAAAAATGGCCTATCGCATAAATGGCTCTTTTTAGCTTATGCCTATTCCATTTTAGGTATATTAACCGTATTTGGGACCGGAAATGCGACCCAGGTTAATACGATCGTTGCTGCCATCAATGAAGCTTTATTGAATATGCATGCGGTACAAGAAAGTCAACTATCATCCATTAATTTGATTTTAGGTATCATCATTATGGGATTGGTGGCTGTTGTCTTACTAGGTGGTATCAAACGAATTGGACGGGTATCCGAACGATTGGTGCCGTTCATGGCTATTTTATATATTGTGTTGGGACTGGGTGTGATACTGATTCATATCGATCGCGTGCCACATGTATTGGCTTCCATTATTGTGGGTGCTTTCAATCCCAAAGCTGTGACCGGGGGAACCATTGGTTCGATGATGATTGCCTTACGAAAAGGCGTATCCCGCGGGATCTTCTCCAATGAAGCTGGCTTAGGTACGGGTAGTATTGCGCATGCTTGTGCCGATACGGACGAACCCGTTCGTCAAGGCTTGTTTGGAATCTTTGAAGTCTTTGTCGATACGATCGTTATTTGTACTTTGACGGCATTGGTTATTCTATTAGGTAATGAAGCCATTACCTATGGGGCACCAGCCGGTGCCGAATTGACCATTGCAGGTTTTGTTTCCGTTTATGGCCATTGGGTATCAATCTTTACGGCCGTTGCGTTGTGTTGTTTTGCGTTTTCAACCACGATTGGTTGGGGACTGTATGGGTCTCGTTGTGTGGAATTTATTGGCAGTGAAAAGTGGGTCAAACCCTTCTTGGTGATTTATTCATTGGTTTCGATATTAGGTGCAACTGTCAACTTAGGTTTACTTTGGGATATTGCCGAAACCTTTAATGGTTTTATGATCATCCCGAACTTAATTGCTCTGTTCTTATTGTCAAATAAAGTGATTTCACTCGCCAAGGAATATTTTAAGGAATAATATGGAAATACAAATTTTAAATGCGATTCAAAATATACATACCTCTTGGTTAGATGCTTGTATGATTGGCATCACAAAATTAGGAAATCATGGTTTGATTTGGTTTGGATTGACGTTGGTGTTATTGATCATTCCCAAAACACGAAAAATTGGTATTATGTGTACCCTTGCGTTGATCATTGATTTGATTGGTTGTAACTTGGTGTTAAAACATTTCTTTGCGCGGCCACGTCCATATATGGTCAATCCGAATGTCCACTTATTGATTCCAGAAGTGGGAGATCATTCTTCCTTTCCTTCGGGACACACGGCCATGGCCTTTACGATTGCGAGCGTGTTCTATCTCAACAAATTCAAAGGATGGCAAATCATTGGAATTTTTGCGATACTGATTGCCTTCTCAAGATTGTATTTATATGTGCATTTTCCGACCGACGTCTTAGCTGGTATTTTGATTGGCATCGGCTGTGGAATCTTAGGTGTTAAAATTTATCAATCAAAAAGACAAACCAATTAACGGTTTGTCTCTTTTATATTGGGGTAGGGAACGATGGGTTTTGGATGTTCTACCACATCTACGATTTTTTCCATCCAGATCATGTCATACCATCGATGAAATTTATATCCACAATGATGAAAATAGCCATTCTCTTTATAGCCTAGGTGTGCATGAAATTGAGCACTGTTTTTCGTTAGATAGGCATCGTCTTTTTGCGGATAGCCAATACACGCATAGAAATTGGTGATTCCCATTTTTTTACAGGCTTCTTCTAAAGCAAAATAGAGCTTTTTTCCATATCCCTTTTTACGAGCACTAGGATCTAAATAAATGGTCATTTCACAAGACCAATCATAGGCTTCTCGTACATTTAAATGACCGGCATACGCATATCCCATGATCGTATTGTTATCTACGATCACCAGATAGGGATACATTTCCATGGTCTTTTTCATACGTTGTTGAAAAGCGATAACGGATGGTGTCTGATATTCAAAAGTAATGGCCGTCTTTTGGACATAATAATCATAAATCTCAACCAGACGGGGGGCATCTTCCAAAGTTGCGTTACGAATGATCATATTATTCACTCTGTAATGCTGCGGCAATCCCTTTGGCTAATTGATCGGCACACGATGTATTTTTCATGCCACATGTATTTCCTTTTAAAATATCAACAGTTTTTTGGGCATCGGCACCTTCCAATAGTTTGGAAATGGCTAGCAAGTTACCGGGACAGCCATTGGTGAAGTGTACGTTGTGTAGGGTATGTCCATCCAAATCAAATTCAATTTGGGTGGAACAAGTTCCTTGTGGTTTATATGTATAATGTTTCATGATTTTCTCCTTTCCTTAAAGGATAGAAGAAAATAGATATTTGTCAACCGAAAAGAAAAGCACAGATTTCTCTGCACTTTACATTAATTGTTTGAACATATCAATGACTTGTTCTTTGGTTGCTTCACGAGGATTGCCAGGATAACAAGCATCATTTAACGCATCGATGGCTAATTGTTCCAAATCTTCTTCTTTGATGCGATCATTCTTTGGATTGATACCTACATCCTTGCTTAATTGTTTAACGGCATGGATGGCCGCATCACGATATTCTTCTTGACTCATGTCATCTACACCTTCAACACCCATGGCACGAGCAATCTCACGATATTTTTCACCAGTGTAATCCCGATTGAATTCCATCGAAATCGGTAATAAAGAAGCACAAGCTACACCATGTGGCGTGTCATAATGGGCACTCAATGTATGGGCCATGGAATGATCAATACCTAAACCTACATTGGAGAATCCCATACCGGCAATATATTGACCGAGTGCCATACCTTCGCGACCTTTTGGATCATTGTTGACTGCTGCTCTTAAGTTTTCGGAAATCAAACGAATGGCTTCCAAATGGAACATATCCGTCATTTCCCAAGCGCCTTTGGTTGTATATCCTTCGATCGCATGGGTCAAGGCATCCATACCGGTTGCAGCGGTTAGTCCTTTTGGCATCGAAGACATCATGTCTGGATCCACAACGGCGATGATTGGCATATCGTGTGGATCAACACATACAAATTTTCGTTCTTTTTCCACATCGGTAATGACATAGTTGATCGTTACTTCTGCAGCGGTACCAGCTGTTGTTGGTACGGCAATGATAGGAACACAAGGATTCTTGGTTGGAGCTGTACCTTCTAAAGAACGAACATCTTCAAATTCTGGATTCGCAATGATGATACCAATCGCTTTGGAAGTATCCATCGAAGATCCACCACCAATCGCAATGATGCAGTCTGCACCACTTTGTTTAAAGGCTTTGACACCAGTAGAAACATTTTCAATCGTTGGGTTTGGTTTGATGTTACTGTACAATTCATAAGGGATCTTGGCACCATCCAATAAATCGGTGACTTTAGCAGTTACACCAAATTTAACTAAGTCTGGATCACTCGCAACAAAAGCTTTAGTGAAGCCATGCGCTTGGATTTCGGTGACGATTTCTTGAATAGCGCCTTTTCCATGATACGATGTAGGATTTAATGAAATTCTGTTTGCCATAAATTTTCTCCTTTTTTTATCTCTATCTATACAATAATGTATTTGTGAAATAAAAAACAAGTTACATTTCTATGAAAATGTAACCCATCTCATTTATAAATATTTAATTGTTTAAATAAAGAAGTTAAATCTTGTGGCATTGCATGAATTAGGATATCTACCAATTCTTCCGGTGTTTCTTTGGTACCATTTAATACCCATTTTGCGGTTCGATATACCGACGCAAAACAATAGATTTCTAATATATCCCTTTGTTTCGAATGGAGTGGATATTGTTTCTTTTTGGTGATCAAATCTAGATAAAAGGCATAGATCATTTCAAAATCATGTTGCCGTAGATTATTCTGGGAATCGGTCGAAAAGGCTGCATGAAAGAATAAAGATTCTTCTTGAATATATTGAAATTTTTTCAATAGACCATCGTAAATGGTCCGGCCTTGTCCCATACGATCAAAGGAAATACGGAGAATGCAATCAAAGTACCAATTGATCAAATCATATTTATCTTTGAAACAACGATAAAACGTTTGTCGTGAGCAATTCGCTTCGAAACAAATCTCTTTGATGGTGATGTTTTCCACACTCGCTTTTTTCATGCATTGATTCATGGCTTGGGCCAAACGTAATTTCATCGGTTCTGACATAATCCTATTCTAACATGATATCATCTATGATAACAAAATTATGGAGGGGTGTAAAAAGTAATCTAAACAAAATGAATTGGCTATAAATAAAAATGATTACTGGCTATCATTCAAAACTGTTAGGACAATTCATACTAAAGTAGTACGATAAGTAGTAATTAAAGGAGACAAAAGAACTGGATGTAAAAAGTTCTTTGAAATTGTTTGGCATTGGAGGCAGAAATGAAGATTACAGTTAATGGAGATGTTAAAGAAGTGAAGGACGGTATCACGATTAGTGAACTGATCGAACAAGAGAGGTTGAGACACCGGAGTATGTCAGTGTTTCAGTAAATGAGGCGTTTGAACAAAAAGCAAACTTCAACACAAGAAAACTCAAAGATGGAGATGTTGTTGAGTTCCTGTATTTCATGGGAGGAGGCCAGTGATGCCATTCACAAATGAACAGCTCGAAAGATATTCGAGACATATCATTCTTAAGGAAATCGGCGTCAAGGGGCAGAAGAAGCTGATGAAAGGAAGTGTTCTGATCATCGGTGCTGGTGGTCTTGGTGCTCCAGCAGCTCTCTATCTGGCAGCTGCCGGTGTTGGAAAAATAGGTATTGTCGACGCGGATGTGGTCGATCTTTCCAATCTACAGAGACAAGTCATCCACACAACGGCTGATGTTGGAAAACCCAAGGTTGAGTCAATGGATAGGATCAAATACAACATCTTTCGATCAAAGATACAATCTTTGCGGGTAAACATCAACCAAGAGAAACGATGTTTGATGGTCCATAGACTTAGGATAGCCGATACACATTGGGATAAAGCAGTGTCGAAAGCGGCACCAAAGATACCTTGTTTCCAATAGGCAACCAAGAATAAATCCAAACCCGTATTGGCCAATACACTGATCATTAAAATGATCAATACCGTTTTCGAATGACCAATGCTTCGCATTAGAGCGCTACAAATATTGTATAAATACGTAGTTGGCAAAGCGATGAAGATCACGATCAAATAGGTTTTTGTCAAGGGAACCAAATGAGTCGGAACATCAATCAAAGAAAGGATCATTGGTAAACCAACAATACCGAAGATGGCTAAAAGGACAGAAGCCAATGTGCCAAAAACAAGGGATTGAAAGAAAATACGATGAAAGGTATCCATATCTTTTTTTCCATAACTTTGTGAGAAGAGCACCGAAATACCGGTACAAGCTCCAATCAAAAGAAAAAAAAAGATTCATTACAGAGGAGGCAACACCGACAGCTGCAAAATTCAGTGCATTGGTAAAGCGACTGATAATGATGCTGTCGATGGTGTTGTAAAGTTGTTGAAGTATATTGCTGCCAATCAGAGGCAACATTAATAACCATAGGTTTTTCGCATATTTATTTTTCATACGTACATGCTATAATGAAAAGTGTATTGATACAAACGAAAATAAGTTAAATTAGTTTTGAATATTATTCAAAAGGTAAGATATGGAAAAAGATAAATTACGCATTTTACTTCAAGTTCTTGAAGATCAGAGTTTTTCAGCAACCGCACAAAAATTAGGCTATACACCATCTGGCATCAGTCGAGCCATCACTGCATTAGAAGATACCTTTGGTTTTCCCCTATTGATTCGCAAAGCCAATGGTGTCAAACCAACGGCAGCTTGTCTGGCTTTATTGCCTGAAATACATGAGATCTTACATCATGAGGATCTGCTATTTCAAAAAGCCCAAGAAATCAATGGCTTATCCATTGGTAGTATTACGATTGGTACAGCATATAGTCGTTTTTGTGGACCTCTACAAAAACGCATTCAATCCTTCCAACAAACTTATCCAGGAATCACCTTTCATATAACAAGTGGTTTCAGTAATGATCTTTGTGATCAATTGTTGGCCCATACTTTGGATTTTATTTTGATTGGCAAGCGCTTAGGTCAGTGGCAATGGCATCCCATCAAAGAAAGTCCAATGATGGCTTGGGTTCCTGCTCATTTTGATTTAGCCAATCAGCATACAATTCCTATACAATCCTTTGCACAAGAACCCTATATTGAAATCTATGCCGGTACCGATACCGATAATAAACGCATATTGAAACAAAATCACGTACAACCCAATATACAAATGCATGCCACCGATTCCTATACCGCCTTTGCGATGGTCGAAGCCGGATTCGGTATGGTCTTAAATGAAGAAGAAAATTGTGTCTTTCAAAGTCCCAATGTGAAGATTCTTCCGGTGACACCCACCCAAACAATTGAAATTGGGATTGCGTATTTAGATGATTTGACCCCAGCAGCAAAACGCTTTTTACCCGTGTTAAAAGAAATGGTGGATGTATTATGAAATTCAACACCAAACGTACCATCTTGATTGGTCTCGCTTTTTTTTCTATTTGTGCCTTCTGGCAATTTTATGACAATGAAATTCCCAAGATCTTAAAAAATACCTTTGGCATGAAAGAAACAATGACGGGTTTTATCATGTCTTTGGATAATATTTTGGCGCTTTTTCTCTTGCCGCTTTTTGGCCGATGGTCGGATAAAACCAATACAAAGATTGGAAAACGTATGCCATTCATTCTAGTGGGGACCTTCCTTGCCTGTGGTTTATTGATCCTTTTAGGTCATATCACAAAACTAGGCCCTTTTATTTTCTGTTTATTATTGTTGTTGGTGGCGATGGGTATCTATCGATCACCCGCTGTATCTTTAATGGCGGATTTGACCCCAGCACCCCTTCGTTCTCAAGGCAATGCTATCATCAATTTAATGGGTGCTTTGGGATGTATTTGTACGCTGATCTTGATCAAAGTGCTCTTAAAAAATGATCAATATCTACCATTGATCTATGCCTTAGTGATATTGATGTTGGCTAGTATCCTTTTGCTTTTTAAAACGGTTCCTGAAAAAAAGCTCGAAGATGAGATGGGAACTCCATCTCAAACGGAAGAAGAAAAAGCCATCGAAGCTTCCAAAGGTAAGAAGATGCCCAAAGCTGTACAACACTCTTTACTAGCCATCTTGTTGGCTGTCTTCTTTTGGTATTGTGCGTATAATGCCATAACGACAGCTTTTTCGCGCTATGTGGAACAAGTCTGGCAGCTTCAAAACGGTGCCTATGCCGATTGTTTGATGGTTGGAACCGTGGCCGCTGTTGTATCGTATTTGCCAGTCGGACATGTAGCCCAGAAAATCGGACGTAAAAAAACAATCTTATTCGGAATTGGCTGTATGATCCTGGCCTATGGTCTGGTTTGTTTTGTGAATCAATATACAACCATGATATCGATTCTCTTTGCACTAGTTGGTATTGGGTGGGCCTCCATCAATGTGAACAGTTATCCGATGGTCGTAGAGATGAGTCAGGTTGGTGATATTGGTATGTTTACGGGTTTGTATTATACCTTTTCTATGGCTGCTCAAGTCTTTACACCGATTGCCAGTGGATTTTTACTCGAACACGTAGGCTATCAAACCCTATTTCCGTATGCTGCATTCTTTATGATACTTGCAGGCATCACAATGCTTCGTGTGCATCATGGTGACATAGAAAAAAAGAACAGCTGAACTGTTCCTTACATTAAATTCTGTTTTGCTTCTTTTAGAAGCTTACACAATGCATCCACATCTTTGGCTTGGGTAGCCCAGCTCGTCGCAATCCGCACAATACTATGCGTTTCATCGGCTTTTTCCCAGAAACTCAAATCAACGTTTTCGGATAATCGATCCAATAGAGGTTGATTCACATAGAAGAAAATTTGATTGGTGACGGTTTCTAAATACAATGGATACCCATTTTCTTTTAATGTCTGCGTAATCTTTTGGGCATATTGAATCGCTGTATCTCCAATATGCATATACAAATTATCTTTAAACAATTCATCGAATTGAATACCTAACAGTCTACCTTTGGCTAGCAATGCTCCATTTTGTTTCATGATCGTGAAAAAATGAGGAATCAAATGCGGATTGGGCATGACAACAGCTTCCCCAATCAATGCACCGCACTTGGTACCACCAATATAGAAAATATCGCAAAGCTGCGCTAGTTCTGGCAAGGAGATGTCATTTTGTTGGGAAGCGAGGGCATACGCTAAACGTGCCCCATCAATATACAAAGGCATTGAATATTTCTTACATACCGAATAAATGGCACTTAATTCGGCTTTTGAATACAAGGTACCATATTCCGTTGGTTGCGATAGATACACCATACCAGGCATGACCATATGCTCATGATTGAGATCGTGTTCAAAATCTTGCATATATTGTTCAATTTGTTGAGCTGTGATCTTGCCCAACGTACTCGGAATAGGTAGTACTTTATGTCCACCAAATTCAATGGCACCCGCTTCATGCACACTGACATGACCAGAAGTGGGCGCAATGACACCTTGGTACGAAGATAAAATCGCCCCAATGATCGTGGCATTGGTTTGGGTACCACCACTTAAAAAATAAACAGACGCATCACACTGGCAAGCTTCTTGGATTCGTTTACGAGCGGATGCACAAATCGCATCGGTACCGTAACCGGGTGTTTGATCCATGTTGGTTTGGACCAATCGGTTGATAATATTTGGATGGGCTCCTTCTTGATAATCAGACGCAAATTGTAGTTTTTTCATTATTTTCATCACTTTCTTGTATGATCTTGGACAAATTTAAAACACGTATACTTTGGTTTATTGTAGGAAATCGTGTATTCCACATGTTCTTTGTGTTGATCATAGCCATAATATTGAAATAAAAACAATTGATCATTCGCCTTCACATCCATGATCGACTGATAAGCCACAGGTAGAGAAGTAATACGCAACATCGACGTTTGCGTAATGGTTGGATGATGATGATCGGCCATATATTCATATAATGAACAAGTTTGAAAATCAAAACGATCCATGTCATGAAATAAAGTCGTTGGCAGATATGTCTTCTGCAAGGCATACGGTTCTTCATTGATCGTAAAGATACGAATGAGTTCATAGACTTTTTCACACGAAAAAAAATCTTTAGCTACATCTGGAACATCGACCACTTGTAACGAGATGACCTGCCGCGAAGAACTCATGCCTTTTTGACGAATCTGCACCGATAAAGAAATATTTTCCGAATCACCCAATTGGAGACGATCATGGACCGTAGGAATCTGGGTGACAAACGTTCCTTTACCACGGAAACTGGTGACAATGCCTTCTTTTTCTAAGTTTTTGATCGCATTGCGCACCGTCATACGATTGATGCCATACATTTCCGACATTTTGCGTTCGGAATCCAACTTGTCGCCAATTTGCAGTTCACCCTGGATGATCTTTTGCTTGATGCTTTGCATCAATTGTTGATACAACGCTTGCGGATTGTTCATTGATGGATCACGCTCCTAAATCGGAAAAAGGAAGGGATGGCAGCCATTTCGTAATATTCAAACGGCTTGCCAATATTTAAATACGAATTGCCCTTGATCAATACAATATCTTGGCCACTGGACAAGTTTAAATAATTGGCCTCTTCATCATTGCAGGCCACGATCAAAATATCTTCCTGATTGGATGCCAAGTGATAGCCATATTTGTTTTCAATCACATCCAAAAAGGCCGCATTATTCAGATCAACCTGATCCAATCCCGGTACTATATCCAGATTGATATACGTCTTTTCTAGTATTTTGGGTTGATCTTCGACGATGCGTAAGCGTTTATAATAGAATAATTTGGTCGCTAAAGGCACGCCTAAGATATGTGAAATCGTATAATTGGATTCAATGATTTTTTGTTCGATGACCTTATTTTCAACTTTGTAGCCTTTTGCTTTTAATAAATTGGTTAACGAAGCAGGACTATCCATGCTCCGTTCGATATAAATCTCTGCCATATATGTATTATAACGGAATCCAGAAAAAAGAGAGAAATTATTCTCCCTTTGGCACATCGGTTTCATAATATTTTGGATCTTTTGGTAAACAAAGATCCATGATCAAGGCAACCACAAAGACCCCGGCAACCATATTGCCTGCAAAGATATCACCAAAAACATGGGGTAAATGACTAAAGAAACCATCGACTTGCGTTACACCAACGCCTAAACAAATTGATGTGGCAGCAATCAATACATTTCGATTATCCAATCCGGCATCATGCATCATACGAATACCCGACATAAAGATGGAACCAAACATGATAACAGTACAACCACCCAATACACAATCGGGTAAAGTCGTTAAGAAAGCACCAATGGGTGGAAACAGTCCACCTAAGATCATGGCTAAGGCACCAAATAGGATACAAAAGCGATTGACAACATGCGTCATGGCAATCAGACCTACATTCTGACTAAAAGAAGTAATCGGTGAACAACCAAAGATACCACCAGAAATAGCCGAAATAAAACCATCGACACCTAAGGAACCGGAAATTTCTTTCGAGGTTACATCGCGATGCAAGACTTCTTTGGCCGTGGCTGTCGTATCTCCAATCGTTTCAACCGCGGATACCACAAAGATCAAACAGAAAGAAAGGATGTGACTGAGATTGAATTTTGGAGTATAGGCACACAATTGCGGAATTGCAATGATCCCCATTTCCGAAATGGTTTTGCCCATGGCGGCAAAGTCCACCATACCAAAGAAGATGGATACCACATACCCAACCAGCATACCGAGTAATACATACATTTGTTTAAAGATGCCTTTTAATTTAATATGGAAGATCAAAGCCGAAATCAAAGTGATGGTCGCAACCAAAAGGTTTTGCCAAGCTCCCATATCGTATTTAGCCGAAGAGCCAAACGATTGTACACCTACATTTAAAATACTTAAGCCAATGGAAATAACCACACAAGCAGCAACCATTGGTGAGATGAATTTTCGCCAATATTTGGCTGTTAATCCCAATATACCTTCAAAAATACCACCAATAATGATGGCACCGACCATATAGCCATAATCTTGACTGGCAGCATTCATAGCCGCAGCTAAGAAGGTAAAGCTCAAACCCATGACGATAGGGAGCCGAGATCCAATCGGACCAATCGGATACAATTGAATCAGAGTACCAATACCAGCAATCAACATACAATTTTGAATCAGGCGTGCTGTTTCCAAACTGGAAAATGGTTTTCCATTATAGACAGCGACACCAGCAATTAAGATCAATGGGGCCACATTGGCAATAAACATGGCCAAAACATGTTGGAGACCAAATGGGATGGCCTTGGCAATAGGGACATATCCATCCAGTTTATACACATTTTCAACTTTCGCATCCGCATACGTTTCTTTCTTCATACATTTCCCTTCCTTGTGTTACATTCGTAATAATAATTCCTTTGATATAATTTTTCCCTGTTGATAATAATAGCGAGGAACACGCTTGCTGATGGCACAAACAATTTCATAGGGAATGGTTCCGGCTAAAGCGGCCCAATCATCCAATGATTGATGCGGTCCAAATATTTCAATTTCGCTACCCACATCGACATGCCATTTATCCGTCAAATCAATCATGGCCATATCCATACAAATACGACCTCGCTGTTGGACAGGTCCATCTTCGCTCATCAATTGGCAACGATTGGATAAGGAACGCAAAAAGCCATCCGCATACCCATAGGGAATTACCCCCATCCTTGTTTTCTTATCGGTCGTATAAATGCCGCCATAGCTGACATGCGTGCCGGGATCATAGACTTTAATGGTACTTACAGTTGTTTTCATGGTCATCAAAGGTTTGAGATGCCATTTTTTCGCATAGGCTCCATAGCCATACAACAACAAGCCTGGACGAACCATATCCAAATAGGTTTCTGGATAATCCACCGTGGCACCCGTATTGGCACAATGATGAATCGCAAATCGCTGCCCCCATTTGGATTCCACTGCTTGGATCACTTTTTGAAAGAGGGCAAATTGTGCATGGGTGTATTCTCTTCCTACGGGGTTATCTTCATCGGCCATCGCAAAATGGGTGAATATACCTTCGGCTTGTAAACCAGGTAATTGACAAGCTTCGACAATCCCTTCGACACCCGTATCAAAATGTTCATCGTTACATAAATAACCCAACCGGGACATACCCGTATCCACTTTGATGTGGACCTTTAAGGTGCCACCATATTTTAATGCTTCTTGATTGTATTCATCTGCTTTCGCCTTACAAGTAACGGCTTGGGTTATGTTGAAACAAATCAAACGATCCACTTGTTCTTTGGGGGTATGACCCAAAATGAGGATGGGCATCGTGATGCCATTGAAGCGTAATTCCATGGCTTCATCAATGCTGCTAACCGCTAAATAATCGGCACCTAGATCTTGAAGCCGACTGGCAATCTGGACAGAACCATGCCCATAGGCATCGGCTTTGACCACACCTAAAAATTTGGTGTTGGGACCAATATGGGAACGAATTGTTTGATAGTTATAGTCAAGGGCATCGAGATCAATTTCGGCCCATGTTCGTTTTAATGTTGATTTCATTTTTATTCACCACCTAATAATTCGGCAATCGAACCGACAACTTGAGATGCTTGGTTTTTCACTTCTTCACTGGCCCAGTCAACGGCTGCACCATGGGGACTAAAAGTAATCAAAGGAATATCGTTGTTGCCATCACCAATCGTATAGATATTGTTTTTGTCAATATGATGTTGTGCACAAATGCGTGCAATACCAGTTGCTTTGGAAATGTTTTTCGGAACGACATCGACGACATATTGATTGGCATAGGCCACAATTTGATCGGCAAAATGATCATTGATACGTTTTTCCAATTGTAAAGCTTGTTCTTTGGAAGCCATCGACAAAACAATTTGGGCATATTTGCCTTGGGCATGTAGTTGGGCTTCCGTGATATCGGGTGCTAGATTAGGGTATCGTTTTTCTTCGAGTTGATCATCGACAATAATGCGATGCCGATAAAAGCCATCATTGACAACGTAGCTAACGATGCCACCTACCATTTTGGCAATATACATGATATCGATGGCCATAACCGGATCGAGATAGGTTGAAAATATTTCTTTTTGGGAAGCATCAAAAGCCATTCCACCATTGTTGGTGACAAAGTAATCGACGGGTAATTTGTACAGTTGCACTTGTTCTAAAATGGATTCCATCGAACGGCCCGTATCGATCACAAATAGATTTCCTTTGGCTTTCCATTGATAAATGCTTAGAAGATCTTTTTCTTGGATGGTTCCATCCACTTTTAATGTCCCATCATAGTCGGTTGCGAATAATTTCATAGGGCTATTATACTACATCTCTATATATTCTTCTTTGGTTACTTTTAAATATAAAAGAATGACCGCTGTTCCGGTAATGATCCAGGAAATTGGGTAGATAACGGCTACTTGAGCGAAGTTGGTGAAGGAATGATAGCGAATCGTAATATAGATGATGCGCAATATACAAGAACCAATCAATGTAAAAATCGTTGGTTCTAGAGAATGGCCAATTCCACGTAAGCTGCCACCAGGCACTTCATATAAAGAAGTGAGTGGTTCCAATAACGCAATGTATGTCATACGGATATAGGCATAATAAATGACTTCGGGATCATTGGTAAACAAGCTTAGTAAAGGACCTTTGAATAGATAAAAGGTACAAGATAATAGGGCGGTAAAGCCAAAGGCACAAAGCCAAGCCGTACGCGTGGTCTTACGACAGCGAGTATAGTTCTTGGCGGCGTAGTTTTGCGAAATAAAAGTCATCGTGGCTTGGGTAAAGCCATTGACGATGAAGTAACAAATGTATTCGAAGTTTAAGGCGGCGGCATTGCCAGCTACACAAGTGGAACCAAAATGGTTGATGGATGCTTGAATCACAACGTTTGAAAAGGAAAAGATCAAACCTTGTAGGCCAGCGGGTAGACCAATCCAAAGAATGGAACGAAGATATTCGCTTTTGATTCCTAATTTATGGATGTCTAAATGAAGCATGCCTTGTTCATGAAGCAAGGTATAGAAAATCAAAAAACTGCTGAGACCATTGGCAATGGTTGTTGCGAGTGCGACCCCATCGGCATTGCGATGAAATCTAATCACAAAAACCAAGTTTAAACAAACGTTGACAATGCCGGCAATGATCAAAAAATACAAGGGGCGTTTGGTGTCGCCGATGGACCGTAAGACGGCGGAACCAAAATCATAGATCATCAAAAAGGGCATTCCACAAAAGTAAATGCGTAAGTACATGGTGGCCATATTGATGACATTGGCCGGGGTATGTAAAAGGAGTAAGACAGGTTTGGCAATGAGTTGACCAATGATTAACATCAAAAGGCCACTGATAATGGCCAGTACAAAACTGGTATGTAAGACTTCATTGGCTTTGTCTTCTTCTTTGGCACCGATACAACGAGCTAAGACAACATTGGCACCAATGGATAGACCGGTAAAAAAGGTAACGATCATATTGATCACAGGGGCATTGGATCCAACGGCGGCCATGGCTTGACTGGAAGCAAAGTGACCTACGACAGCGGTATCCGATGCATTAAAGAGTTGTTGGAGAATGTTGGAAAGGGCAATAGGAATGGCAATGATGCATAAATTTTTATAGATACTGCCTTCCAACATATTGATAGCGTGTTTATTTTTCATAAATATCTTCTTTCTACTTGTCCTATTCTATCACGAAGTAAATTTTGATAAAGTGGTTGCAACTGGTATATAAAAGTGGTATATATGAATTAGCAAAGGAGAATGCAATTATGAAAGTTATTGTTTGTGAGAATTACGAAGAAGAATCCAAAAAAGCATTTGAAGTGATGAAAGATGTGATTCAGAAGAATCCGCATGCGATTTTAGGTTTGGCAACTGGATCTAGTCCAGAAGGTTTATATAAGGAAATGGTCAAAGACTACGAAGAAAATGGTACGAGTTATGCGGATATTACCTCCTATAACTTGGATGAATATGTAGGCATTGATCGCAATCATCCAGAATCCTATTATTCATTCATGCATAAACATTTATTTGATCATGTCAATATCAAGCCAGAAAATACACATTTACCAGAAGGTAGTACACAGGCCGATGCGGATGCCTATGAAGCCGAATTGAAAAAAGTCACGATTGATCTTCAACTATTGGGAATTGGTCGGAATGGTCATATTGGTTTTAATGAACCAGGTACATCGTTTGATGCGCCTACCCATATTGTGGATCTAACTCAAAGTACGTTGGAAGCCAATAGTCGTTTCTTTGACAATGATGTCAATAAGGTTCCTCATCAAGCAATGTCGATGGGATTGGGATCAATCATGCGTTCAAAAAAGATCTTATTGGTAGCCAATGGAGCGAATAAGGCCGATGCGGTAAAAGCCATGGTAGAAGGACCTGTAACGGAAAAGGTACCAGCTTCGATTTTACAAAAACATCCAGATGTCGTTGTTGTCTTAGATAAAGCGGCTGCATCCAAGTTATCAAAATAAATGATTTCTCCCCCCCTAGGTCGAAGGATTCTCCTTCGGCCTTTTTGTGTATAATAAGGAAAAAGAAAGGGAGAAGCAAAAATGAAGATTGTAGTGATTCGACATGGAACAACGGATTGGAATGATAAAAATTTAGCACAAGGGTCAACCGATAATCCATTAAATGAAAGAGGGATGGAACAAGCACGAATAACGGGAAAAAGATTACGAGGAATGGGAATTACGAAAATTTATAGTTCGCCATTGATTCGGGCGCGACAAACGAGTCAAATTATTGCTCAAGAATTAGAGCAAGAAGTACCGATTATAAATGAACCGGCTTTACGCGAACAAGATTTTGGGATTTTTGAAGGGGTATTACGTAGTGACAAACAGTATCAAGCGGAGAAGCATAAATATTTCAAACGATTTAAAAATGGAGAATCGTTTTTAGATGTGGCAGCTCGGGTCTATCCATTTTTAGATGATTTGATTGAAAAATCAGAAGATGAGGATGTGATCTTATTATCTTGTCATGGTGGTATTTGTCGAATGGTTGCCAGTTATTTTGAAGATTTAGATAATGATACGTTTGCTTCGTATTTTGTCAAAAATTGTGAGGCAAAATCATTTGATGTGAAAAAAAATTAAAAAAGGGGTTGCAGAAGGGGGATAGATTTGATAATATAACTGAGCACGCG
>OLWP01000081.1_pt1 | contig 84340 bp, 56 predicted proteins | sample 1673741 | NCBI WGS metagenome assembly OLWP01 (sample SAMEA103958125, study PRJEB25191) | human gut metagenome
TCTGTACCGGTGCAAGATATGCCATTGCCTGTTTTTTTGCTTCCGGAGAGTGGTGGTGGACTTTCATGTAAGCGGTCAGAAAGCCGCCCATCAGAAATCCCCATGCGGTTCCCTGATGGTAAGCGGCATCTCTTTTCGGAAGAGAGCCACAGTAGATCCCGTGATTGTCTTTGTGTTCCGGAGAGAGGGAGCGTATGCCGGGAATACCGTTGATGTTCTGCTCCAGAGGCTCCGTTATCTGATTCTCGATGACATCGGCGTTGGCACCCGGATAGGAGCAGGATACTGATATGATGGGATTGTCTACAGATGGGTACTCGCGTACACCCAGATAATTGTAGCCGATGAAGCCAAACAGCAGGATTATCAGGGTAAGTACTGTCGAGAGTACCGGTCGCCGTATACTTAATTCGGATATATTCATTCTTTACAATTGATAATTAACGGTTGATAATTGACAGTTGTCAATTGATATTGTCCAGTGTTACCGGTAGTCCGGTACGGAGTTGCAGGGTTCCCGAGGTGATGATGGTATCTCCTGCCTGCAAGCCTTGCAATACTTGTACTTCCGCTTCCGTACGGATTCCCGTAGTAATCTCTACCGGCTGGGCTTTTCCCGACTTATAGAGGAATATCTTGTCTTTTCCCATTTCCGGTACAATGGCTTCGGACGGTACGGCAAGGGCGTCCTGAATTTCATCCTTGTTCAGCTTGATGCTGGCATAGCGGCCCGGAAGCACAGCTCCGTTGGCATTGGGATAAAGTGCACGGATTGTCAGGGTATGGGTAGTAGGGTCTATCTTTGATTCGCGTGCATAAACCGTGGCGTGGAAGGTATTTAGCTTTCCTTCGAGAGTGAAGTCCAGTCCGGCGCTGGTCTTTACGTCATTGGCATACCGCTCGGGTACGGCAAATTCCACCTTCAACGGCGAAATCTTGGTGAGTTTGGCTACAATGGTTGTAGGGGAAGCGTAAGTACCCACACTGACTTGGCGCAGACCGATGACGCCGTCGAAAGGAGCACGCAGCTCAGTTTGTGCGATGTTCGATTCTATCAGGTCAATGTCGGCATTTAGGGTGGCCAGCTCGGTCTTTACTTGTTCGTAGGCTTCTTTACTGACCGCATCCCTTTCCAGTAGGGCGTTCTGGCGAAACACGCGGTCTTCTGCCAACTTTAATTGGGAGACGAGGCGTTGCAATTGTGCTTGCAGCGGCCGGTCATTAACTTTGGCAAGTAATTGTCCTTTCTTGACGAAGCTGCCTTCTTCAAAATTTATCTCTATGATTTTGCCGGATGTCTCGAAAGAAAGGTCCACTTCCTCATCCGGCAGCAGGCTGCCGCTGATTTGTATTTCATCCTTCAGCAGTTGCGGTTTGATTATTTTTGCGTTTACGTTTAGAATTTTCTTACCGCTACGTTGACCGGTCATCACCTTGTCTGCAGCGGCTAATTCTTCATTCTCTTTAGGTAATTGGGAGTAGATTCCTCCTCCAATCAGTCCGGCACCAATCACGATAATGATGCCCCATTTAACTCTCTTATTCATGTTGTAGTATTAGTAGTAATAAAATCAGCCTTAAATTAGACTACGGGAAAAGAGAATAGTTTAAAAGATAAAGAGTTAAAAAGTGTAAGAATATGGATTGGAAAGGTGATAAAATGACAAATCAGTAAGCAGCCCGGTATTTTCCCTCCTCCTTGTCCTCCAGCATGTTCAGATAAGAAGCGTAACGGGATTCGCTGATATAGTGCTTCTCGACAGCCTCGCGTACAGCGCATCCGGGTTCGTGGCGGTGGGTACAGTTGCCGTAACGGCAGTCGGCAGATACCTTGAATATTTCCGGGAAGTAGTGGCCTATCTCTTCTTCTTCCATATCGAATGTTCCGAAACCTTTGATGCCCGGAGTGTCAATGATATATCCGTTGCCCGGAACCGGGAACATTTCTGAGAAGGTAGTGGTGTGCATACCTTTATTATGATAGGTGGATATCTCTCCGGTTTTAATCTCTATATCGGGCAGTATTGCCTTGATGAGTGTCGATTTCCCTACTCCGGAATGTCCGGAAAAGAGGGTTATGCGTCCTTTGAGTTCTTTCTCGATAGTGTCGATGCCTTCCCCTTTTCTGGCAGAAACCTTGAAACAAGGATAGCCGATGGTGGTGTAAAGGTTGATGAGACTGTCCAGATAGTGCAGTTCCTCTTCATTGTAGGCATCCACTTTGTTGAATATAATCTTGACGGGAACACGGTATGCCTCGGCAGAGGCGAGAAAACGGTCTATAAAGGTAGTGGAGGTCTCGGGATAGTTCACCGTCACTATGAGCATGCACTGGTCGAGGTTGGCAGCAAGAATGTGCGATTGCTTGGAAAGGTTGGAGGCGCGGCGGATGATGTAATTCTTCCGGTCCTCTATCTCGCTGATAAAGGCCGTACCTTCTTGGTTCAGTATGATGTTCACATAATCGCCTACAGCCACGGGATTAGTGCTTCGTATGCCTTTCAGCCGGAAGTTCCCTTTGATTTTACATTCAATCTCCCTTCCGTCGTCAGTCCGTACCAAGTACCAACTTCCGGTGTTTTTTATAACGAGTCCCCTCAAAATAATTGAAAGTTGAAAGTTGAAAGTTGAAAATGGAAGGTTGAAAGGCTTCTATACTTGGTATATCGGTTTATTTTCAACTTTCCATTTTCCGTTTTCAACTTAATTAAACGGTCATGATTTCTTTATCCTTTGCAGCCAGCATGTCATCAATCTGCTTGATGAACTTGTCGTGAATCTTCTGCAGCTTTTCTTCACCGCCTTTCTGGGCGTCTTCGGCCAGTCCGTCCTTTACGGATTTCTTCAAGGCGTCGATGGCATCACGGCGTGCATTGCGTACACTTACTTTGGCTGTTTCTCCTTCTCCCTTGCATTGCTTGGCAAGCTGTTTACGACGTTCTTCCGTCAGTGGCGGGATGCCGATACGGATAATCTCGCCATTATTTTCGGGCATGATGCCAAGGCTGGAGTCAATGATGGCTTTTTCAATGACGCGGAACATGCTCTTGTCCCACGGCTTAATGGCAATGCTGCGTGCATCCGGAGTGGTTACGGCTGCTACATTATTAATCGGAACCATACTTCCGTAAGAATCTACGCGGATGCCATCCAACAAACGGATATCAGCTTTACCGGCGCGGATATGAGCCAATGCTTCGTCCAGATACATGATGGCCATGTCCATACTTTCTTGCGCTTCGTCTAAGATGTCTTTTACGTCTCTCATATTATTTTCGTTTTGAAATAGCTTTGATTTGAAACTTTGCAAATATAATTATTAAATTGAAAATTGAGAATTAAGAATTAAATAACATTCATTTTTTATTCTCCATTTTCCATTCAATTGTGCACCAGTGTACCGATTTCTTCTCCTTGCATCACTTTTTTCAGATTACCTACTGTGTCCATGTCAAAAACGATGATGGGCAGGTTATTCTCTTTGCACATGCAGGTGGCAGTGAGGTCCATCACTTTCAGACCGCGCTTCAGCACTTCGTCGTAGGTGATGTCGTGGAACTTCGTGGCTGTCGGGTCCTTCTCCGGGTCGGCGGTGTAGATGCCGTCCACACGGGTACCTTTCAGCATGACATCCGCCTCAATCTCGATGCCGCGCAGACTGGAACCGGTATCGGTAGTGAAGAACGGATTGCCTGTACCGGCGGACATGATGACTACTTCGCCTGCTTCCATACATTCGATGGCACGCCATTTATTGTAGAATTCGCCGATGGGTTCCATGCGCACGGCAGTCAGTACACGGGCCTTTACACCGGTAGCTACCAGAGCCGAACTGAGTGCAAGACTGTTGATGACTGTTGCCAGCATTCCCATTTGGTCGCCTTTCACACGGTCAAAGCCTTTGTTGGCACCGCTCAATCCACGGAATATGTTTCCGCCGCCTATGACGATGCCTATTTGTACTCCCAATCCGTGGATTTCCTTGATTTGCGCTGCATACTCGGCAAGGCGTTTTTCGTCGATGCCGTATTGTTTTTCTCCCATCAGGCTCTCGCCGCTGAGTTTCAATAAGATTCTTTTATAGGTTGCCATAATATATAGTTTTGTTATATTGCTTTGCAGCAAAGATAAAGAATAAAACTGAAAAGTGCAGCAGAATGTGGTAGGATAGTTGCCTAACGCATTGTCTTTAGGAACTCTTCCATGCTGTGATATAGCGGAACACCATAGCGGTTACAAGTAATCCGTACATTGTCGTAGCGGTAGAAACCGGGTTCACAAATCACATGCAGTTTGCCCGAACGCATGTGTAGTCCCATTTCCAGCAGGGTGATGGGAGACTTGCTGCTTGCCAGGATATTCATGATTATCAGGTCGGCTTTTTCCAGATGTTCCAGTTCCCAGTTCACTTGATGTTCAAAGTCGGACATTTCGCCGCTGAGTCCCTTGTCCCTTCGGGGATTGTATAGGATGTATTTACCTTGGGGGCGTGCGCGGAACCAGTCGCAGGTTGCCTTTTGCCAATCTATGCTTTTGCCCATGTCGATGGTGCCGGCCAAGAATATTTTGGTGTATTCGGCTTCGTTCACTCCAGTCTTGCCTTCATCCGGACGGAGTACGATAACTTCGGATTGGGCTTGCAGACCGATGGGGAATAGCAGCAGTAAAAGCAGGTAGAGACTTTTCTTCATGGTTGGTGGTGTGATTATGGGATTAGCTTCTTTTTTTGTTTCTTATCGGGAGTTTGGGGAAGAGTTTTCTGAAACGAACCAGATGGCTTGTAATGTTCCCCCCTGCGATGACGAATGTTACGGCTACAATAATCATTACCAATCCGAAACTTTCTCTGAACGTCAGACTTTCTCCAAAGACGGCTATTCCGAAGAAGATGGCTGTCACGGGTTCCAATGCGCCGAGAATAGCGGTCGGGGTGGAGCCGATATATTGGATGGCGCCGGTAGTGCAGAGGAAGGATATGGCGGTGGGGAAGACAGCCAGTGCAAGCAGATTGGCCCACAGATACCACTGGTCCGGTGTGTTCAGCACTCCGGAATAGAGCAGGCGTGCTACGAAGAGCGATAAGCCGAAGAGAAGGACATAGAAGGTGACTTTAAGCGTAGCCACATTTTTCAACGATGTCTGGTTGATGCCCACGATGTATATGGCGTAGGAAAGGGAGGAAGCGAAAACCAGCAGTGTCCCTATCAGGCTCAGCGTACTGCCGTCCTCACTTTTATAGAGCAGCCCGATGCCTCCCAGTGCAAGCAGCATGCAGACGATGGTTTGCAGTGCCAGCTTCTCCTTGAAAACCATGGCCATAATAAGCGCCACCATGATGGGATAGACGAACAGCAGTGTAGACGCTATGCCGGCGGCCATGTAGTTATAGCTCAGGAAAAGCGTCAGTGAGGAGAGGGCCACGAGCAATCCCATGATGATGAGCGGAAATGTTTCTTTCCGCTGTATCTTGAATGACCGCCCTCTCGCCTTTATCATAATGCCCAGCAACGGGATGGCGAAGAGGTATCTGAAAAAAAGTACCGAGTCCGGGTCCATGCCGGCCTTGTACAACGGGAGGGCAAACAGTGGATTCATGCCGTAGGAGGCTGCGGCGATGGAACCTAAAATATATCCTTTGGCTTTTGCGTTCATATCTTTATCTGTAAATTAGCGCGCAAAGGTAGATATTTACTTTGATTTCCTCCTTCTTTTCTGTATGAAAACCGTATGAATTCTACACTTATGCCTTCAGTGTGTAGTCACCGGCTTCTTTCGTCACTACTTTCTGCAGTTCTTCGAGCGTCTTTTCACCGTCCGAAAACTCTACGGTGGCTACAGGAGGGTCCAGGGTTACGGTGGCGTGTATGCCTTCCATACTGTTCAATGCTTTCTCTACATGCATGCGGCAATGGTTGCACATCATGCCTTCTACTTTGAATTCTTTCTTCATGATTGTTTCTGTTGGCGGTTCAACATCTTTGTTTTCTTCTCCTTCATGTATTCTTTTCCGTTTCAGCAGCAGGCTGTTGCTCACCACACTGACACTGCTGAATGCCATGGCTGCACCGGCTATCATCGGGTTCAGCAGGAAGCCGTTGATGGGATAGAGTATTCCGGCCGCAATGGGTACCCCTATTATATTATATATAAATGCCCAGAAGAGATTCTGCCGGATGGTCCGGACGGTGAGACGCGACAGACAGAGAGCTTCCGGTATCTTGGTCAGGTCGGAAGAGATGATGGTCATTTTGGCTACATCCATGGCGATGTCGCTGCCTCCACCCATGGCGATGCTTAAGTCGGCTTGGGCAAGGGCGGCGCTGTCGTTGATGCCGTCGCCCACCATGGCAACCTTCCGGCCTTCTGCCTGCAATCGGCTGACGAAGGCAGCCTTGTCCTGCGGCAATACACTGGCCTGGTAGTGGGCGATGCCTGCTTTGCGAGCAATCTCACGGGCGGTGGCCTCATTGTCTCCGGTCAGCATGTGGACTTCGATGCCGGCGGCGTGCAGCTCGCTGACGGCACGGATGGAAGTTTCCTTTATCCGGTCTGTAATTCCGGCTATTGCCAGCACGTTTTCTTCATCGGCAAACCAGATGACGGTCTGTGCTTCCGATGTCAGTCGGGTTGCCTCTTCCTGCAGGGAGGGGGGGATGGCGATATGGTTTTCTTCCAGCAGTTTCCGGTTCCCGGCGAGGTAGGTCCGGCCTTGTGCCCGTCCTTTCACGCCTTTTCCGGTGATGCTTTCAAAGTCTTGAATGTCTATGGAGGCCGACTCCTTGAGGTGGTTCACCACGGCTTCTGCCAACGGATGTTCCGAGAGCTTCTCCAGACTATAGAAAATGTCCGACAGCGCATTGCCTGCAGTGGCGCCAGTACCGGGCGTCATTGCCTGCGTATTCCATATCAGTTTGCTGACTACCGGTTTTCCTTCGGTCACCGTTCCGGTCTTGTCGAGTACCACGGTGTCTATCTTCTTGGCAATCTCCAGGCTTTCGGCATCTTTTATCAGAATGCCCCTTTCGGCGCCCTTGCCGATGCCTACCATGATGGCGGTAGGAGTAGCCAGTCCCAGTGCACACGGGCAGGCGATGATGACCACCGTGACAAATGCCAGCAATCCGTGGGTGAATCCGCCGGTTCCGTCCAGTAGCATCCATGCGATGAAGGCAAGCACTGCGATGCCTATAATGGTAGGCACGAATATCCCGGCTATCTTGTCCACCAGCTGCTGCACCGGTGCCTTGCTTCCTTGCGCGTCCTGCACCATGTGTATGATCTTCGCCAGCAGTGTATCCGTGCCGATTTTCTCTGCCCGGAAGCGGAAACTTCCCTTCTGGTTGATGGTACCTGCAAAGACCTTGGCGTCTTTGTGCTTGGATACTGCTACCGGTTCGCCGCTCAGCATACTTTCGTCTACGTAGGAGCTACCTTCCGTCACGATGCCATCCACGGCAATCCGTTCTCCGGGCTTCACCAGGACAATGTCTCCGGGGCGAATCTGCTCGATAGGGATAACGCGCTCAAAGGAAGAGTGAGGGACAGCGTGTCCTTCATCCACAATGATGGTCACAGTCTTGGGTTGGAGCCCCATCAGTTTCTTGATGGCGGTTGAGGTGTTTCCTTTCGCTTTTTCTTCCAGCAGGCGGCCCAGCAGGATAAAGGCTATGATGACACTTGCCGCCTCAAAATATACATGCGGATGGATGCCTCTGGATAGCCAGAAGTCCGGAAATAGCATGTTGAACAGGCTGAACAGATAGGCGGTCCCCGTACTGATGGCTACCAGTGTGTCCATATTGGCGCTGCCATGCTGCAATTGTTTCCAGGCGCTGGTGAAGAATCCCCGCCCCAGCCAGAATACGACGGGAGTGGACAACGCCCACATGATGGGATTGGCATGGGGCATATCCATGAAGAACATGCCTATGATGACAACGGGCATAGACAAGATGATGGCCCAGGTTGTGCGGAATTTCAATACGCTGAATTTCTTGTTGTGGGCCTCTTCCGCCTCTTCGAGCGTGTTGCCGTCCTGGTTTATCAACAAGTCATATCCGGCCGCCTGCACAGCCTGCTGCAAAGCCTCGGAAGAACAGCTCGTAGGGTCATATTCCACAGTTGCCGTTGCCGAAGCGTAGTTTACGACCGCTTTCTTGACACCTGACTGATGGTTCAGCGTCTTTTCTACCCGTGCGGAGCATGAGGCGCAACTCATTCCCAATACGGGAAATGTCTCTTGAACTATATTCTTTTCTGCCATAACAATTTTGTATAAGTCATTACTCTTGCTATGAGTGACTTGGTTCCAAATGCAAATACCGTCAGTCTCATTCCGAGATACTGTTGGTTTCACTACTTGAAACCGTCAGTTTCAACTTTTGGCGCCGTATGCTGGCTACCTGACGCCTTGTTCTGGAGGGTGGAATCCATATCTTATATCAGTCATAGCGATACAAAGATAATGCTTTTTCCCTTGAAATTGTTCATAGCCTACCCCTCACGCCAAGCAGGTTCCTTCTTGCTGGGAAATGCCCGTCGGATGACTTCCCGGCTCAAGCCTGTCTGCACCACTCCCCGTATCAGCAGGTAAGTGAGGAAAGCAAGCCATAGGGCATGGTTTGCCAGGACGGGATGCAGCCCATAATATAAGATAAAAAAGCTGACAGCTGCCGCTGCCATGGAGAGGAGCATTCCTCGCGTGGCGGTGGCGCCGATGAAGATGCCGTCCCAGATGAAGGCGGCTATCCCGACGGCGGGCACGGCAAGCGCCCAATAAAAATAGGTGTCGGCAACAGCTATCACTTCTTTGTCATCCGTCAATAGTCCGAGGAAGGCATTGCCTCCCAGCGCATAAACCAATGTAAAGAGAACCGCTATCACCGCTCCCCATCCGAAGAGGTGCCGGACGGTGTCTGTAAAGGCTTCCCGGTTGCGTGCGCCTATGTATCTGCCGCTTAAGGCTTCGCCAGCGTAGGCAAAGCCGTCCATTACATACGAGAATAAGGTGAAGAGCTGCATCAGCAGCGTGTTGACCGCCAGAATAATCTCTCCCTGCGAAGCTCCCGCCGAAGTGAAGAACAACGTGACTGCCACCAGGCAAAGAGTACGCAGAAAAATATCCCTATTCACTTGGAAGAACCGGAACATCGCCCCTTTCTCCCAGATACCTGCCCCTTCTCCCCCTTTAATTTTTAATTTATAATTTTTAATTTCCCAGAATCTTTTCAGCCTGCCGTAGTTGTGCATCCAAAGGACAATGCCCATCAGGAAGCCAGCATACTGGGCAATCAACGTCCCCAAAGCTACTCCTTCTACTTTCATCCCACACAGATAAACCAGTCCGAGGCTGGCAATGATATTGACCACATTCTGTGTGATGGCTATATACATGGGGATACGCGAATTCTGCATGCCGATGAACCATCCCGTCAGTCCGTATAGCCCCAGCATGGCAGGTGCCCCCCAAATGCAGATATGGAAATAGCACGTTGCCATTTCTTTGACTTCATCCGTAGGATGGATGAGAAGGAAGGCTCCCTGCCTGATAGGCGTTTGCAGCAGGATGAGGCAGAACGCGACTGCCAGGCCTATGCTCACGGAACGCAACAGCAGGCGGACCACCTCCGGTAAATCCCGCTTGCCGAATGCTTGCGAGGTCATTCCGCTGGTACCCATCCTCAGAAAACCGAATATCCAGTAGATAATGTTGAACAGCATGCCACCTACGGCAATGGCGCCTATGTAGGCGGGCGAACCCAGATGGCCGACGATGGCTACATCAATCAGGCCGAGCAGCGGCACGGTGATGTTCGATACGATGGAAGGTAAGGCTATTTGCAGTATTTGTCTGTCTCTGGGCTTCATTTATATTATTTAATTCATTAAGGTCGGCAAAGTTAACTATTTTTCTACTTTCAACTATTGATGGTTACCGTAAAAATGCGTAGTTTTGTAGGTAGATTTCTATGAGACTGATTGGGCTGTTAAACTATATATATACACTAAAAATGAAAACCTTAACGTTGCTTTTCTCCTTGTTCTTGATGTGTCCGCTGTCTGTCTGGGGACAGTCGGCAGATGAGTTGCTTTCGAAAGTGTCCGATGCACTTTCCGAGGGTAAAGATGACTATGCGGTGAGTTTGTTTCGCCAGGCGGCAAATGCCGGTGAGGATAGGACGGAAATGTTCTACTGGACCAATGTGGACAAGAGCAGTGAGGTGGCTCCTCGTCTTGCGGATGTGCTGGCTGTGCACTACAAGGAAATGCGGAATTACGATAAAGCCTACCTCTTCTATAAGGAGTTCTTGCAGCGTCATCCCGAAGACGTACCTGCACTTGTCTCTTGTGCCGAAATGGAGATGATGCGGGGAAAGGAGAAAGATGCCTTAAAAACCTATGAAAAGGTATTGATGCTGGATGCCGACAATCTCCAAGCCAATATCTTCTTGGGGAATTATTATTATCTCCAAGCCGAGAAGGATAAGAAGAAGCTCGAAGAAGACTATAAAAAGATAACTTCCCCCACAAGGATGCAGTATGCACGCTATCGCAACGGATTGTCAGACGTGTTCACCAATAGCTACGGCAAGGCTAAGGCATACCTGCAACGCGTGCTTCAGGTATTCCCCTCCATGGAAGCAGGCAATACGCTGGAAAAGATAAAGAAGATGGAGCTGGAGCTGAAATAGCTGTCCGCATTCCGACTAATAGGAAGGGGCTGTTTGTCTCTTATTTCTCTCCGGTCTCTTTTAATCTCTTCAGATATTCCGAAGGTATGTAGCCGAATTCTTCCTTGAAGCATTGCCGGAAGTAGAACAGATTGTTTATACCTACCTTGAATGCTATTTCCGAAATGTTGTATTTGCCTTCCAGCAGGTATTGCTCGGCGTGTTTCATCCTTATCTTGCGGACATATTCGTTGGTGGAAAGTCCGGTAAGCGCTTTCATCTTGCGGTAGAGGGTGGAATTGCTCATGCACATTTTATCCGAAAGATAGCTGATGTCTATTTTGTCTGAAGAAAGCCGTTCCTCTATCAGCTGGTTTATCTTGTGGATAAACTCGTTGTCCAGCTTGTTGAGCGATTCTGTAATGACAGCCGCTTTATTGCTTATGGCGGCATTGGCGCTGAAATGGTTTGCCAGGTTGCGCCGCGACTGGAGCAGGTTTTCTATACGGCTATGCAGCAGGCTGGCGCTGAACGGTTTGGTGAGGTAGGAGTCGGCACCTACCTGGTAGCCTTCCTCTTTGTCGCGCAGCGAGTCTTTGGCTGTCAGCAGTATAATGGGTATGTGGCTGGTGCGCACGTCTTTTTTCAGCTCACGGCACATCTCGTTTCCGTCCATTACCGGCATCATAATGTCACTGACGATGATGTCAGGTATTTCTTTCAGGGCGCTTTCCTTGCCCAGCTTTCCGTTGGCGGCAGTCTTTACTTCAAAGTGGTCGGAGAAGGATTCGGCTATATAGTCGCAGATGTCCGGATTGTCTTCCACTACCAGCAATATGGGTTTGTCGCTGGATGAAACTTGATTTACTTGTGCCTCTTCTATATGCTGGACGTTGCTTTCCTTTTCCTGCGAATCGGCATGCAGTGCCTGCGGGTAACTGTTGTCGGTAAGCAGGCTGACGTAGAAGGTACTACCTTGATTGGGAGCACTCTCTACGCGGATTTCCCCTTCGTGTAGGGCTACGAGGTTTTTCACCAGAGAAAGTCCGATACCGGTACCCGAAGCCTGGTGTTTGCCGCCTTCCTGGTAATAACGGTCGAATATGTGGGGTAGTGCCTCCGGCTTGATACCGTATCCCGTGTCGCTGACCCGGATTTCCGTATAGTTCACTTCGGCACGTTCCACCTGTCGGATACCGATGCTGATGCTACCCTTTTCCGTGTACTTTAGGGCATTGGATATCAGATTGTCCAGGATGGTCTGGATAATTTCCTTGTCGAAGTATATAGGTATATGCTCTTTCTCCACCACCAGCCGGATATCGACGGCTGGCTTCCGGTTCAGTTCCTTGTACTTCAGGCCTATCTCGCGGATAAGGGGTACGAGGTTGTCCCGGCTCACGCAGAGTTTCTTGTTCTGGGTCTCGGTCTTTCTGAACTCCAATATCTGGTTGATGAGGTTCAGTAGCCGGATGGCACTTTGGTGAATGACGGATATCTTCTGTGCGTCTTTGGTGGATAGTGTATCACTTTTCTGTATGTCTTCCAGCGGACCCAGTATCAGCGTAAGCGGGGTGCGCAGTTCATGGGTGATGTTGGTGTAGAAGCGCAGGCGTTCGTTGTTCAGTTCCTGCTCGTGTTCGTGGCTCTGCTTCTCCAGTTGGTACAGTGCTTCAGCATCCAGTCTTTTCTTGTAGGCATAGAGTATAGAGAAAAGGATGATAAGGGACAGCAGGATATAGAATGACTTTGCCCACCAAGTAAGCCAAAGGGGTGGGGCGATGCGGATGTTCAATGAGGTGGTTGCGTCCGACCATGCTTGGTTGCGCATGCGCGTTTTCACTTGGAACTGGTATTTCCCGGGAGGAAGATTACGAAAGGTGACATTATTGGGGTCTGTAAGCGTATACCAGGAGTTCTCGAGTCCTTTCAGCATATAGGCATATTCCACTTGGTTGACCAGGGCATAGTTCTGGATGTTGAACCGGATACTGAAACTATTCTGTGTATATTTCAGTTGCACGTTCTTCTGTCCGTTTAAGGCAATGGTGCTCTGTCCGTTTTCCGGTTTGTTCAGCGGGTCGGTAATTTCAATGTTGGTGATGAATGCGGGTGGTGATTTGCGTTCCTGCAATACAACTTCCGGGTTGAAGTAGCACAGACCGTTTATAGAGCCGAAGTAAAAGTTACCGTCTTGTCCGTAGGCTACACTGCCCCGACTGAAGCTTCCCATGGGGAGGTTGTCGTGATAGTCGTAGTTATAGAAAATGTCTTTACTGTCCACAAGACAGCTGATACCTTTGTTGGTGCTCACCCAAATATTTCCTGCCTTGTCCTCACCGATGGCTTGTATGTGGGTGTTAGCCAGTCCGCTTTCACGTTGGTATACTTTGTAGTTTCTGTCTGTCAGGGAGGGGAAGCATACCAAACCTTCACCCGTGGCCACCCACAACCGCTTTCTGCTGTCTTCGTAGAGAGCATTGATGGTATTGGAGGGGAATTTGGCCAGGACGTTGAAGAGCTGGATGCTTTGGAGTTGAGGGTCATAGAGGCCCAGGCCTCCTCCGAAGAATCCTACCCATATTTGGTCTTCGGAATCCTTCAGCACACAGCGGGCCAGATTGTTCTCCAGATTGTAGTGTGCCTTGATTGTCTTGCTGTCACAATCTATAAGATAGACGCCTTCGCTGGTTCCGACCCAAATGTTTCCCTGCTTGTCTTCATGAAAGGAACGTACGTCAGTGCGTGACTTGTCTTCGGAGAAAATCTGCCGGAAGCTTTGGCTCTTGGGGTTGTAGTAGGCTATTCCTCCATAAAAAAGTCCGAACCATAATCCTCCCTTCGAGTCGCACAAGGCTGCCTGCACCGTATTGCTTCTGAATTTCTTGTTGTCAGCATTGTATATGGCTATTCGTCTTCCCTTGTTGAATACGTTGATTCCTCCTCCATCGGTTCCTATCCAGAGGTTACCGGCTTTGTCCATACAGACACCGGAGGCTATTTTACTGTTCAGGCTGTTGTTGGTGGATGGAAAAGGAGAATATTTATAAGTGCTGAAGAGTGACGGCTCGCGTTTTATGAAGTTGATGCCGCCTCCCCAGGAACCTGCCCATACATTACCGAAGGAATCTTGGAGCAGGCAACGGATACTGGAGTTGGACAAGCCGTATTCATCGTCTCCCTCCCGGATAGAAAGCGCATGAATCTGGTCCGACGAACGGAAAAGCTGTTGGGACAAATCCACTACGGCAATGCCGCCGAATTCCATGGCTATCCAAAGTCTGTTGTCATCCAGTTGGTGTATATCATATACACGGTGCGATATGCAGTTGGTTTTGTCGTCGAAGGGGATGAAACTTTCCGCTTCCGGGTTAAACAGTACCACTCCTCTATCGGTTCCTATCCATATGTTTCCGCTTTTGTCTTTGTAGACACATGTCACTTCGTTGCCGGGCAGGCTGTTGGGGGATTGCGGCTCGTGTGTGAAGTTCTTGACTGTCTTGTCTTTTATGGAAAGTATACTGAATCCCCGGTCCACATGCCCGATATAGAGTAGTCCGTTACCGCCGTCTATGGCAGACCAGATATGGTTGCTTGCAAAACCCGGTACGGTTTCGGTATTGTAATGGGTGAATTGCCCGGTTTGCTTGTCAAAATAGTCCACGCCTTTCCAATAGGTGCAAATCCATAGGTTACCGTCGGAGGCGGCAATGATTTTGGTAATGTCGTCCGTAACCAGGCTTTCAGGGTTGTTTTCGTTGTGTCTGTAAGTGATGAATGAATCGTTGGCATAATTGTATGCATTGATTCCGGCACGCTGGGTTCCTATCCATAAGATGGAGTCGATGGGATCGTCCAGCAGACAGTTCAGTTCGTTGCCGGTGATGCTTTGCTTGCCGGTTGTTTCTTCTTTATAATAGGTAAGGAAGCGTATTCCGTCGAATTTATTTAAACCCTCTTCTGTGGCAAACCATAGAGAGCCCCGTTTGTCTTGGGCTATGCTTACCACATGGTTGTTGGACAGCCCTTCACGGATACTCAGATGTTTTATGGTATATGGCTGCGCGGATAGCAGGAATGGCAGGCATAGGAAAATGGAAAGTAGAATCTTCTTCATAACGGGTCGTTTTTCATTGCATGAGTCAAAAGTACAAATAAAATCTTTAGATGATGTGCACAAATCGTGCATTGACAGATTTATATGCCTTCTCTGCAAGATTTATACAGCTGTTGAATCGAAAATTGGCATATGTTTGCATTGCCGATTATTATAAATCGGAACAAAATGTACTTTTTTGTTTAACTTTAATAATAATATTTATGAAGAAGCATTTCTTTAACGCCACTTTCTGGGCGTTATTATCGCTGGCTTTATGGACTACTGGATGTAGTGACGATGACGGATACTCTGATGTAGACGGGCAGATTCCGACAATGACATTGGTGACGGATCATATTGAATCCGGTGCCGGCCATCGTTTTACCATTGAAGGTTCGTTGGCTGACCAGGATGGAATTGTATCCGTCAATCTGCAATGTGCCGATCTTTATCTGAACAAGACCATTGATTTGGTCGAAATCTATGGAGCTCCCCAAACGGAGTATGAGTTGAGCTATTCTTATGACCTCAAGCGTGATGAAATCGGTGAACGCTTCACCGTGAAAGTGACCGTAACAGATGTGGGCGGGCGTGAAGTGTCGCAGGATGTGTTGATAACGATGGATGGGGACTTTGAGAATCCTACATTTACAATTGCCCCTAGTAAGGAGGTTACCGTACTGATAAAGGATGAAACAAAGTTCAACCTGAATTTCACGGTGAAAGATGACCGCATACTGGATTATGTACTCATTGAGATTCCTGGGGTAGAAGGTTTTGAAAGCCGCCGTATAGAGGCTGGCGGGCAATCTACTTTGAGCTTTACGGAGAAGATTATTCTGCCTAATGAGGTGAAAAGTTACGATGTGACTTTGACGGCTGTGGATGCCAGAGGCAATCAGACAGTGACCAATAGTACCATCAGTGTATCTGAAATGCCTGACTTCCCCAAAATGTATCTGGCCGATGTGGCAACCGTAGAGGAATTGAACAGTGATATTTTCGGTGTACCGATGGTGATTAACCATACGGGCGAGTACCAATATCGTGCACGTTATTATAATAAAGCTGCCGGTACGGAAATTTTCTTCTTACCGCAAAAGACAGACTTTACTCCTATCTGTTTTGGCCTTGATCCGGAGGATAATACAAAACTGACGGATGACCCGGAAACGGCTAAACCTATTGTCTTGGATGAGGCTGGTGTTTATTATGAAATAGACATCAATGTGAAAGAGTCTACTTATAGTATGCGCACGTACTCGGTGACAGAGGCTACAAATCCGATGAAATATGAATATGGAAAGCCTTGTTTTGACCGTTGGGAGAATGGGGAATCGTTCATTGATTTCTATATCGGTTGGGGAGGTTCTCCTCAGGATGCGGGAAATCAGTTGTTTGCCCAGGATAAAAATAATCCTCATCTTTTCTATTATCCGGAAAATGGAACTTGGACGCTGGAAGCCGGTGAAGAAATGAACTTCATCATATCCAATTATCATCCCGACGGATGGTGGGATCATGTGGAATGGCGGTGTGACGACTCTCAGAATGTAGAGAAGTTTGGTTACTTCAGTAAGAAAGGGGATGTGAATCCTAATTGGGAAGGCACCAATCAGCGTTGGGAAGACGGCTCGATGGTAGGTGACAACTGGATGAAGCCTACGGTTACGGTGACCGGCAACTACCGCTTTGAGTTTGACGCGCATTTGGGTCGCGGCAAGATTGTGCCTGCTAATTAAAAAGTAACATTAGATTTAAGATATGAAAAAGCAAATTCTATTATTATGTCTTGCGCTGATAAGCCTTTGCGGTTATGCGCAGCAGATAACGGTTAAGGGTGTGGTGACTTCGGCCACCGACCAGCAGCCGTTGATTGGAACTACAGTTCAAGTGAAAGGTACCGGTACGGGTACAATTACCGGTATCGACGGTGATTATACATTACCCAATGTAGACAAGAATGCAGTGTTGGTATTCTCTTCTATTGGTTTTGAGTCTCAGGAAATAGCTGTAGGTGGACGTACTACGATTAACGTGGTACTGAAGGAGGCTGCGGAATTACTGGATGAAGTGGTGGTTATCGGTTATGGTGCTGTGAAAAAGAGCGATTTGACCAGTTCTATTGCTACAGTAAAAGGCGATGAAATCACTGAAACCGTGACCGGTAATGCTATGGATGCTTTGCAGGGTAAGGTAAATGGTGTACAAGTCACCAGTGGTGGTGGCCCTGGAGCTACTCCGAAGGTGCTGATTCGTGGTGTAACTACCGTAAACGGTACGAATCCGCTGTATGTAGTGGATGGTATGCCGGTAGGTGACAATATCAACTTTCTGAATAGTAACGATATTGCTTCCATGGAAGTATTGAAAGATGCTTCGGCTGCCGCTATCTATGGTACACGTGCATCAAACGGTGTCATCCTGATTACTACAAAGAAAGGTAAGACTGGTAAAGCCCGCATCAATTGGAATTCTTCTGTTGGTTTCCAGACCGTGGCCAAACCTAATATTGCCGGTGCGGCTGAATATAAAGAAGTGTTCAATACCCGTTATACGAATGATGGCCTTTCTTCTATCTGGAACGATACGGGTGCTACGACCAATCCCGGTGGTACAGACTGGTGGGATACTGTAGTCAATAAAACAGCTTTGGTGCAGAACCATTCACTTAGTGTTGCCGGTGGCTCAGAACAGTTTGTTTATAACTTTAGCGTGGGCTATTATCGTAACAACTCACAGTTTGATGTAGGTTATTGGGATAAGATAAATATCCGTCTGAATACTGAATATACATTTAATAAGTATGTAAAATTGGGAGTTGATATTGCTCCACGTGTCGAATCATGGGATGATACCCCAAACCAGTTCTCGGCAGCCATGGCTATGGACCCGACAACTCCGGTATTCCGTCCGCAGGACCAATGGGAGGATAATGAGTACAACAACTATCAACGCTCTTACAACAACCAGGAGTGGAATCCCGCCGGTTCAATTGCCCGTAGCAATGCTCATTCTCGCGAGTTGGGTGCCATTCTGAATACCTATCTGCAGGTAAACCCGATAGAAAAGCTGACGTTGCGCACCCAGTTCGGTGCCAATGCACACTATCGCCGTTCTGATTCATTCGTTCCGAAGTTCAATATGGATCCGTTGGAGAAACAAGACTTGAACGAAATCACCCGCCGCAATCAGGAGTGGTTTGACTGGAACTGGACGAATACAGCCACTTACATGGACACTTTCGCTGAAAAGCACAACTTGAATGTAATGGCTGGCTTTACTGCCGAACGTTTTGCATGGTACAATACTCAGGCACGGCGTGATAATGTTCCCAATAATCTGGACCAGATGCAGGAAGTGAATGCCGGACAGCAGGGTACGGATGAGGCCAACGGTGAAACCACTTACAATACGCTGGTCTCTTTCCTGGGTCGTGTCATGTACAATTACGATAACCGTTACTATATTTCGGCATCTCTTCGTGCTGACGGTTCTTCCCGTTTCCCGAAGGGCAGCAAATATGCCCTCTTCCCGTCTGTTTCCGCTTCCTGGCGTGTCATCAGTGAGGCATTTATGCAGGACCAGGAAATCTTCAGTGACCTGAAGCTTCGTGGAGGCTGGGGCCGTGTAGGTAATCAGAATATTAACAATAATGCTACCCTTACTTTGTTGAGCGAAACCCAATACTATTATGGCAATACGTTGGCAAATGGTTACTTCGTGTCTACAGTAGGTAACAACCAGTTGAAGTGGGAGACTGTGGAAGATTGGAACGTAGGTGTGGATATGTCATTCCTTGATTCACGTTTGGGTGTAACATTCGAATATTTCCAGAAAAAGTCCATTGACATGCTTTACCAGAAACAGAACATCCTCTCTTTGGGATATGATAACTGGAACAGCCAGATTTGGATGAACATCGGTAGTATGCAGGCCCGCGGTTGGGAAGTGGGACTTACCTGGCGCGATGAAATCGGCAAGGATTTCTCTTACGATCTTGGTCTGAACCTTTCTGCCGTGCGCAACAAGGCCATCAAGTTCTCGGGCGACGGTCCTATCAATGTCGGTGGATTCAATAGCGACCAGATTATCCGTAACGAAGATGGTGGTTTTATCTCCCGTTTCTACGGTTACGTGGCCGATGGCTTGTTCCAGAATTGGGAAGAGGTGTATGCGCACACTGACGAACACGGAACACTGATTCAGCCCAATGCAAAACCGGGAGACATCCGCTTCAAGGACCGGGACCATAACGGAGTGCTCGATGCCAATGACAAAGATTATATCGGCAATCCTTATCCTGATTTAATGATGGGTCTGAATATTGGTATGCGTTATAAGAACATTGATTTTGCAGCCAATTTCTATGGTACGTTCGGTAATGATATTTACAATGTCACCAAAGGACGGTACTCCGGTTCAGGCGGACAGAATGTTTGGGCAGGTACACTGGAGAAAGCATGGCATGGCGAGGGTACCGGCAATGATATTCCCCGTTTGTCGAGCAATGACTTGAACCTGAACTATAGCCGCGTTTCCAGTTTCTATGTGGAAGATGGTTCCTACTTGCGTTGCAAGCTGTTGCAGATAGGCTATACGCTTCCTAAGAAATGGGTTGGAGGTGCTGACTTGCGTCTTTCCTTCTCTGCACAGAATCCGTTTACCATTACCGGTTATTCGGGAATGGACCCCGAACGCCCGATGGTTGACGGTACTACCGACAGCTCTGGCAGTGCCATCAATACCGGTATTGACAACGTGGCTTATCCTAATCCGAGAACATTCTTGTTTGGCATTGACTTCAAATTTTAATTCTTGATTATCCATGAAACGAATATTTACAATAGTAGTTCTGATTGCTTCGCTGGTGTTTACCTCTTGCGAGGACTTCCTGACGGAAGACGTACGCGGGCAATTGAACGTGGACACTTATTATAAGTCCATAGAAGAGTGTGAATCCGCAGTCACGAGCTGTTATCAGGCCATGACATATGGAGGATGGTGGCAAATCAACACCGTGTGGTTACTTTCCGAAATGTGTGGAGATGATGCCTGGATGGGGAATACCTCTCAGTCTCAGAGTGATTATATCTCATTGGCGCATTATCAGGGAAACGGTGCCAGCAATGGCCCTATCTCCAATTTTTGGCAGTACCGTTACAAAGGTATTTTACGTTGTAACATAGCCATAGATCGCATTGCGGCTCTCGAAACCCAAGAGACAGAAACCAGAGACCGTCTGGTGGCAGAAGCCCGTTTCCTGCGTGGCTACTATTACTTCGAACTGGTGAGAAATTTTGGCGGGGTGCCCTTGATGACCAGTTTCCAAATGCCGGAAGAAGTGGAGGGAACAGAACGTGCTACGGCAGAAGCCGTGTACAAATTCATAGAGGATGACCTGATGGCAGCTGCCGAAATACTGCCGCAACGCAGTACTGCGCAAGTAGGGCATGCTACCCGTGGCGCCGCTTTAGGATTATTGGGTAAAGTGTACCTCTATCAGGAGAAATGGCAGGCTGCCCATGATGTGTTGAAGACTGTGATAGATGAAGGCGAATACCAATTGCTTCCCGATTTCGGGCAGGTATGGAATGTCGACTATGACAACAGTGCGGAGAGCCTTCTGGAAATCCAGTATGAATATCATCCCACTTTGGGCTTAGGAGGGGCGCTTGCTACGGTAACCGGTGCCCGTAATGGTCCTGGTGATGGTTGGAGCTGGTGTCAGCCTACGGCAAATTTGGAGCAAGCTTATATTGAGGCCGGTGATACGGAACGTTTGAAATGGACAATAATCAAGTCGGGCTGTACAGAAATTGCCGGCGAAGACCAATTTGAAGATTTCATTGACGCAAGCAAAGCGTTGAATAAGTATCAGGAATATCTTGATAAATATGGTTGGGACCCCAATTGCTATATTATCAATCCCGCTGACCATAAGTCTGCGCGTATCATCCGCAAGTATTTCCTGCCGATGAAATATCGTGCTCAAGGCGATGCAACGGCTTACGCCACGGACAAGAGTCCTTTGAATCACCGCATTCTGCGTTATGCCGATGTCCTTTTAATGTATGCTGAGGCTTGCAATGAACTGGGTGATGACGCTTCTGCCCGTGATGCTCTCAATCAGGTGCGCAGACGTGCCAAGTTGGATGACGTTACGGCAAGTGGAAAGGCATTGCAAAGTGCCATTCGCCTGGAGCGCCGTTTGGAATTGGCTTTCGAGCAGAACCGTCTGTATGATATCCGCCGCTGGACTGATACAAATGGTAAAAAGATGATTAGCAATATCCTGGGACCGAACGGTTCCTTTGTGAAGTGGAACACTGAAGAGGCTACCCGTGACGCTCTTGAGTGGGAAAATCAAGGTGAAGCAAGTGACAAAGGCATCACTTTCAATGAAAACCGCGACATGGTGTTCCCCATTCCTTTGTACGAAATCACGATGTCCAACGGTTCCATTACCCAGAACCCGGGTTGGAATTAAACACATTCTGATGAAAACAGATTGTTGCAGGAACTGATTATTCAATAGGTCTTTATATTCTGTCGCGGATAGTTTGCAATGGATTATCCGCGGCAGTTTTTTAATCCAAAATAATATCATGAATTTGAGACACATTTTTATTCTTCCGGCACTGCTTACCGCAATGGCTTGCAGCGATGATTCTCCCGTTACACCGGATACTCCCGACACTCCTGATGGTCCGGACATTACGAACAGCGTAGAGAAACTGGTGAGCATCGATGCCGGACAGACTTTCCAGACAATAGCCGGCTTTGGCGCTTCGGACTGTTGGTCGCCTGCCTTTGTGGGCAAGTCATGGACTTCGCACCGTGCGGGGATTACGGAACTGCTTTTTTCCTCAGAGATTGTGGGCGGCAAGCCGAAAGGAATCGGCCTTTCCCAATGGCGGGTGAATCTTGGTGGCGGCAGTGCCGCGCAAGGTGAAGCCTGCGGCATCGAGGACAAATCCCGTCGTGCGGAATCCTATCTTACCGATGACTTGACGTACGACTGGACCCGTTGCGAGGGACAACGTTACTTCATGGACCGTGCCAAGGAGCTGGGATGTAACAATTTCGTTCTTTTCAGCAATACACCTCCCGTGCAGTACACCTATAATGGAAAAGGATTTTCCGCCAGAGGGGGACTTTCCAATCTGAAACCGGAACATTATGGTGACTTTGCAGGATATATGGCCGATGTAGCGGCCCGTTATACCGCTGAAGGCTATCACATAAGCCATATCTCACCCGTCAACGAGCCGCAGTACAACTGGGACAGCGGACAGGAGGGCAGTGGCTGGACCAATGACGAAGTGGCTGCACTGGCACGCGAGTTGGATATGTCGTTGGATGACCGGGGGCTTTCCACAGACATTCTCTTGGGCGAATCCGGTGATTGGGAGTATCTGTATAAAGTGAAAGGCGATGCCAACCGCAGTAATGTATTCTCAGCTTTCTTTACACCCGGCTCTTCCGCCTACGTGGGTGACTTGGCACACGTGAAGAATCTCATTTGCGGACACAGCTATTGGACTGACGGCACATGGGACGGTATGCGCAACGTGCGCAAGCAAGTGGCCCAGGCTGCCGGTCAGTATAATCTGGATGTTTGGCAGAGTGAATGGAGTATGCTGGGCGATAATTACAGCAGTTCCGAATTCGTGGGCTACGAGCAGGCTTCTGAGATGGATATCGCTTTCTACATGTCGAAGGTCATCCACAATGACCTCACTGTGGCTGGGGTGTCTTCCTGGAGTTACTGGACATCGATGGATGTTTCCCGTTGGGGGCATAAGAACCGTTTTCTCTTGATTTCGCTGGTACCTGCCGGTGGCGAGTATGGTGATATAGAGCAGGAGGGAAGCTATCAGGCTACTGCCACTCTTTGGGTACTGGGCAATTACAGCCGCTTTATCCGTCCGGGATACCGCCGTATTGCCCTCGACTTGAACGAATCGCGTACTTTTTTCGGTTCCGCCTGGCTTTCTCCCGAGGGGGATAAGGTAGTGGCCGTCTATACAAACATGTCTGATAAGGCGGTTCGCTTAGGTGAAACGCATGTGAGATGGAGCAATGAAGCGAAGTCAATAGCTACTTATACAACTACCGGTAGCAAGAATCTGGTGGAAGGAACGGTGGCGGCAGGCAAGCAGGTGATTCTGGAAGCCAAGAGTGTGACAACCGTGGTGTATAGCCTGAAGTAAGGAATTAGTTTAACTTCAAAGAAAATCTATATGAAAATGTATTTTAAGAATAACAGGACTGCTCTTATCTTTTTGCTGGCAATGCTGGTCGTTGCTCCGATAAAGGCGCAGGTGGTATTTGGCGATGCCGCAAAATTCAATGACGGATGGCTGTTCCGGCTGACGGACGACTCGGCTATTGTCCGGACTGACTATGACGACAGCGAATGGCGGAAGCTTTCTTTGCCACACGATTGGTCCATAGAGGGGCAATTGTCGCCCACACTGGCCAGTTGCACCGGGTACCTGCCGGGTGGGATAGGCTGGTATCGCAAACACTTCAGGGTTGAAGACAACGCAACACGTCATTATATCTATTTCGAAGGGGTATATAACCGGAGCGAGGTTTACCTGAACGGGCATCTGCTTGGCAGGCGCCCCAACGGCTATGTATCGTTTCTTTACGACATGACCCCTTACCTGAAGGAAGGCGACAATGTGCTGGCTGTCCGTGTAGACCATAGCCGTTATGCCGATTCACGTTGGTATACGGGGTCGGGCATCTATCGCGATGTATGGCTGGTGGCTGCTCCCGATACACATATTGCGCAATGGGGTGTGGGCTGGCATGCCGCTTCGCTGACAGACAAGCAAGCCGTCGTTGCGGTCGATGTAGAGGTGGAGAAGCACAAGGCAACTTCCGACAAACTGGAACTGAAGGCTTCACTGTACGATACTGCCGGAAAGCAGGTGGCACAACGCCGTGTGCGTGTTGCCGATGGAAAAGAGGGCATTGCCAAGCAAAGTCTTGACTTGAAAGTGTCCAAACCCCATCGTTGGAATCTGGATAATCCGTATCTGTATACATTGAAAACCGAATTGCTTGCCAATGGCAAACGCATTGACGGCAGTGAGACCAAAGTGGGACTGCGTACGCTGGAATTTGATGCCAACAAAGGTTTTGCCCTCAACGGCAACTGGATGAAGGTAAAAGGTGTATGCCTACATCATGATGCAGGAGTGCTGGGTGCAGTAGTGCCGCCGGAGGTATGGGAACGCCGCCTGAATAACTTGAAAGGGATTGGCGTAAATGCCATCCGCATGAGCCATAACCCACAAGCCCCCGTTCTTTATGAACTGTGTGACCGCCTGGGATTTCTTGTAATGGATGAAGTCTCTGACGAATGGGAGTTTCCGAAACGCAAATGGGTACAAGGCTGGAATGTGGGTACTCCGAGTTATGACGGTACTTTCGACTTCTTCGAGGAGTGGATAGAACGGGACGTAACCGATATGGTACGTCGTGACCGCAATCATACCTGTATTTTCTTGTGGAGTATCGGCAATGAAGTGGATTATCCGAACGACCCTTATTCGCATCCCGTTCTTGATGGAGCTAAAATCAACCAGCCTATGTTCGGGGGCTATAAGCCGGATGCTCCCGATGCCATGCGCATCGGAACCATAGCAAAGCGTCTGGCTGCCTGTGTACGTGCCGTGGACACTTCCCGTCCCGTGACCGGAGCTTTGGCGGGTGTCGTGATGTCGAACGAGACGGAGTATCCCGATGCTGTGGATGTGGTGGGGTATAACTATACGGAAAACCGCTACGACCAAGACCATGCCACTTATCCGGACCGCATTATCTATGGAAGCGAGACGGGTTCGGGGCTTGATGCCTGGTATGCCGTCCGCGACAAGGATTTCATCTTCGGGCAGTTCATCTGGACCGGTACGGATTATCTGGGTGAATCGGGCAGATGGCCGTCCCGCGGTTTGTACACGGGTTTGCTCGATTTCGGAAGTTTCCCCAAGCCACGCGGACATTTCCGGGCTTCGTTGTGGTGCGAGAATCCGGTCACGTATGCAGGAACATATCCGGTATATGTCCATCCCAAGCATCCCGAGCATGTATTCCTTTCGCCTGATGCATGGGACATCTGGAACTATGACGAGGGGCAGAACATACGTGTGGTGTGTTATACCAATGCTCCGCAGGCGCGTTTGCTGCTCAACGGCAGGGTGGTAGGCGAGATGAAACCTTATGATGAAAAGACCGGCATCATCTACTGGGATATTCCTTTCCGGGCCGGCGAGCTTCGTGCTGAGGGTTGCGATAAGGAAGGAAATGCCTTGTCAGGCTATTCCATCCGGACATCCGGACGTCCTTATGCCATCCGTGCCACGGCGGATCGCACTATTTTGTCCGGCGACCGCGCCACTGCGCACATAACCGTAGAGGTGGTTGACGAAGAAGGTACTGTTGTGAAACTTGGCGACAATGAAATTACGTGTACAGTTGAAGGACCGGCGCGTCTGCTTGGGCTCGAAGGCTCTGACAACAGTGACATGAGTGATTATACCGATAACCGTCACCGCGTATACCACGGGCGTTTGCTGGCCTATATACAGACTACCGGAGGAGAGGGACCGGTTAAAGTAAAGTTTGCTTCCCCCCTTCTGAAAGGAACTGAAGTAAAGTTTGAAGTAAGGCAGTAGTACACTGCTATGGACTTATGTTTGTGCCATCGTATTGGCACAGTCGTGCCAGTACGATGGCAAGTCTGTGCCAGTATGGTGGCACAACTTTGCCAATGCGATGGCACGGGTTGTGCATTTCTTACAGAATGTATTGCACTTCCTTGAACAGATATTCCCGTTCACTTCCTCCTTCATCCTCCAGCACGAACCGTCCGTCTTGCTCTACACGCAGCAACCGGGCAAGGAACTTGCCGTTGGCATCTTCATAAGGGTGCAATCCCCGGCGACGGAAAAGGGAGCGGGCATACCGTGTGGATATCTCGTCGGAGTAGACGGCGAAGTCCTCCATTTGGAGGCTGTTGTAGTAGATTTGTACACGTCTTAGGATATGGGCAAGGATTTCATAACGGTCGTGCTCCTTTCCGGTGATTTGTTTCAGTGAGACGGGGTTGGGAGCATCACTGTTGAAGACTTCCTGGTTGATGTTGATACCGATTCCGGCAATGCTGCGCCTGATATGATGTCCGGAAAGGTCGTTCTCTATCAGTATACCGCAGATTTTCTTGTCTTTCCAATAAATGTCGTTCGGCCATTTGATGGTGATTTCATCAGACCATCTGCTCAGTTCTTCCTTAATGGCGAGGGAGACGATTTGTGAAAGGATGAACTGCCGGCGGGCTTCCAGAAAAGAAGGGTAGAGTACAAAGCTGAAAAGCAGGTTCTTGCCTTCTTCAGCTTCCCAGGTGTTGCCGCGCTGGCCTTTACCGGCGGTTTGGAACTCGGCAGTCACGGTTGTTAGTTCGGCAACGGATTCTTGCAACTGGTTGCAAAGCTGGCTGAGGTATTGGTTGGTCGATGCCGTCTCGTCCAATGCCACCAGCGGGAACGGGAATGTGTCAGGGCAGGGCTTCATATTCGGTACGCATTTTTTTGGTGAACTTCTTCAATACTTCTTCCATAGAGTGGTCTATCAGTTGCTTCAACAGTTTGTCGTCGACGTCACCGTCAAGGAACACCTGGTTCCAGTACTTTTTGTTGAAGTGATAGGCACCTTCGATGGCAGCATAGTGCTCCCGCAGTTCGAGTGCATATTCGGGGTCGCATTTCAGACAAATCTTGTTGGCGCTTTCCAGGTCGATAAGTGCAAACATTTTATTCATGACTTTCATCACGAGCGAGTATTCGTCAAACGGAAAGCATTCCGTGACGGCTTTTTTGCTGAGGCAATATTCGCGGGCGGTTTCGATGTCCATGATGGTATTTACGGTTTTACGGTTTACAATTTACGATTGAAATAACTCTTGCTTGTCAATTTTCAACTCTCAGAACATCGGCGGATAGAAGGCTTCTTTGAGATGCTCTATCCTGAATGCACCCGGTTCGCCTACAGCCGTTATGATGTCGAAGCGGACGGGTGCATCCAAGCAGAAGTGCTTGATATAGGCATCGGCCGCTACGACAATACGTCGTATTTTCTGCCAGTTCACGGCATCCTGCGGCTCAATGTAATCCGTATTGCTACGGGTTTTCACTTCCACAATAATCAGTTCCTTATCTTTGTCGGCTACAATATCCAGCTCAAGGTGATTCTTCCGCCAGTTACGGTCACGTATGGTGTAACCGTTCTGTTCCAAGTATTTGGCAGCGGCGTCTTCACCGGCTTTTCCAAGAATATTGTGTGCACTCATTATTCTGCGTGTCTGGCAGGCATCAGCATGCCGTCGTGTCCAGGACGGAAGATAGCGGGCAACTTATAAGTTTTACCATCCAATGTATTGACCACTGCACTGCGCGTTTGGGGGGCTGGATTTGTACCGGTAATCAGTTCAATGGCCTTGGCATACAGAGGTTCTTCATTGTTTCCATAATCTTTATGAATATAGAATACACCTTGTTCGTTATAAGGATTGGTTTCGTCCATCAATATATCGGGTTCAAATCCTTTTTCATACTCCCCGAATCCTTTGGCGTTATAGCTTTGGAAGGTGATAGGAACAACACGATATGTGTTATTTCGGACAGTGTACTCCTCATATTCCATACCTACGTTCTTACCAGTGGTCTTTTCACCTATAAGTATTACGTCCAAATCTATTCCTTCTAAGGAATTAATGACGAGTTCACTGGCAGAGGCCGTTCCATTTCCGACAAGGCAGTAGACGCGGGGAAGATTGAGGCTTCCGGCTGATAAGGAAGTACCCAAGTTGGGGTAACTGGAGTATGCAAATAATTCATCTTCCCGTTTGTTATTGAGTTTTGCCATTCTTTCATCATTGTATCGTAAACTGCTGAATACTTTACCTTGAGAAGCAGTACCGGCAATACAAGTCGCTATCAGATTAGCTGACATGGTATGCCCACCACCATTGTACCGCAAGTCCAGAATCAAATCTGTGACGTTCTTGTTCTTAAAATCTTTGAAAACATTGAATAATTCTTGGTCAAAGCTTGCCTCGAACCCAGAATAAACGAGGTAACCGATTCTATGTCCTTCTATGTCTTCCTTGACATTACTGAAGATGACGGGGTTGTTGTATGTGGCTTTGGAAGTTATGGTGTATTCCTTTTGCCCGGTAATGGTGCCTCCTTCTACGACATCTTCTGTCAAAGTATAGTTGATAGTTGCATCCGGTAACAATATGTCGTAATAGAAGTTATTAATATTGTTATTATTTATCTTCTTTCCATTTATCAGGCTTATCATTGCTCCTCGTTTGAGTCCAGCTTCGGAGGCCGGTGAATCGGGATATACGCCTTGGAGACAGAAATAAATGGTATTTTCTGCTTGTGTGCCAATGCTTATGGGGGTTATACCGGTGATACCGAAACTATATGTCAGTTCCTTGTTTACAATTTTGGTGGTACGGGTTGAACTAATATTGGGCAATAGCTGGATATAAGAGAAAAGATTATAATATGTCTTGCCGTCGCTACCGACATATGTTTTCTTATCCAATGTATTTGTAGTCAGACTACCCAAGGCGTCATAAAAGAAAGCTTCATAATTTTTTGTGAAGTCAGGTTTTAATGTCTTGTATTCATCGTTCCAGAGATACATTTCCCTCAGATATTCATCAACTTTTGCGTTAATTTCCATATCTTCAGTGGTTTGGGGAGCACTGGTCCCCTTTTGTGTAACTTCAAAACTTGCAGGAGAATAGCCGTCTATATTAATGGAAATTCTGGCAGTCCGGTCGGTGGTGGAACTTGTACTTACAGATAATTTCAAGGTGCTTTGTCCTTTTGTGCCCGAGGTCGTATTCAGTTTGCACCAATCCGCTCCTGAGGTGACGGAAGCTACCCATTTGGCTGCAGCATTGAAGCTTACAGACAACTCATTATCCTGGCTGATTTCCAGGGATTTTCCCTCTGTCCAACTCTGATTGGTTATGCCGGTATTAAGTTTATTATCGTCATCGTCACTACATGAGATAAAACTTATACTGAACAATGTGAGTAGAAAGAAACTGAGATAATTTACATGTTTCATACCTTTTAAATTTAGAACTCTCCAAAAATACGTTTTTAATTACTAAATTAAAATGTTTTTAAGAAATACTTTAAGTTTACCGGTCAAAAAAATATTTCAGTGCTATTTAAGTGTTTCCGATATAAAAATTACGTAGGTTCGTTTTGTTTTTACAGAAGTAAAAGTAATTTTGCAGGAAATATGAGAAAGAGAGATAAAACGTGTGCGAAAGCAACGCCCGAAGAACCGAAACGCGAGCAGCGCATGGTATGCCTGATGAGCGAGGAAGAGCAGCGGATTGTGGACCGTTATCTGGAGAAATACAAGATAACGAACAAGTCGCGTTGGCTGCGGGAGACTATTCTCATGTTTATCCATAAGAATATGGAAGAGGATTATCCTACTTTGTTCGGTGAGCACGACATGAGGAGATGAAAATTAAAAATTAAAAATTAAAGGGGGGGGCGTTGGACGATAGCTATTATATGAAGCAGGCGCTTTTGGAAGCCCATAAGGCCGGTGAACGGGGAGAAGTTCCCGTAGGTGCAGTTGTGGTGTGCAAGGACCGTATCATAGCTCGTGCCCATAATCTGACGGAGACTTTGACGGATGTCACCGCCCATGCCGAGATGCAAGCCATTACCGCTGCCGCTGCAACTCTTGGCGGCAAATATCTGAATGAATGTACTCTCTATGTCACAGTGGAACCCTGCGTGATGTGTGCTGGTGCCATTGCCTGGGCGCAGATGGGACGTCTGGTGTTTGGTGCTGAAGATGAGAAAAGAGGGTATCAGCGCTATGCCTCGCAGGCATTGCATCCCAAAACACAAGTAGTAAAAGGAATTCTGGCAGATGAATGTGCCGCCCTGATGAAAGAGTTCTTTGCCGCCAAGCGCAAATAATCTCTAATCCTTTATCCCTAATCTCTACTCTTTGATTTCTTCAAAATCCACATACTCTCCCTCGTCTTTGGAGAACAGTTTCTTGTGGCGGGGGCGTATTTCACCTTCTTCAGTTTGTACCTCTTCAGACGATTGTCTATTATCATTGTAGGAATACCCTCCCGGCTGGTAATTACCATTTCCTTTTTGGTAGGGACCGGAGTTGGAGGAAGTACGGCGTCCGCCCAATCCGAATATGTTCCGGATGACAGTACCGATAATGCTGAGGCCAATGAGCAGAATGGCAATTATGATGATGAATAAAAATCCTAAAATATGAAACATGGGCTAATGTCTTTTTATGTGTTCGTTTTCTGCGAACTTCAATACAACAACCGTGCCAAAGATTTGTTTATTTACTTTTCCTTGTAATAAGCGAAAGCAGTATATACCAGACGATGATTGCAGAAAAGCTGCAGATTCCCAAGAAGATGAGGAACGGAATGCAGACAAGCAGGAAAATGAAGCTTGTTTTATTGTCTTTCCATGACAGATTCTTGAATTTGAGTGAGAACATTGGAATCTCCGATACAAGCAGCCATGAGAAAAGGCAGACCAGCAGCAACAGATAAACCGGATGGAAGCTGCCGCTCACCAGCCAGTCGTGAGCGCCCGTCACCAATGAAGCCCAGAACAAGGCGTTTGCCGGGACGGGAAGTCCTACGAAAGAGCTCGTCTGGCGGGTATCGTTGTTGAACTTGGCAAGCCGCAGTGCAGAGAATACGGACAAAAGAAATGCGAGATAGGGGAAAACGCCGGCCAAGCTTTCCATTGCGCCCGAATAGTCCATTTCCTTGAACAAGGAAAATACAATCAGGGAAGGGGCCACTCCGAAACTGACATCATCTGCCAGAGAATCCAAATCCTTGCCGATAATGGAGTGTGCGTCCAGTGCACGTGCCATCATGCCATCGAAGAAATCGAATACGGCACTGAAGATAATGAAAGCGAGTGCCCATTCATATCTGGCTTCGAATGCCATGACACAAGCAATACACCCGGAGAATAGGTTCAGGCAGGTCAGAGTATTTGGAATATGGCGGGTAATGCAGTTTGCCATTGTTGTTCTTTTATTATTTAAGTTTGGCTATCACAGTCTGATTGCCGGTAGTCAGTTGTCCTAGTTTAACGAATACTTCGGTGCCCAACGGTAGAAAGACATCCACGCGGGAGCCGAATTTGATGAAACCCATATGTTCGTCAATATAGCATTCCTCGCCCGGTTCGGCATAGGTCACGATGCGGCGCGCCATGGCTCCGGCTATCTGTCGTGCCATAATCTCCACGCCTTCCGGAGTTTCTATTACTACGGTGGAACGCTCGTTGTCGGTGCTGGCTTTGGGCAGCCAGGCTTTCATGAACTTCCCGTTTTTGTGCCATACCTTCTTTACCGTACCATCTACCGGATACCAGTTGGCGTGTACATTAACCAGACTCATGAATATAGATACCATGATACGGCGGTCGTGGAAGTATTCGTTTTCCTCCACTTCTTCCACCACTACGATTTTACCGTCGGCAGGAGCTACCACGACTTTCTCCGTTTCTTGTCCGAACAAACGGATGGGGCAGCGGAAGAAGTTCACGAGTATGCCATATACTATGAGGCTGATGACCGCTACTACGTAAAAAGGAACTTTGCATTCCAATCCGAAGTAAAGGGCAGTGTTGACAGCCAGAATCAGAACCAGGCTGCCTGCCAATGTATGTGTTCCTTCACGGTGTATGCGTATCTTTTTTAATCTTTTTAATCGACCCATGTATATCGTATTTGCTAATTTAGATAGAAATTATCTGCAAAAATAGGCTTATTTTGAAAATCTAACAAGGATTTGGAGAGAGAAATGTGCATGTTGATAACTTTTTGGGAAATATTTTTGTTAGCTGTGATAGAGGTTGTAATTTTAGGCTCTCAATAGAAAGGATATATATGCAAGATTTTGTTCATTTACATGTCCATACCCAATACTCTCTTCTGGATGGTCAGGCAAGTGTCAGCAGGCTGGTTGACAAGGCCATGAAGGATGGTATGAAAGGCATTGCCGTGACCGACCATGGAAATATGTTCGGTATCAAGGAGTTCACCAACTATGTCAACAAGAAGAACAGCGGGCCAAAGGGGGAGATAAAGGACCTCAAGAAAAGGATTGCCGGTATTGAAAGCGGTGAGATAGAGTGTGAAGACAAGGAAGCGGAGATTGCCGATTGTCGTGCCAAGATGGCAGAAGCGGAAAGCAAGCTGTTCAAGCCGATTGTAGGCTGTGAAATGTATGTGGCCCGCCGAACCATGGATAAGAAGGAGGGGAAGCCGGACCAGAGTGGCTATCACCTGATTGTGCTGGCAAAGAATGAGAAGGGGTATCACAATCTGATAAAACTTGTATCGCATGCCTGGACAAGGGGATACTATATGCGTCCGCGTACAGACCGCAGTGAACTGGAAAAGTACCATGAGGGGCTGATTGTCTGCTCGGCTTGTATCGGTGGCGAGGTTCCTAAGAAGATTATCAATGACCAGCTGGAAGAGGCAGAAGAAGCTGTACGCTGGTATAAGAATCTGTTTGGCGATGATTACTATCTGGAGCTTCAGCGCCATAAAGCCACTGTTCCCCGTGCCAACCACGAAGCCTATCCGCTTCAGCAGAAGGCGAATGCCAAGTTGCTGGAGCTTGCCCGGAAATATGACATTAAGGTTATCTGCTCCAATGACGTCCACTTTGTGGATGAAGAGAATGCAGAAGCGCACGACCGCCTGATTTGTCTGAGCACGGGTAAAGATCTGGATGACCCTACCCGAATGCTTTATACCAAGCAGGAATGGATGAAGACAAAGGCTGAGATGAACACCTTGTTTGAGGATGTTCCCGAAGCCTTGTCCAATACCTTGGAGATTTTGGACAAGGTGGAATATTATTCCATCGACCACGCTCCTATTATGCCTACGTTTGCTATTCCGGAAGATTTCGGAACGGAAGAGGGCTATCGGCAGAAATATACCGAAAAGGACTTATTTGATGAGTTTACCCAGGATGAAAACGGCAAGGTGGTGCTGGATGAGGATGCCGCCAATGCCAAGATAAAGCGTCTGGGGGGCTACGACAAACTGTACCGTATCAAGCTGGAAGCCGACTATCTGGCAAAATTGGCATTCGACGGTGCTAAAAAACTGTACGGTGATCCCTTGTCCGACGAGGTGAAGGAACGTCTGGTCTTTGAGCTGTACATCATGAAGACGATGGGTTTCCCGGGATACTTCTTGATTGTGCAGGACTTTATCAATGCCGCCCGCACACAGCTGGGCGTTTCGGTAGGACCGGGACGTGGTTCGGCTGCCGGCTCGGCGGTGGCCTATTGCTTGGGCATCACGAAAATAGACCCGATTCAATACGACCTTCTGTTCGAGCGTTTCTTGAATCCCGACCGTATCTCTTTGCCTGATATCGATGTGGACTTCGATGATGACGGGCGTGGAGAAGTGCTCCGCTGGGTGACGGATAAGTACGGGCAAGAGAAGGTGGCGCACATCATTACATATGGCACGATGGCGACCAAGATGGCCATCAAGGACGTGGCGCGCGTGCAGAAACTGCCTTTGAGCGAATCGGACCGTCTGTGCAAGCTCGTGCCGGATAAGATTCCCGACAAGAAACTCAACCTGCCCAATGCCATTGCCTACGTGCCCGAATTGCAGGCTGCGGAGGCTTCGCCCGATCCCCTGGTGCGCGATACGATGAAATATGCCAAGATGCTGGAAGGTAATGTACGCGGTACGGGTGTGCATGCCTGCGGTACTATTATTTGCCGTGACGACATCACGGATTGGGTACCCGTCAGCACGGCGGATGATAAGGAGACGGGCGAGAAGATGCTCGTTACCCAATACGAAGGTTCCGTCATCGAAGATACGGGACTTATCAAGATGGACTTCCTCGGACTGAAAACCTTGTCCATCATTAAGGAAGCCGTTGCCAATGTACGTCTGCACCGCGGCTTGGAACTCGACATCGACAAGATATCCATTTCCGACCCTGCTACCTATAAACTCTATTGCGACGGCCGCACCATCGGTACGTTCCAGTTTGAATCGGCCGGTATGCAGAAATATCTGCGTGAGTTGCAACCGAGCACTTTCGAGGACTTGATTGCCATGAACGCCCTCTACCGTCCGGGACCTATGGATTATATCCCCGACTTCATCGACCGTAAGTGGGGACGCAAGCCCATCGAGTATGACATCCCCATCATGGAGAAGTATCTGAAGGATACCTACGGCATTACGGTCTACCAGGAGCAGGTCATGCTTCTGTCGCGTTTGCTGGCAGACTTCACCCGTGGTGAGTCCGATGCCTTACGTAAGGCGATGGGTAAGAAACTGCGTGACAAGCTGGACCACATGAAGCCGAAATTCATTTCGGGTGGACAAAAGAACGGCCACGACCCGAAAGTGCTTGAGAAAATCTGGGCCGACTGGGAAAAGTTTGCGTCCTATGCCTTCAACAAGTCACATGCCACTTGCTATTCGTGGGTGGCCTATCAGACGGCTTTCCTCAAGGCCAACTATCCGGCCGAATACATGGCGGCGGTCATGAGCCGAAGTTTGGCGAATATTACCGATATAACCAAACTGATGGATGAATGCAAGGCAATGGGCATCAATACATTGGGGCCGGATGTGAATGAAAGTAACCTGAAGTTCACCGTGAACAAGGAAGGCAATATCCGTTTTGGTCTTGGCGCGGTGAAAGGGGTAGGCGAGGGTGCTGTGCAGAGCATCATGGAGGAACGCGAGAAGAATGGTCCTTTCAAGGGTATATTTGATTTTGTGCAGCGTGTCAATCTGACAGCCTGCAACAAGAAGAATCTGGAATGTCTTGCTTTGGCGGGCGGGTTCGACAGCTTCCCGGAGCTGAAGCGAGAGCAGTATTTTGCCGTAAATTCCAAGAACGAGGTCTTCCTCGAAACCTTGGTGCGGTATGGTAACCGTTACCAGGCCGACCAGGCTGCGGCTGCAAACTCCTTGTTCGGCGGTGAGAATGTGGTGGATATCGCCACTCCGGAAATACCGGTAGCGGAACGTTGGAGCGACCTCGACCGTTTGAACCGGGAGCGCGATTTGGTAGGTATCTATCTGTCCGCACACCCGTTGGATGAGTATTCCGTAGTTCTGGAGCATGTTTGCAACACTCACATGGCAGAGCTGGAAGATAAGACGGCACTTGTGGGACGCGAAATAACAATGGGTGGCATCGTGACCGCCGTGCGTCGCGGTATCAGTAAAAATGGAAATCCTTACGGCATAGCCAAGATTGAAGACTATTCCGGTTCGGCAGAGCTTCCTTTCTTCGGAAATGATTGGGTGACCTATCAGGGGTATCTGGGTGAACGTACCTTCTTGTTCATCAAAGCCCGTTGCCAGCCCAAGCAATGGCGGCAGGATGAGTTGGAGCTGAAGATAACCTCCATGGAACTGTTGCCTGACGTCAAGGAGAAACTGATTGAGAAGATAACCATTCTCATTCCGCTGAGTGTGCTGAACAAGGCTTTGATAACTGAACTGGCAGAACTGACCAAGGAACGTCCGGGCAGTACGGAGCTTTATTTCAAAGTCAGAGATGAGGATAGCAAGATGACGGTCGATTTGATTTCCCGTCCCGTGAAGCTTTCCGTGGGGCGTGAACTGATTACTTATTTAAAAGAGCGTCCGGACCTTGAGTTCAGGATTAATTAGTTATCTTTGTTGGAAAACGAAGATAGGTTGCACCTCGGCATAAAAAATGAACAAGTTCATTTTGTTTTGCATTCGGTTTGCACTATCTTTGCTTCGAAAGCGAAGGTTGATAAAACGCAATTGACAGTAAATTAATAATTATAGTTGACATTTAATATTAAAAGAAATGGCTTTAGAAATTACAGACAGCAATTTTCAAGAAATCTTGGCAGAGGGAAAACCTGTAGTTATGGATTTCTGGGCGCCTTGGTGCGGCCCTTGTAAGATGGTGGGACCAATCATCGATGAATTGGCTACTGAATATGAAGGAAAGGTGATTATTGGCAAATGTGACGTGGATGAGAACGGTGATGTGGCTGCCGAATATGGTATACGCAACATCCCTACAGTCTTGTTCTTCAAGAATGGAGAGCTGGTGGACAAGCAGGTAGGTTCTGCTCCGAAATCTGCTTACGTGGCCAAGATAGAAGCGATATTATAAGGTACTATTTGACGATTTACTATTTACGATTTACCCTTTTGGCATCATGGCGCCGCCAAATAGTAAATAGTAAATCGTCAAATAGTCAATAACATTAACCCTTTAAGCAATAGTAAGTATGGGAATGGAAGACGATTTTTTGCAGAATGATGTCGATGATGAAAAGACCATCGAGTACATCAAGAATTATTTGCCGCAGGAGTTGAAAGAGAAGTTCTCTGACGACGAGTTCTATTATTTTCTCGATTTGATTGACGAGTACTATTCCGAGAGCGGCATCCTTGATGCACAGCCGGATGCGGATGGGTACATCGAGATTGATTTGGGGAAAATCGTGGACTATATTGTCAAGGAAGCCCATAAGGATGAGATGGGTGACTATGATCCGGAAGAAATCCTTTTCATCGTACAAGGTGAGATGGAATATACGGAATCTTTGGACGAAGAATAGTCTGTATCAAAAGTATAGGAAAATCGCGGATGGGCATGGCTTCATCCGCGATTTTTTGTTTTTATGTGACCGGTGGCGTATTCAGAAAAAAGAAGATGGACGTGCCGATGAGAATGACACCCAATACACCGTAGAACAGGCGGGCTTGTCGCCGCCCTACATTTTGTACGATAAACTGGGTGTTTCGGGCAGTAAAGAACCAGTTCCAGTCCAATATGGCTGCCAGCAAGGCGATGATGCCTGCGACGGCGAAAATCCCTTGAACGATGTATTGGCTCATCAGAAATAAGAATTAAGAATTAAAAATTAAAGCGGGGGAAAAGCATGCCTTATTCAAAGCTCTCTAACGTGACTTCCCGCTCTCCGTTCTCCACTTCTTCGATGGTGACCTTGATGGTGTTGCCCGGCAAGAGTTCCTCTACCAGCTCCGGCCATTCTATGAAGCAGAGGGCGCCGCTGTAGAAGTAATCTTCGTAACCCATGTCATACACTTCTTCCAGTTTCTTGATGCGGTAGAAGTCGAAATGGTAAATCAGTTCGCCGGCAGTGTCGGAACGGTATTCGTTGACAATGGCGAAGGTAGGGGAGGTGATGACGTCGGAAACGCCCAACTCCTCGCAAACGGCTTTGATGAAAGTTGTCTTGCCCGCCCCCATTTTTCCGTAAAGAGCGAAGACGGTATTATCACCCATTTCAGCGATGAACTGGCGGGCGGCTTCGTGAATCTGGTCTAATGACTGAATTTTGATTTCCATTGTGTCTTTTGATTTAGCGTTGCAAATATAGCCAAAAACTTTTTCCTGTCTTGCAAATGGCATAGATAATGATGGAAAAGAATATGATGGATGCACCCGAGGGGACATTCAAGTAGAAAGAAATCATCAGCCCGCCCAGGCAACTGAGGTAACCGATGCCGATGGAAAGCCAGATGATGCGGTGGAACCGGTGCGAGAACAAGTTGGCGGTCATCTGCGGAACGGTGAGCAGTGAAATAACCAGCACGATGCCCACCATGCGCAGGCATGCCACGATGGTCAGCGCAATGAACATCATCAGTACATATTCGAATACCTGCACCGGAATACCTTGCGAGCGAGCAAACTCCCGGTCGAAAGCCACGTAGATGATGGGATGGAGATACAGCGCGAAAAACAGTATCAGCAGGACGGCGAGCCCTCCCAATAGAGCGATGTCGCTCCAGGTAATCGTGAGAATGTTGCCGAAGAGATAGGCGGACAAGTCGGGTGCGAATCCCGGCGAGAGGAAAGTGAACATGATGCCCAGTGCCATGCCCAATGTCCAGAATACGGCAATGGCGGAGTCTTCCCGCATGTCCTTCCGTTTGCTGAGCCACTCTACACCGAAAGCGGACAAGACTGCAAACAAGGCTGCCGACAGAATGGGGGAAATGCCGGTATACAATCCCAGGCCGATACCGCCAAAAGATGCATGCGTCAATCCGCCGCTGATGAACACTAGTCTCCGGGTAACGATGTACGTGCCTATCAGCCCGCAAGCAATGCTTGCCAGCAGACTGCCGATGAGGGCATGTTGGAAAAAAGTGTATTGCAGTAGCTCCATTTATTCAATTAAAAATTAAGAATTAAAAATTAAAAGTTGGATGTGGAGTGTTAGGAATGGGGGGTGAGACGGCGTTCGCCGATGATGAGGAACACTTCATCCTTGATGTTGTCCGGCAAGGCTATGCCACGCAGTTGCAGGCTGCGCACCCATCCGGCTACGTCCGTGTCTTGCATGGTGTAGAACACGTCGCGGAACTCGTCTTCCTGCTCGGGAGTATAGGCATCGGGAGCGGTGCCGATGTATTTGTCCAGTTCTTCGTCATCGTAATATTCTATTTGCTTGCTGACGGCTGCCAGCAGGCTGTCACGTTCGCAGATTTCATGCTGTCCGCAGCACTCGGCATCCACTTCCTGCACTTCGGGCATGGCGTCCAGTTCGCCGCGGTCTATCTTCTTCTGCAGTTTCCGGTTGCGTATAATTCCGGCTGTGGCTGCCACGAGGGCAAGGGCAATCAGGCTAATAATCAATATCCACATGGGCTTCCTTTTCTTGAAAAACATGTTCCATTAATAGAACGGACAAAGATACATATTGTTTTGTACACGACAAAATAATGCTTCAGATTGCAGGTAGGTAGATTACTTCCACCCGACGCAGGCATTACTTGCTTGGAACGTACTGTAAAACTACTTTGGATACATCCTAATCTTAGAATGTATCCTTTATTTCTAAGAATAAAGGTTATATTCTTAAGAATAAAGGCTGTATTTCTTAGAATAAAAGCTTTATTCTAAGATTGCATTGCATTTTGGCAGACTTTAAATCCCGCCTTTTGCAAGTCTTCCCAGTAAGCAGGGTAAGATTTGGTAACGACCTGTGGTTCATCTATCTGTATTTGGGGCAGTACAAGGCAGGCGGGGGCAAATGCCATGGCCATACGGTGGTCTTCGTAGGTGGCGATGACGGGGTCAGCGTCTGCCGGGCAGCGTTCGCCATCCCACAACAAGATGCTGTCTTGCTCGGAGCGCACGACGTAACCCAGTTTACGCAGTTCCGTAATGAGGGCGGTGATACGGTCGGTCTCCTTTATTTTAAGGCTTTGCAGTCCGGTGAAGCGGAAAGGGATGTCCATCAGGCAGCAGGTGACGACAAAGGTCTGCGCCAGGTCCGGGATGTCCACCATGTCTTCGTCGAGACGGGTGGCGGGAGTACCCTTACGGATCAGTTTTACTCCCCGGTCTGTATATTCGGTATGGACGCCGAGGCGGGCAAAGACTTCCGCGCCGCGGCTGTCGCCTTGATAGCTGTGGGCGAAGAGACCGAGCAGTCCGATTTCTGCCGTGTGCGCTTCTTCCTTCGTGCTGTCTTCACTTTCTTTCGCGCTACTTCTGTCTCCCCCTTTCATTTTTATTTTTTCATTTTTAATTCCTTCTATTGCCATCATCTGATACCAGTAAGAGGCGGCGCTCCAATCGCTTTCCACGGTGAAAGGAGTATCTGTGTATCCGCCGGGGCTGACGGTGATACAATCTTTGGAGGCCCAGTCGGCTTGGGCACCGAAGTCGCGCATCAGTTGCAGGGTCAGGTTGATGTAAGGGCGGGAGATGATGTCACCCGTCAAGTGCAGGCGCAGGCCTTTGGGAAGGACGGTACCAATCATCAGCAGGGCGGATATGTATTGTGAGCTGACATTGCCGGCGAGGGATATTTCGCTGCCGGTCAGTTCTGTTCCGGTGATGCGCAAGGGAGGGAACCCTTCGTTTCCGACGTATTCTATGCGGGCGCCGAGCTCTCGCAGGGCGTCTACCAGTATGCGGATGGGGCGTTGCTGCATGCGTTGCGTACCGGTGATGATTCGGGTGCCAGGAGTTACGCTGAGGTAGGCGGTGAGGAAACGCATGGCGGTGCCGGCGGCAAGGATATCTATATGTCCGGGATTTCCGTCGAGGGCGCGAGTCATCACTATGGTGTCGTCACAATCGCTCAGATTGCGGGGCAGGATATTGCCGTGGGCAAGGGAGTGGAGGATGAGGGCGCGGTTGCTGATGCTTTTGGATGCCGGGAGTTGTATGGCGGCATGCAGGGCGATAGGGGCAGAAATGGTATATCGCATGGTCGTATTTGTTAAGTTACGGTGGTAAGGAGTTTTTTTATTGTCACTGCAAAAGTAGGATAAATCTTTGGGAAATGGAAAAAAGGAAACTTGTTTCTGTGGTTTCAATCTTTCGTTTATCTTTGCGGAGGTAAGTCCTGCTATCGGGACGGATAGATATAATTAAGCATCATTCTTATGGAAATAGATTTAACCACCCCCGCCTTGCTGTTTTCGGCCATATCGCTGATTATGCTGGCCTATACCAACCGTTTCTTGTCCTATGCCCAACTGGTGCGCACCTTGAAGGAACAGTACATGGAGAACCCGTCTTCGGTGAAGGCGGCGCAGATTGCCAACCTGAGGAAGCGGCTCTACCTGACGCGTGCCATGCAGGTGGCGGGCATCGGCAGCCTGCTGCTGTGCGTGGTCAGCATGTTCTTTGTCTATATCCGTCTCCATCTGCTTTCGGCCTATATCTTCGGTTTGGCGCTGATATTGCTGATTATTTCGCTGGCCATATCGGTGTACGAAATATATATATCGGTGAAGTCTTTGGAGATACATCTCAACGATATGCACGAGTAGAGGCTCTACGGGATGATGTTCCGTACGGGGAGTTCCAGTTCTCCCCAGTCAATCATGGCATTGAACAGCCTGACAGTAGAGAATGAAGGCAAGTCTTCCGGTCTGATATCTTTTTCCTGCAAGATTCCTTCTTCCAGCAAGGCTGCCCGTTTGGTCCCTTTCAGCAGGGGATGTGCCGGCGTGTACCAGTGGGTACCGTCGGAAAGGGCGATGTTGGCGATGGAGGTGTCTGTCAGCAGGCCTTGTTTCACAATCAGAATGTCGTCGCATGCGCCGCGCAGGGCAAAGAGGCAGTTCAGCGGTTCGCGTCCGGCGCTTTTGTAGGTGTAGTCGATGGTATCGGCCTGCATCAGTGCCAGCGAATGCACGTGCCGCACGGCGTAGGGGGAGTAGCTGAGGTCTTCAATACCTTTTTCACCATACACTACGCGTGCCTTGACGATGCCCGCCCCGGTGATGCCTGCTCCACAGCCGGGAGACGACAGATAATCGGACAGTTGCAGCGGTGTGCTTTCCGGCCAGAAGTGGGCGCGGGTATCGTTCAGCCTCCGGTTGTGGCGGGAAAGGTTGCAGACCCTTCCGTGGTCGATGCGTATGGTTTCAATAAATAGGCACATATATTTTCTGTATTACTTCGTTGTATTCGCTTTCCCACCGGCTTTTGGCGGTGATGCCGCCTCCTGCCTTGAAGTGGAGCTGGCCGTTTTCCTGCTCGATGAAGCGTATCATGACAGCGCTGTCCAGCTGTCCGTCGGCATAATGCCCCATGATGCCGGTGTAGAAGCCCCGGCGGTAGTCTTCGGCCTGGGCGATGATTTCTACGGTTTTGGGCTTGGGGGCGCCGGTGATGGAGCCGGCAGGAAGCAGGCGGAAGATGATGTCGCCCAGGTGTGCGGTGTAGTCTTCGGGCAGGGTGCCGCATATCTCGGAGCTGGTCTGGAGGATGGGGCCCTTATTGGTTTGCAGGCGGTCTATATATCGGTAGGAGGTCACTTCGACGTGTTCCGAAACCATGCTGAGGTCGTTGCGTATCAGGTCGACGATGGTGGCGTGCTCGGCTGCCTCTTTGGTGTCCTGCATCAAGAGCTGTTCCGCATCGGGCAGGGTAGCGTCGATGGTGCCTTTCATGGGGAAGGACTTTATCTTGCCCTTCTCTATGCGGACAAAGATTTCGGGGGAGAAGCAGACGAACCGGTCTTTCAGCCACAGCTTGTACAAGGCTTCGGAGTGGAGGAATATTTCTTCCAGTGTCAGATTGGTGGTGACGGGTACCCGGCAAGTGAGGTTCGTCAGGTAACTGTTGCCTGCCAGCAGGTTTTGCTTCACGAGGTCGAACGAATGTCTGTATGCGGCGGGGGAAGGGGGAGTGATGTCCCACTGGATAGGGCCGGCGCATCGGGCGGCTGTGCTTCTGGCAAGGGCTGTTGCAGCCGTCTCCGTGTTGCCTGCCTTCGGGAATTGGAAAAGGCAGGTGGCGGGGTCTATCCGGTCGAGGGGCTCAATGTGCGACTGCTCTTGCGCGTAGTCTACGATGAAGAGGAAGGGCACATTGGCTCCGGCCAGTGCGTTCATGCGGGCGATGGTTTCTGTCCGGCTGTACGTCTTCATGCGTCAATAGACTGCGGAGGCTATCACCTGGATTATCAGAATGAGGAACACCATGGCAATGGGATATACCGTGGCATAGGCCACGCTCGGTATGTTGCTGTCCGTCATGGAGTCGGCGGCGGCAAGGCCGGGCGTACTGGTCATGCCGCCGGTGATGGTGCCCAGCAGGTCGAGAATGTTTATCTTGAACACGAACAGGCCTACGCATACTGCCACCAGCATGGGCACCAGCGTGATGGCGGCGCCTACGCCGAACAAGAGCCAGCCGCTTTCCTGGAACGTGGCCATCAGATTCCGTCCTGCCGATGTCCCTACTTCGGCAAGGAAGAGCAGCAGTCCCAGCTGGCGCAGCAGTTGGTTGGCAGGGCCGGACATGGACCACAGAATGGGGCCGGTCTTTCCGATGGCGCTCAGGAACAAGGCGACCATCAGGATGCCTCCCGTCAGTCCCGGAGAGAACGACAGACTGTCCGAGAAGGAGATGTTGAGCTTGCCGAAGAGCACGCCCAGCACGATGCCCAGGGCGATGGGGAAGAAGTCGGTGTCGGACAGTTGCTTGGTGTCGTTGCCCAGCAGGCGTGCCACTCCCTTGATGCCGTCCTTCTCGCCCACCACCATCAGCTTGTCGCCGAATTTCAGGGCGAGGTCGGGCGAGGGGGAGAGGTCGATGCCGCTTCGGCGGATGCGGGTGACGGTGCAGCCGAAGTTCTTCATCAGGTTGAGGTCGCCCAGCTGCTTGTTTATCATATCCTTCTTGGTGAGCAGCAGGGATTCAATCTCCTGCATGTCTACGAGTGGCAGTTCGCCTTCTTCGCGTTCGCCCACGAGGACGGCGAGCTGGTTTAAGGCCTCTTCGCTACCCACGGCTTGTATGTAGTCTCCCTCGTGCAGGATGGTCTGGGCGGTGGGGATGGCTATCTGCTCGTTGTGCTTGTGGCGTGAGATGACGGCTCCGGTCATGGCGCGCGCATTGATTTGCATCAGGCTCCGGTCGAAGACGGCGGGGTTGGTTACGCGGAACAGACAGGTTGTCAGTTCCGGGAACTGGCTGCGGCGTTCCTTCTCCAACCGGCGCGCCTCCTTGTCGAGGTCGATGCGCATGATACGGGGCAGCAGCTTAACGAAGAGAATCACGCCGATAACGCCGAAAGGATAGGCAATACCGTAAGCGATGGATGCCAGTGGGGAATGGGTGCTGTCAATGGCAACGGCGAGTCCCGGCGTACTGGTCAGGGCACCGGCTATCAGTCCCACGACACTGGGAGTATCGATGTCGAAGGCATATTTCAGTCCTACTGCCGTCAGGGCGGCGGAGCAGATGATGAGCAGGGTGATGATGATAAGCGTCTTGCCCTTGCTCCGGAAGGAGTCGAAAAATCCGGGACCGGCCTGGATGCCGATGGTGAAGATGAAGAGCACCAGTCCGAAGTTTCCTAATTCTTTGGGGATGATGACACCGAAGTGTCCGAACAGCAGGGCAATGAAGATGACGGCGGAGACGTCGAGCGAAAGCCCTTTAATCTTGATTCTTCCCAACATGAAGCCTAAAGCCACAATGAGAAAGAGCGCGAAATAGGAGGAGTTTAACAAGTCAGCAAACATAATCAGTTAAAGAGTTAGGAATTTATGTCACAAAGATAGTGCAAAAAAGTGAGATAGAAAAAGTCTTGCTTCCTTGTGGCATATAAAAAAAGATGATGTGCCATCAACCGTTTTGACACATCATCTTAATATATATATATCGGCCTATATGACCGGTATTCCTGCGTGGGGCAGGGCGGTACTTATTTTTCGAGTTCCTTCAGCAGTTCCTCTACGGCAGCTTTCAGCTGTGTGTCTTCTCCCTTCACGATGGTCTCGGGTGAATTGGCTACTTTGATGTCCGGTTCCAGCTGTGAGTTCTCCAGATAGCTGCCGTCCGGTAGGCGGTAGCCCACGACGGGGATGCCGAATACCAATGACGGGTCTTGCAGGCGCTCCCACGACACGCTGGTCATGGTTCCCGGCACGGGCATGCCTACCAGCTTGCCCAGTCCGCGGTGGCTGTAAACCCACGGCGTGCCGTGCGCATTGGAGTAGTTGGCCTCGCACATCACCATGATGGAGGGTTTGTTCCAGCGGCGGCTGGGCATGTCGCACGTCTCGCGACCGCGCACCACTTGGGTGAAGTATTTTTGTCCACTGAAAAGTATTTCTATATCCTCGTGCAAGCGTCCACCGCCATTGAAACGGGTGTCGATGACGATGCCTTCGCGGTTGTTGTATTTTCCCAGGATGTCCGAGTAGACGGAACGGAAACTGTCGTCTCCCATAGACTCGATGTGCACGTAACCCAATCGGCCACCCGACCATCGGTCAACGTCTGCCGCACGCTGTTTCACCCAGCGGTTGTAGAGTAAATCGCTGAACGCACCGTTCGTAATGGGGATAATGACCTCTTCCCAGTGCTCCTTGGTCTGCGGGTCGAAGAGAGAAACAAGTGTTTTCTTCCGTGCCTTGTTGTTGAGCAGCGTGTAATAGTCCGCATCGGGGGTGATTTCCACGCCGTCTATCTTTTCGATGACTGTGCCGGCTTTCACCCGGGTGTTGGCTGTGTCGAAGGGGCCTTTCTCCACCACTTCGGCAATGAGCATGCCCCGGCCCGTGTAGTTCCAGTCGAAGAATAGTCCCAGACTGGCAGTAGGCTCGGACTGCCCTTTGGGATAGAAACGGCCACCGGTGTGAGATACGTTCAGTTCGCCCAGCCATTCGCTCAGCAGCTCGGCAAAGTCATAGTTATTGTCGATATGGGGCAGGAAGCGGCGATAGGCGGCGGTCATCTTGTCCCAGTCCACTCCGTGCATCGAGGTGTTGTAGAATCGCTTCTGCTGTTGGCGGTACACGTGGTCGAACATGTATTCGCGCTCCGCAGCCAGGTCCATCTTGGCATCTACCTGGAAGGTGATGGGGGTCAGCGCGTCGGATGAAGTGTCCATTTTCTGCATCTTGTGGCTACCCAGCAGGAAGAGGCTCTTGCCGTCCTTGTCCAGCTGCATGTCCGCCCATCCGGCATCCATCTTGTGCAGCAGGCGGGTCTCTTTCTTGCGCAGATTCATCTTCCAGAGGTCGTAGCCGCCTTCGAAGGCTGCCAGGTAGTAGAGTGTCTCGCCATCCTTGGAGATGATGGTGCTGCCCATGTCGGAAGAATTCGGGGTGAGGCGCACCACACGGTCTTCGATGCCTTTCAGCTCTACGACGATGTCTTTCGGCTGGTCATCTTTTTCGTCAGCATTGCTGTCTTTCTTGTCGTCTTTCTTCTTTTTATCCTTGTTTTTGTCTTGGGGGGTGTCTTTTCCGGCAGACTTCTTTTGTTCCTTCTCCAGCTCCTTGCGCAGTTCGTAGTCTTCTTTGCTCAGGCAGTATTTGTCGTAGGCGTCTTGGTTGAGGAAGACGAGCATGGCGTCGTTCAGCGAGCCCCATGAGGCATGGGCACGCATGCCGTAGCGTTCGGTGGTGAAAAGGATGGCGTTGCCGTCCAGCGCAAAGTGGGGATAGCCGCTCATGTAGCCGCTATTGGTGAGGTTGATGATGTCTTTGCCTCCCTCTGCGCTGACTAGGCCGATGTCGGAGTAGGGGTCGTGCTTGTTACCCGTGAACTCAAGTGTAAACCATTTACCGTCCGGCGACCATGCGTAGTCAAATCCTCCGCCGGTGCTGTACCAGGTGGAGCCGTCCGTAATCTGGCGCACCTTCTTCGTCTCCAGATTGAGCACCATCAGCCGGATGCGGTCTTCGATAAAGGCGAGTTCCTTGCCGTCGGGCGAGAATTGCGGATAGGCACGTTCCACGGTGGTGGAGGGCAGCAGCACTTCTTCTTCAATCAGCGTGGCGTTCGGGAAGTTAGGGTCTTCCTTGCGGGCTATCTTGGCAAGGTAGAGCTGCCAGTTGCCGCCTCGCTCGCTGGCGTAGGCCAGGGTGCGGTTGTCCGTCGCAAAGGAGAGGCCCGCTTCGCGTGCCGGTGTGTGCGTCACCTGCTTGGTAGTGGCATAGTCTGCCGAAGTGACAAAGACTTCTCCGCGCAGCGTGAAGGCAATCTGTTTTCCGTCCGGGGACACAACGGCAGAGGTGGCTCCGTCGGAAGACTGCAGGTTGGCGAATTGCGGCCGGTCATCGCGCACCAGTTCTATGGCGACTTTCTTCGGGGTGGCATCCGGCTGCTGGGTATAGATTTCGCCGTCGTAACTGTAGCACAACGTCCCGCCGTCACTCATGGAGAGGAAGCGCACGGGATGTGTCTTGAAGCTGGTGATGGGCTTCACCTCTCGGGGCTGTGCCAGCGGGAAGGCATACACGTTGAATGAGCCGCCGTTTCTCTCACTCAAAAAGTAAACCGTTCTTCCATCGGGTGACAACACCGGGTTGCGGTCTTCGCCCGCGCGGTCGGTGAGGTTGGTATGGATACCCGTCTTTGCATCATACAGCCAGATGTCGCGGGTGATGGAGGAGGTGTGGTGCTTTCTCCATTCATCTTCAAATCCCTTGCGGTCTTGGTAGAGGAACTGATGGCCCGCCTTGTCGAAGCAGACCGCTTCGGCAGGGGTGCCCAGCACTTGCTCCGTACGCCCTCCCGTTGCAGGTACTTTGTAAAGCTCGGTCATGGCCGAAGTGGGGAAAAGAGCGCTGCTTGCCGGGTCCTGGATGGATGCGGAAAACAAGATATACTTTCCGTCCGGAGTGAATGTGGAGGGTATCTCACCGGTGGAGTGGGTAGTGAGCCGTTGGGCGGTTCCGCCGTCTGCCGGCATCACGAATACGTCGAAGTTGCCGTATCTGTCGCTGGCAAAGGCTATTTGTTTGCCGTCCGGCGACCATATGGGGGTACATTCGTAGCTCTCTTGGGTAGTAAGCTGTGTGGCGGTTCCACCTTTGGCGGGCACCTTGTAGATGTCTCCTTTGTAGCAGAATGCGATTTCCGTACCGTCGGGAGAGATTTGCACATCGCGCATCCAGAGCGGCGTGGCGGCATGTCCGGCAATGGCAGTAAGGCCTAGTGCAAGGATTGCAAGGGTTTTCTTCATAAGTGTGTGGGTTGATGTTAATTATAGAATGTTTATAAACGTCATGATGCTGTCCACAAGGCAAGGAGCGAGGTACGTCATTTCATACCTCGTGCCTTGTATATCTGTTCTTTGGCATTGTTGATGCTTTGGAACTTCTCTTCTGCGGCTTTCTTGATGTCTTCGCCCAGCGTTGCCACCCGGTCGGGATGGTGTTTCAAGGCTAGGCGGCGGTAAGCGGCACGCACTTCGTCATTGGTGGCAGTGGGTTCAATTTCAAGTACTTTGTAGGCCTCGTTCAGTGAGCTACCGCCTAGGTTAAGCATGGATTCCACTTCCTTGACGGATAGTCCCATGTACATGGCCACTTCTTTCAAGGCTTCTATCTCCTCGTTGCAGACGTGTCCGTCGCTTTTGGCAATTTCTACCAAGAATACCAGCAGTTGCAAGCGTTCCTCGTATGTCAGGTTGGCGGCAATCTGCGTTCCGCAGTCACGGATGGTGTTTTTAAATGCCAGTGGGTTTTGTCTGTCCATCTGCTTGCGCTGTTCGAAGAGGTTGAGTAATATCCGTTCTCCCTCGCCCACGGCAGCCTCACCGAATGTGCTTCTCAGAAAGCGGCGGACGAATTCCATTTCACTATGCATGATGCGCCCGTCTGCACGGATAATGTACGAAGCCATCACGAGCATGGAGAAGAGGAAACTGTTCCGTTGCCCGGTATAGGTAGTGCCGTGCGTTGGTTCTTCTCCATAATAACTGCCTGCGTCATTTGAATCGGTGTCGAACAATGAACCGAATACAAAACCTGCCAAGGCTCCCAGCGGTCCTCCGGCCATGAAGCCGATGATGCCGCCTATCCATTTAGCTGCTCCCATAATTTTTCTTGTTTAAAGTGCAAAAATAGAGATTTCTTACGAGAATTCCAGTAATTTGATGAGCTATTCCCGCTGAAGCGAATAGGCACCGTCTTCTTTTTGTACATATTCAGCATATTTATGGCAGCAAGTCTGTCATTAAGAAATACTATAAAAATTAAGGAGTTAAGTCTTAGACTTAACTCCTTAATGCTCAACAGTCGGGATGACAAGATTCGAACTTGCGACCACACGCCCCCCAGACTTCGCGAGAGATAAACTGATAACGGCTGATTATCAATTGTATATACTCTATTGCATCTCTTTCGGTTTACACTATGGTTTACCTATAGTATAATGCTGCTTGTTAATACTAAATCTTTATTTGGAATTATTGCTAATTAGTTAATTCTTATATGTCTAATTCTCATTTGCAAAAATAATACTTTTATTATTAATCTGTGCCTTCTATCGAGTAATTTTTATAGTCAGTTTTCCTTTTCAAATCCCCTCAAACTCTTATATATGATAAGATAGCTTGGAGCATTATTCAGCACTGCAATGAAGAGTGCGTACGGCTTCAAGCATTGATGATAAAAACAATTACCGGGTCACACTTATTTTCAGAAGATGGATAAGCATGTAGATTCGATGATGCGTAGCAATTTCAGTATGTGGACAAGACATAAAGTTCCCCACGAAAGAATGTATGCCGCATGATAGGCCAAGTAAATGCGAGGAGCTATTTACAACGGTTCAACTATCACAACCAGTCGAAAGATTGGTCTATTTTTTTCTTCTCCCCTTCCTTGATTTCCCTTCAAAGCCTTATATATGAGAAAAGTATATAAGAGAAATAGAGAATAGAAACATAATTACTAACAATTTAAAACTAAGAGACATGGGAAATTTAATTAAAGGATTGAAGGTCGCAGCTTATGTGGCCGAGATTATCGTGGCAGGTTCCGTAGTAATCGAGCTTGCAGAAAAGTATTGTGGCAAATTCGGAAAAAAGAAGATTGCCACGGGTGAAGTCAAGGCCGTTGATGCTGCGACTGAAAACTGATAGTACGTCTGATGAATGGATTATGACAAGAAAGCGGACGTAATAATAACCGTATTGGAGGTAGCAACTTCAATACTCAAAGGAATAAAGAAGCTAAGAGGTATATTCATAAAAGCAAAGAAATGACACCTCTTGGCTTTTTGTTTTTTCATCGCATTTTATTAACCGACTAAAAAATAACAAGAGTATGGAAACAATGACTAATGAACTTACTGTCATTCCAAGAACAATCGGAATGGTAACAAGAATGATGGATGCAGTTAATATCGAAGATGCTGTAATCGTATCTGAAGAAGAACAGAAAGAGCATCCTAATTTTATTGAGAGTAACACTTCGGGCATTACACTTGAAGAACTTGAAAGGAACTGTATTGTACCCAGCTTCGGAGACAACCAGCTAACAATCAGCCACCAGAAATTTATCCACCAGGTAGAGGATGCCGCGAAAGTATATTTTACCGGAGAGAACTTTGGTAACACGGAAATCAGAGTATCACATAAAATCCTGGGCAGGGTTCCGGGAGCATTGACAAAAAGGAAGGAGGAACTTAAACCGGAGGACGAGACCATCTACTATCAGAGAATGGCCTTCTGTTTTCATATCCGTTCCATAAGCAGAATGATGAACGGAGAGGAAGTACATTTATGTATTGGAGGTGTAAGAAGCCTGAACGAGGAAAACTTATACGCCCGAAAATCACCTGAGAAATTTAAAATCTTTATCGGATGGAGAGTAAAGGTTTGCAGTAATATGATGTTGACCAATGATGGCTTGACCGGACGACTGGAAGTGATGAGTGATGCAGATATATACAGTTCAGCACTCAGACTATTCCAGGATTTCAAACCGGAGCAAAATTTGAGATTACTTGAAAACCTGGGAAGAACAAAGATTTCACAAGAGCAGTTCTGTCAGATCATCGGGCGTTTGAGATTGTATCAAGCTTTACCCGCTTCACAACTCAGAGAACTGCCGAAGGTAATCCTGGGTGATTCCAATGTAAACGCAGCTACGAAAGGCTATATAGAAAACCCTAATTTCGGGTTACGTGGCAGAGAGAATATTACTTGTTGGGATTTGATGCAGCTACTCAATGATGCCGCCAAACAATCCTACATAGACAAGTTCCTGGAGCGCAATCAGAACTGTACTGATTTTTCTGTAGGTATCCAGAGAGCTTTAAACGGTGAAGATACTGAGAATTACAGTTGGTTTTTGAGTTAGACCTGAAAATAAATTAACTCACAAGGGAGAAAGATCTGAAATAACAAACATGGTCTTTCTCCCTTTTTTTGTTGAACCCTTTTAAAAATAAATAACATGAGCAGGTTGGATATACTTAAAGCCTCCCTGGAAAAGAAGCAGGCTAAATTTAATAGAAAACTGAATGAGCACTTTTCCGATGTGAAGAGTGCCAACGGACAACCCCTTAACGACAAGAGAAACGGATATTCAACGATGAAACGTTGGGACAGGCAGAATGACACCCTTTCCAAAATGCAGAAAGAGATTGAAAAGACTCAGACAGCGATTGAACGGGAAGAAAGCAGAATAAGATGTATTGACCGCAACAGAAGTTCAATGCCCGAAGAAATTCAAAAGCTTATCAATGACGGCACTTTAAGACAATGGGGTAAATATCCCCATATCATGTTTGTGGAAGGTGTGGATAAAGCACGTATCATATGGGATGACAGGAAGAAAGTGGTGATGCACAAGTTTGTAAGCTCCATTACCGATACAGAGAAGAGAAGGAAGTTTGCCCGGGTGTATAACTCACTCAATGCGTCAATAAATAAAGAGACAGGAAAACAAGGAAAAAAATAGCAGAAAGACATTATGGAAAGACAAGAATTGGAAAACAGTAGAGAATTCAAGGCTGCAAAAGAACTTGAACATGCCCTGAACGACTATGGGTGGAATGAGAAAAGGTTCGCTTCGGCAGTTACCACATTCCACAGGACCCTACAACAGACTTTGTTCAGAAGTATGGTTGAAGTGATTAAGATTATGGGAAGTGAAGGTTACAGATATGACCTGAGGAACAAAGCTTCGCATGAGATTTGTAAGAAGATAGTGGAATCGGGAGTTCTGGAAGACGAGACGATACCATTCATCTGAAACGGTTGAGAGATACCGAACTAATATTCCGGGGAGGGATATTTCCGATAAAAAGGAAGTATCCCTCCTTTTTTATTTACCGACAATTTAAAATTCAGAAGATTATGTTATTCTATAATTTTTATGGTTATGAAGAATTCAAGGCCCGTTTCGGACTTGAAAAGAGAGAGAATGGTACAGTGGTAAGAAAAAACAGGATATTGCTGGCCCACCTGAAAAATCCTGTACTACTAAAGTATTGCAAGGAACATGGTGATTATACCCTGCTACATATATATGATATGGCTGACCTGCAGAAGAAAGTGGTTGAAGCCGTTTTGAAATCAGGAGAGGATGATGAAAAGCTGCCTTATGAAGTGGAACTGATAGGCAGGACATACTACTCTTCCAAATATAGGACTGACGAAGCCAAAGGCCTGTGTGAGGATCTGGATAAAAGTTCAGTCCGCTATGTCAACATTGAACGTAACCGGGTTTTCAAGATGAGGGCCGGAAAGTTCATGAGGGAGCTTATACTTGAAACAGGGATAGGGAAACTTATTTCTCCCTGTGTAGTAAACTGGATTGCAGGAGATGTTTTCACCCAGCAATGGTGTACTTATACTCATGGGAAATCACCTGATATGGAACTTCATGTCAACAATGATTTTGGGAGAATCTATGACAGTAACTATTGTAAAGGGAGTTTCGGTTCATGCATGGTGGATGAGAACAGGACTTCGTTCTATCATGATTCGGTAAAAGCCAAGGCTGCATACATAACAGACAAGACGGGTCTGATTGTAGCGAGAGCCATTCTTTTTACCGATGTTACAGACCAGGACGGCAAGAAATGGAGGCTGCTTGAAAGACAGTATTCTTCAGATGGTGATGATGTACTGAAACGGTTACTGATTGACAAGCTCATTCAAGAGGATTATATAGACGGTTATAAGATTGTGGGCGCGTCCTGTCATGAGGCGAACGCATTCGTGGACATTGACGGCAGTTCATTATCCGATAAAAAGTTTGAGATAGACTGTAATCTCGAATTGGAAGACACGCTTTCCTATCAGGATTCCTTCAAATGGTACAGTTACAGCTGGAACAAGGCCTATAACTACGAGAACTCCGGGACCTCATACAACCTTGATACAACAGACCTTAATCTTTACGGGGATGATGATGAAGATGATGGGGAATGGGATGCTTACCACCAATACTATTGTTCAGCAACAATTTGTTGCTATCGGAACGGAAGGGAGATCTGGGTGGATTCAGAGAACCTGGATGATTTTGTATGGATAGAATCGAAAGGGGAATATCACCATGAGAACGATTGTGTCTTCTGTGATGAGTGCGGGACGGGTATTCTGGAAGATGACGCCATGTGTTCGGAAGTGACGGAGAAATACTATTGCTGCAAGGAGTGTATGGAGAAAGCGGAGGATGAGTTCAAACGGAAGAACTGGAACTATTCAGAATATGATGATGAATGGTACGAGGATTACACCGATATAACCTATATCCATATCTGGAACGAAGAGGAATGCTCTTATGAGGATAAAAGCATCAATACGGATACATTATGCAGGCTGTTGAGAAATGAGGAAGCATGGGAGTTTGGTGAGGATGTATTTGACAAGGTAAATCCGAGTACCAATCTCCCGTATGGTTATAAACTAAAAAAAGAAATGAATCATGAATATACAATTATTGAAGAAGCTGTATAGTATCTACAGCCCCAGTGGAAAGGAACAGAAGATGGTAAAGTTCCTCTGTTCCTATATAAAACAACTCCCCGGAAACATATCCGTATCAAAGGATAAATTCGGGAACCTGTATGTAGTCAAGGGTAAAGCTGAAACTTATCCCTGCCTGGTGAGCCATATCGACCAGGTATCACACTGCAAGCATTCAAAGGATTTCAAGGCGGTGGAGACCAGAGAAATCATATTCGGTTATTCGCCAAAGAGCAGGAGGTTTGAGAACTTGGGAGCCGATGACAAGAACGGGATATTCATCTGCCTTGAATGCCTGAAGAAGTATGATGCTGTTAAAGTGGCCTTTTTTAGAGAGGAGGAGACCGGATGCAGGGGAAGTTCTGAAGCGGCGATGTCTTTCTTTGATGATGTGAGATTCGTTATCCAACCTGACAGAAAGGGTGATTCGGATCTGATTACAAACATAGGTTATTCCGGGTTGTGTTCAGACGAGTTCATTGAAGCGATAGAACCTGAGAAATGGAACTATAAGGAAGAAAACGGATTGATGACCGATGTCCTGGCATTGAAAGAAAACGGACTTGGGGTCTCCTGCATAAATGTCTCATGCGGTTACTACAATGCCCATTCTGACGAGGAGATAACAATGAAGAAAGACCTGCTGAAATGCCTAATGTTTATAGGGCATATCATAGAGGACTGTACCGGTGTCTATCCCCATGTTCAGGATGGTTCATATTTCAGCCCCTATGAGTTTGAGGACGAGGTTTACGATATGCTGAACCATGACCCGACTTTAACCCCTGAAGACCTTCATGACATGTATTCCACCAATTTTCCTCATTTCGGACTGGAGGATTATCGAAGGATATGTGAGGATTACCGGATGTTCTGGTATGATGATGAAGAAGATATATATGAAGAAAAAAGTATGGACTTAAAAACTTTGGAAGTATGGAAAGAGACATGAATTACGATTTGGAACTGGCCAGGTATATCTGGTCAATCCTGAAATCCGATCTCCCCGTCCTTATGTCCTGGGGAGTTGAGATTGAGACGGTGAAAGTGATAAAGTGTGGTATTGAATTCAAGGTCAACGGATTCAAGCACACCGGAAAAGTTCGGATAGTCTTGAATGAAGGTGCGGACCTGTTTGAAGTCTGTCTGATTGGTGAGGATGGAGAAATCAGGGATAAGAGGGAAGACATCTACTTTGACATGCTTGTTTCCGAGGTGGATGGACTTGTGGAGAAAACCGATGATTATGAAAAAAGGATTGCTGAAACATATAATATTATAAGGTATTAGCGGTTCTCTGAAAAATCGGGAAATGTGACAACGGGCTTTCTGTGAGGGAGTAGATTTTATAGGAACTCGAAATCTCATGGAAAGCCTTTTTTATGAATCTGCTTAAAGGTTATTGAACGCTCGTTTAGTAACCGAAAAGAGCGTTAAATAAGTGTTAATTATGAAACAGAAAAATTATGTTGCCTACCTGCGACAGTCCACGATGAAACAGGAAATCTCGGGACTTGGCGTAGAGGTACAGAGAGAAATAATACAGAATTACCTGAAGGATAAAAAAACGATTGCTGAATATATTGAAACGGAAAGCGGCCGTAAATCTGACAGACCCAAACTTACTGAAGCTTTGGAGTTATGCAGGAAAACAAATTCTGTCCTGATTGTTGCAAAACTGGATAGGCTGAGCAGAAATGTGGCCTTCACCAGCAAACTGTTGGAGAGTGATGTCGAGATAGTATTTTGTGATTTTCCTGAGGCCAATAAACTTGTACTACATATCATCAGCAGTATAGCGGAATATGAGGCGGGATTGATCAGCCAAAGAACGAAACAATCCCTGAAAGCCAAGAAATCAAGGGGATATAAGCTGGGGAAATCTGAGAACCTATTGAATAAATTGAATCAAGCAGTAGAGAACAGTAACAAGACCAATCATCAGAAAGCTCTTGATAACCCCAATAACAAGAGAGCCATAGCATTGTTGAAAAACTTAGTAAGAGAAGAACGGAGTCTGTCTGAAATGGCTAGAATCCTGAACAGTGAAGGATTTGTTACAGCTATGGGGAAGGAGTTCAGAGCTTCGCAGGTGAGTATATTATTGAAAAGGTATAACTTAAAAGAGGATTGAAATTATGGAACCCAAGTATGTATTGATTCTAGACTTTTGTGTCGGCTGTTTGAATATCATAAGGCTGACAGATGAAGAATTAAGGGAATCGGAGAATTACGAGGCCTTTGAATCCTTCTTATCTACAATCGAGGGAAAATACGGATTCAAACTTAATAATTGCCAGTGGATGACTACTGAAAATTTAGACATCTATTGCTATCAGAATGGAGAAGAAGTAGAACTCAATCTGTTATAGTCAAATCAGAAAGAGAAACCGAGGTAATGCTTGGTTCTCTTTTTTCTTTCTTCAGGGTTGGTCGGAGATGATGGTAGCAGAAGAGAATATAATCAGGTTAAGTGTTTTTCTATCTGTCATCCACCATATTCTTAACCGGATGAATAATATCGGCATAGTTTTATACATTTTCTGCCGGCAATCATCTCATCCGGAACTGTGAATGGTGGGATAAAAGAAAAACGACTGGAGAACTTTTTTTATTCCGGTCTTTATAGTGCTGTCTGAATTTTGGTTGTGAGATTAAGGATATTTTTGTTGATTGATAATGGTTGTCAGGATCGGTTCATATCTTATCATAGTCGGGATAATTGATAGTATTGATTTGTGACCGGATTTTATTTTCCTGCCTCAAGAGAAAAGAAGAGCGGAAGAATGTGGCGGAAATGATGCTTGTATAACCTTTTTAATTTTACCTTATCAAAAACAGGTCTTATAGTTTTCCGCCCTGCTTTCCCCGCTTCTTGCTTCTTGAGGGTAGGTAGGAAGAAACAAACAACTGCTGAATCATAAACAGAAAGTCGGATAGAGATCGTGATTATAGTTCGTTGTCTTGTAATTGCCACTTTAAGCAAATGAGGTATATTGGAAGTGAACTGTTACACCTGTCTCTGGCTGGGTGATGTTGGTTATAATCGGATATGAATTATTTTATTAAGTTCTGAAGTAAATGAATTGTGTCATGCTGGTTCATTAGTCTATTATTGTTTTTTTCCATGCAACATTTCCGGGTATTCAATCTAGCCAATGGAGAGTAAACGGAACGCAATCAATTTTTTTTCCTTTAAAACCTATTCTTTTTAAGTGATAAACCCAATTTTAAGAAAAAAAGTTGATATTTTCTTTTCTTTCGTTTGTTGTAGGCTCACGCCGCCTGAGTGAGTAGTATAACAGATATCTTATAGTATAGTTATTATACAATTGGCTTCCAGTTAACTTTTACACGAAGAAGCTGCCAATGTTTACAGATAAGACCAGGGATATTCTGTTTTGGGTGTGTAAATGCCAACTCCAAGGGGGTAGATATAGCTTTCAGGGGTGTAAAACGTTCAAAGTATCAGTTGTCGCAGAATTCAGCACACTACGGATATTAGATTGCACATCAATGGTTTACGTAATAAAAACTGTCTATCCTTAGAGTGTGTAAAACGCATACACACCATATATGACATAGAGAAGCCGATGTCCTTCATAATCCATCGGGTACATACGGCATGGAAAGAGTGGTAAAATATCCTACAATTCACTATGTATCCGTTCCGGTCCACGATGAACAGTCACAATAGAGAGTCCGATAAAAAGTCTATAACCCGGGAGCCTACTGTTCATATTTTCATAGCCTTTTTTATGACCAGCCGTAAAAACATAACTCCTGACTTGCTGCAAATATTGGATGGGGCAGCAGAAAACCATTGTATTTTACCGGCTGAGGACAGGAAGGCATGGACATTACTTTTAGACAGAAACACTTGAGGGCAGGAATAAATATCAATTGGAGAGATAAAGGTGTCAGGGTACTTCGTTCCTTTCTACAGTGGAAAAGATGAGGAGGTCGTTTTGTCTGTTTACTGTTTAATTGGATATAACAAGTCAGGCCTGCAATATTTTTATATCTCCTTCTCATGCTTTGGGAGTTAACGGAACGCAATCAATTTTTTTTCCTTATGCAATCTATTTCTTTTAAGTAAAAATCTCAATTTTAGCAAAAAAAGTTGATTCTGAGATATAATATTTTCTCTCTTTCGTCTGTTGTAGGCTCACGCCGCCTGAGTGGGTATTATTAAGATATAAATGGTAGTGAATCCTATCATACAATCTGCCTCCGGTCAACTGTCCAACCACTGCCATGCAACATTTTTCATAATAGAATATACTATGTTCAGATAGTGTTGCTGAAATAATAGAATTGCACCTTGAATACCATATCGGATATAAACAGATAACAATCCGGACAATAAAAAGGGAGGTTGTAAAGCTTCATATTCTTATAATAGAAGAGACACACCTTACTGGATACTGTGCTGGACATGAAGAATTTCACCACTTCCTGAGAGTTTGCTTTCTTGGGAACAATAACTTAATTAATAATATACAATGAAAGAGAAAATCAAGAATCAGAGAGGTGCCGGGAAGATTATTCCACTGCACTCAAAATTTACAGAGCCGGCGAATGATGTCAGCAGAGATACCGGAGTTCTATATGGTCAAAAGAGAAAGGAGGTACGCCATGCCGAATTGGTGTGATGTGGAATACAAGTGTGTCGGTGACCCGAAGGAAGTAAGGTCACTGCACGGGGTATTGGAGTATATTGACAAATGTAATACTTCAATCATAAAGAACGATTTTGGCAAATGGTGGCTGGGGAATCTGGTTGACAGGCTTGGCGGAGACTGGACGACGTTCAACTGCCGTGGGGAGATAACCGGTTACGGGCTGGACGACAACGTGCTCACGATCAACCATTATACGGCATGGCACGAGCAGTCCAGACTCAGGGAAACCATAGAACGGGCATTTCCGTCCGTCAAGGTATATTTCCGTGAGTGTGAACCTGCAAACAATGTCTGTTCTACCAATGATACGACCGGCATGTATTTTCCGGAACCTTACTGTCTGGCCTCCTTTGACAACCAACCGGAGTTTTTCATGACTATCGGAGAGGCCGCCCGATATGTTTCCGGGATAGTGAGGAAAAGGGTGCCTTTCAAGATGAAGGCCATAAACAATGCCCTGAAGGGATATATGAGATTGCCGGGTAATCAGGACATGTCATATTCCTTCCATGAAATTAGGATAGTGACGTAGAATCGATAAGACAACAAGAGAAATTGGGTTTAATGTCCGGTTTCTCTTATTTTTCTTTGGTTGTGAAGCTGTATCTTTTTAAGAATGATCCTCCGGAAAAAGGCCTCCGTTCATTATCCTATATCCTATGATGACCACTTTGGAAGGCTGGCTTTGGATGCTGCTTCTCGGAAAATGCAGATATGTCATTCAACAATGAACCGGAGGAAGTAATCATACTGCAGGGAGTCACGAGGATTGAAAACATGGCTTTTCAAGGATACCCTAAACTTTCAGCTTTCCCAAGTATCCCTTTCCCTTTGATGCGCTTGTCTTCGACCGCTGTAATACCCTTCGGCTACTAGTCATGTCAAGAAAGAGCATGCTGTTCTATGGAAAACGGCAAGCGGCTGAGAATACGGCTATAATCTGCTCCTTGCTTGGCTTATGTAAGGAACGTGGTGTCAATCCCAGAGAGTGGCTGAATGATGTGATAGGCAAACTTCCTTATTATCTGGCTCCTAAATCAGACAGAGACTTGAAGGAACTACCGCCGGTTGTATGGAGGAAATAATCGGAACAGTTCCGGGAAAATGCAGGAAAAAGAGAGACTGCCACTCAAAAACAACCTTGAGATAAGTTGGCATATGAAAATTGAGACGCACTTACAATGGAGTGCATCTCACTGAAAAATCGAATACACAAGATGTAGTTGAGCAGTCGCTTATTATCAAATATTGCCGCTAAATACTGTTAATCACGATTTCAATCGTTTTAAGTAGTGACTTGGAGCCAATCCGTATTCTTCTTTAAAACAAGCTCTAAAATAAACAACGCTGTTCATTCCCACCATAAAGGCTACTTCCGAAATGGAATATTTCCCTTCCAATAATAATCGTTCTGCATTTTTTAGTTTTATTTTACGTACAAATTCATTTGTAGAGAGTCCGGTCAAAGCTTTTATTTTACGATATAAATTGGAGGAACTCATACACATCTTGTCAGATAGATAAGTTATATCTATTTTTTGAGAACTCAAATTTTCCTCTATTAAGTTAGTTATATGTTGTAAAAATTCGTTATCAAATTTGTTAAGTGAATCATTCAGTTCTTGACTTTTTTTCAAGTACATAATATCTGATTCTATATGGACAGCCATTCTTTTTTGTGCTTCCATAAGATTGTTAATGCGGCAAAGTAATAAAGATGCGCTGAACGGCTTGGTTAGATAAGAATCCGCGCCTACTGAATAACCATCTTCTTTATTTTGGATGGAGTCCTTGGCCGTCAATAAGATAATTGGTATATGGCTTGTTCTTATATTATTCTTTAGTAATTTGCATAATTCTATTCCATCCATTATCGGCATCATAATGTCACTTACAATAATATCTGGAATCATTTTATAGGCCAATTCAACCCCTTTCTTACCATTCTGAGCTATTAGGACATTAAAAAAGTTGCTGAAAGAATCCTTTATATAGTCACAAAGATCCACATTGTCCTCTACCACTAATAATGTGAGTAATTCTCTTTGAGGTGAAAGATCCGGTAGACTATCATTCTCTTTTATTTCAGAAGTTTCTTCTGCTTCTATATGTAATGCTTGCATATAGAAGTTATGTGTTAAAAGAGTAAAGCAAAATCGACTTCCTTTTCCGACTTCACTCTCAACAGTAATTTCTCCTTCATGTAATTGAACCAACCGTTTTACCAACGAAAGTCCTATTCCTGTTCCAGCCATTTGACATTTGCTTTTGACTTGATAATATTGGTCAAATATTTTAGAAATTTCCTTAGGCTCAATTCCATATCCGGTATCATTTACTTCAATACAAGTATATGAAACTCCCTCTTTAAGATAAGTATATAATTTAAGCTCAATTTTTCCTGTTTCCGTATATTTAATAGCATTAGATATAAGATTGTCTAATATAATTATGACTATTTCTTTATCAAAAAACATATACAGTTCTTCGCAATCAATAAATATAGAAAATTCAATACCAGGCTTTCTGTTCAATTCTTCATATTTGAGTCCAACTTCCCGAACTAAGGTTACAAGATTACCCTTACTTACACACAATTTTTTATTCTGCGTTTCAACTTTTCTAAATTCCAATATTTGATTAATCAAATTCAATAAACGAAGTGCGCTTTGATGAATAACAGTAGTCCGTTTTTGTTGTTTAGGTGACAATTCGGTATCTTTCTGCATATCTTCTAATGGTCCCAATATCAAAGTTAACGGAGTACGCAATTCATGTGCAATATTTGTATAAAAATTTAAACGCTCCTCATTTAGTTCTTTTTCATGTGCATGCTTTTCTCGCATTATTTTATATGAACTTTGAATATATACCCTTTTTCTATACATTCGCAAGAAAAAATATAAACTGAAAATAGTTAACATGACATACAATGAAATAGCCCACCAAGTCAACCACAAAGGAGGTTTAACTTTAATATACAAAGAAGATATTTTATTGCTCCAATCCATATATTTAACTCTGGACTTTACTTGGAACACATATTCCCCTGGAGGAATTTTTCTGAATATAGCATTGTTTTCCTCGGCTGTATACCATGTATTATCCATACCCACTAACCTATAAGCATACTCCACTTGTTTAGATAAAGAATAGTCTGATACACAGTATGAAAGTTCAAAAGTGTTTTGATTATAGTTAAGTTTTATCTGTTGCTTTTCCGGTTTCAGATAGCTTATTATGTCAGGATTATCCAACAGCGTTTTTCCCGAAAAGATTTTCATTTTTGTAATATTACATTCACTAGCATCTTGCCGAGACAATACTGTCATGGGGTCAAACTTCCATACTCCATCCATGGATCCCATATAAATAATCCCCTTTGAATCTTTCGTCACGGCTGACATGAAGCTGCCCATCCGTTTGTCATTATAGGAATTGTAGTTCCTAAATTCATTCTGTTTTAGAAGTTTACATCCAATACCGGCATTCGTGCCAAACCATATATTCCCCATACCATCTTCTATAATAGAACGGATGTAAAGGTTCTCTAAACCGTTTTCTCTCTGGTATACAATATATTCTGTCGATTCTATATTGGGAAAAAGAACCAACCCCTCACCTGTGGCAATCCACATTTGTTCATTGGAATCTTTAAATATATAATTTATAGAATTTGAACAAAAGCCACTACTAGTATTAAAACGAGCAACCTCTTTCATTTCTGGTGTATAGACTGCAAGTCCTTCTCCAAAAGTTCCTATCCATATTTTCCCTTTAGGGTCTTGATTTATAGTTCTTATTAAATCATTAGGCAGGCCATTTTTTGTATGATTGTAATGAGCTATAACCTTTTTACGATGTGGATCAATTACAAAAATACCTTTTCTGCTTCCAACCCATATTCGATGTTGGCTATCTTCAAAAAAGCATCTTACATCCAGTTTTGCATTTCCGTTAAGTGCTATACTTTGAAATGTTCTGGTTTTAGAGTCATAATAGTTCAATCCTCCTAGAAATGTCCCAATCCATATATTATTATAGGAATCTCTGTATAGTGCCATAACAGAATTATGGGTCAGATTTCCATTTTTTTTATCATAAGTATGAGTACGAACCCCTTTTTGAAAAACACTAATTCCGCTACCGTCTGTCCCTATCCATAACTTATTATCTACATCTGTGCATAAACTCAACGCAATACGGTTATTTATACTGTGCAGATCTGTACTAATGGGAGAATAGTTATAAGAACTAAATAAAGGAGGCACATGACTGATAAAGTTTACCCCTCCCCCATAAGTTCCAATCCAGATATTTCCGAACTCATCTTGAAAAATACTGCGCACGGTAGAGTTAGACAGACTATAATTTTTGTTGTCACTAGTAGTTATATGTTCAATATCCATTTCCTTTTCAAGGGAGCTTAAAAAATTTCGTTTCAAATCTATGATAAAAATTCCATTTAATTCTGTTCCTATCCATAATTTATCGTCATTTGTTTGATAGATGTCAAATACATAAGAATTACTAAGTTCTTGAGGTAGATGAGAAGGTACGACAAATTCTTCTTTCTTGTCATCAAAGATTGATAGCCCTTTTTCTGTCCCTATCCATATATTGCCATGTGTGTCCTTATAGATGCATCGTACATCATTTCCTGGAATACTATTACTTTTCCAGGGTGAATTTGTATAGTTTTTCACCGTATTGTTAGCTAATGATAATATGCTCATACCAAACCCCGCGTGACCTATGTATAAGTGCCCTTCTCCATCATCCATAATTGTCCAGGTCTTGTTTGAACACAAAGACGGTAGAGTCTGATTATTATAATGGGTAAAACACTTGTTTTTCGTATCAAACAAGTCTACTCCATGATAGAATGTACTAATCCATAGATTGTTTCCATTTGCCGGTTTGATATCTGTGATGTCATTGGTGATAATACTATTGGGATTGTTATCTTCATGTGAAAATAATTCCATTGATTGAGTTTCATAATTATATGCATTTAATCCTGCTCGCTGGGTTGCTATCCAAATTATAGGTTTGTTTTTATCTGCATATATTCGATTTAATTCGTTACCACTTATACTTTGAGTATGCTTATAATGGCCTATAAAATGTGTTCCGTCGAATTTATTCAGTCCCTCTTCTGTTGCAAACCACAAAAAGCCATCCTTGTCTTGTGTTATACTGACAATATAGCTGTTTGTCAGACCTTGTTCAAGTCCTAATTGTGATATGTTATATGGCTGTGCAGATATATGTGATACAAACAATGTGATTAAAAAAAATATTAAATACTTCATAAACAGATATTTATATAAAATAGTACACCTATAAAAAGTGGATATTTAAAAATTAAATAAATTTAGATCACTAAATACTCTTCATTCTTTACTGTTTTTGAAATTAGCTATTAAATAGGTCTTAGACAAATTTAATTACTTCTAATAGCTAGCTGATTTTCAAAAACTTCAAAGAGCATTGAGATATTTTAGTGATAACTAATGGATGCAAATATAGCATTAAATTCATTATTGATGCATCATAAATCATGCATTGCAAGATTAACGCTCCATAAATGCATGATTTCCTATGCTGCCATATCTCCATTTTACATAGTTTTGCTTGCAAATCATTAAATCTTTTATATTATGAATAGGAAATTGTTTTTTTATGGTGCATTCATTTTTATGTTATGCATTCCTGGTAATTCTGCAGCTACAGAGGTAAGCGCTTTTTCTATAACACAACAAAAGAAACAGATTACAGGCACTGTTGTAGACAGTGAAGGGATTCCAATAATTGGAGCAAACATTTCTGAAAAAGGAACAACAAATGGAACAATTACCGATATTGACGGCAGGTTTGCTTTAGTGGTATCATCAGACAGTGAAATCACCATTTCATTTTTAGGCTATAACACACAAACGATGAAAGTGAGGACAATGACAAATCTGCATATAATTTTGACGGAAGATACGCAGATGCTGAATGAAGTAGTTGTGGTGGGTTATGGGTCGCAAAAGAAAGCTAATTTAAGCGGTTCTGTATCTGCTGTAAACTTTGACGATATTGTCCAAGTACCAGTATCAAATACGAGTACAATGTTACAAGGGCGCATGCCGGGAGTAACCATCATATCGGGAGGAGGACAACCGGGGAAAAATGATCCGACAATTAATATTCGTGGAATCGGTACGTTAGGCAATACAAACCCGATGGTCATTATTGACGGTATGGAGAGCTCGTTGAGCAATGTGGCACCGAATGACATTGAAAGTGTTACTGTTCTGAAAGATGCGGCTTCTGCTTCCATTTATGGAGTAAGGGCGGCAAATGGAGTCATATTGGTAACCACTAAAAGGGGGAAGAAGGAGAAACTCTCTGTCTCGTATGCAGGTAATTTTGCATTGCAGCAAGCTACTGTTTTACCCGATTATTGCAACTCATGGGATTGGGCTAAATTGTATAACGAGACCCAAGGGTATGAGAAATATACTACCGATATGATTCAGCAAATGAAAGACGGTTCCAACCCAGATGAATTCGCGAATACGGACTGGAACAAGGAAGTGTTCCGTACAGCATTCATGCATACCCACCATTTGTCTATCAAGGGTGGTACTGAGAAAGCCTCTTATATGAACTCTCTCGAGTATTTGGACCAGGACGGTATAATGATAGGTACCAGCAACAAAAGGCTGAACTTCAGATCCAACATAGACTATACCGTCAATAAGCATTTCAGTTTCGGCTTCAATCTGTCAGGAGGCAGAGATCGGATTGATGAGCCATATCAGGGAACAGGAGGTGGAAATGGAATTATGAGAAAGTTATATTGGTTCACACGTCCTACTGTACCAGTCAAATATTCTAATGGTCTATGGGGAGCAGTGGACGGAAATGCGGGTGCCGGTATGGTAGCCATACATAATCCGGTAAAGGCTGCATATATAGGCGATCATTATGAAGAAAATTACCGTTTTGACGGAAAGTTTTTTGCAGAAATTACCATTTGGAGAAACCTGAAGTTCAAGACAAATCTTGGAGCAAAATATAGAAGCTATTTTACCTCTTCTTTCACGCCTACCGATTATTATTATGATTCGGACGGGAATGTCGTACAGGAGGAACTAATTAATTCTGCCTCCAAGTATACTAAACTGGCCTATTCTTATTTGAACGAGAATCTCCTTACGTATAACTTCAAAGTCAAAAAGCACAGTTTTTCATTGTTGGCTGGTCATTCTGTCCAATTTGAGCGCTATGATGAGCATAAAGGCAGTATCGAAAACTTTCCTAATAATGAAATCTATCAATTGTCGGCAGGGAGTAAGAATCCCGGAGTGTCAGGAAAAGCTGTGGAAACTGCGTTGCAGTCGTTTTTCGGGCGAATAAACTATGATTGGGATGGAAAGTACCTGTTAGAAGGGAATGTACGTAGGGACCAGTCCTCGCGTTTGCCTAAAAATAATAGGGTGGGAATATTCCCTTCCGCTTCGGCAGCATGGAGAGTTTCTGAAGAATCTTTCATCAAAAATAATTTTCCTACAATTTCCAATCTGAAATTAAGAGGTAGCTGGGGAACGTTGGGAAATCAAGAAATTAATGATTATGCCTATGTGCAATTGATCAATACTGGGCAGAACTGTGTTTTTGACAATAGCATTGCGGGAGGTGTGGCTGTCACTGACCTTAGCAACTCCAATATCAAGTGGGAAACCACTGCTATGACCGATTTCGGATTGGACTTGTCATTGTTTGATGGAAAACTTGAATTTACAACGGACTATTTTTATAAAAAAACATCAGATATACTGCTTTCACTTCCAATCAATGCAACATTGGGAAATCTGAATGCTCCCAAGCAGAATGCGGGTAAAGTAGTCAATAAAGGGTGGGAACTGACTGCTACATATCATGATAATATAGGAAATTTTAACTATACTGTTTCGGGAAATCTCTCGAAAATCAAAAATGAAATTCTAGATGTCAAAGGCTTGGAGTGGTATAGTGGAAATGCGATTTATCGCGCAGGAATACCGATTGGCAGTTACTATGGATATATTGCTGAAGGCTTGTACCGCAGTGAAAAAGAAATAGAGGAAGGTCCCAAACGTTTTAATGGGGTGGATGTGGCACCGGGCGACATAAAGTATAAGGACATCAGTGGTCCGAATGGCGTACCAGATGGACAAGTGGATTCTCAATATGATAGGGTGGTCATCGGTTCTCCGTTCCCCGATTTGACTTACGGTTTTAACATATTTGCCTCATATAAAAATTTTGACTTCTCTTTGTTTTTTCAGGGAGTTGCTGGCGTAGATCGTTTTTATAAAGACGCTCCAGGTCAAGGGAATATTCTGACGGATTGGTTGGATAGATACGACCCAATAGAAAACCCTAACGGTAATATGCCTAGAATGAAAGGAACACAGAATAGTGAAACTTCCACTTTTTGGATGAAGGATGCTTCCTATCTTCGTCTGAAGAATCTGGAATTTGGTTACAATGTCCCTGACCGTTTGTGTCAAAAGTTGGCAATACAACGTATGAGAGTATATTTTACAGGATTGAATTTGCTGACTTTTACTCAAGTAAAGAACTGGGATGCCGAGAAATTTGCAGGTGATACGGAAAATTTTAATTATCCTCAATTGAAATCTTATTCTATCGGATTAAACATAACTTTTTAATAATACACGTCATGAAAGCGAACATACTTTTTATTTCTGTCATATTTTTATTTGTCACAAGCTGTTCTGACAGTTTCTTGGACAGAACTTCACTTAATAACATATCCGAAGATACATTCTGGAAAACAGAAGAGGATGCCCTGTTAGGTCTTGCAGGATGTTATGATACTTTTCAATCTATGTATTATGAAGGCCCGTGGGGAATAGGTATTATGCAATATGAAGCAATTACAGATAATGCCTATTTCGGTTGGGGACATTCATTAGATGACATTTGTAGAGGTATTCATACTCCACAGACAAGTGTCATATACGATTTCTTTAAAATGCATTACAAAGGAATAGCTAGATGCAATAAATTTATAGCAAATGTAGAATCCATCATTTTTGATGAAACCAAGAAAAAAAGGATGCTTGCAGAAGTAAAAATGCTAAGAGCCAACCATTATATGCATTTAAGCATGACCTTTGGGGATGTCCCCCTGATAACAGAACCACAGACGGTTATCAATGCCAATGTTCCTAAAACATCTAGGGAAAGTATTGTTTCTTTTATAATAAACGATTTAAAAGAAGCCGCAGCAGTATTGCCTACACAAGACAGAATTGCTGGCGGTGAGTACGGGCGTTTATCAAAAGGTGCAGCTTTAGGACTATTGGCACGTGTGTATTTGTATAATGATATGTTTACAGAGGCTGCTAAGGCTGCTAAAGATGTCATTGATATGAACTTCTATGAGCTATATCCGGATTATGGAAAGTTGTTCACACCGGAAGCCGAACAATCTAAGGAAATCATTATGTCAGCTTGTTTTGAAAGAGGAATACAGCCTCGTGAAGGAACTCGTATCGGCCGATGGAAAGGTGTCGTTCCTCCGCCATTTATTGTTCCCTTACCGGATTTGCTGGATGATTATTATTGTATTGATGGACTTCCTATAGACAAATCCCCTTTATTCAAGGGAGATATAACACAGCAGCCTATATATAAGGATGAGGTGCATAATGATTTTCTTAAGGATACACAACGATATGTAAATAGAGACCCACGCATGGGATTTTCCATTATAACTCACCGGACTCCCTGGATTAAGGGAGAAATTATAGAAAATGGACAAGTACTGTATGATGCCAAGAATTACACTTTGACGCGTTGTCATTTCCGTAAATGGGTGGAGGAAACAGATTTGGAGATGGATGATATGCCCCAAGACGTATACACCCTTCGTTATGCAGACATTCTATTGATGAGGGCTGAAGCCTTGGTTAGAACTGGTAATTATGATTATGATGAAGTTTTGGGTCTCATAAACCAGATAAGGCAACGTCCCACTGTTATGATGCCTATAGTTCAGGACGTTGAAGGAAAAAACAAAAGATTGAATGCTGACGAACTATTTGAAATCATAAAACATGAAAGAAGAATTGAACTTGTATACGAAGGCCATCGCTATTATGATCTGATACGTTGGGGAGAGTTGGAAAGGGCATGGGGAGAGATTTTTGTTCCGATCAATCTGAGGCACTATTTGGGACAGAAAAGTTTGGTATGGCCATTGCCAGAAAAGGAAATTGAAATAAATGGCTTGTTGGAACAGAATGAATTTTGGAAGTAATTTCCTTTTTAAGTAATTCTTCTTGTGATTAAATCGCAATAACCGTCATCGGTATTTGGTCGTTTTATACTTGATTTCATAATAGACCAGAAAGTGATGGCGGGGTGTTTGAGACTTAAAAAGCAGAGAGTATGAAAAATCTTTTTGGATGCATCTTTTTTTTCGCAATCTCTATATTGTATACATACGGACGTACAGTAAGGCAGACTATAGGCGAATTGAAGGAATTTGAATTGTCAGACATCAGACTGACGGAAAGTCCTTTTAGAAATGCCTTGCTACTGGATAAGCAATGGCTGTTTTCTCTGAATCCGGATAGACTGTTGTCAGGATTCAGACAAGAGGCGGGATTGGCACAAAAGGCCTCTAAATATGGAGGATGGGAAAGTCGGGGAGTGACAGGACAGACTTTGGGACACTATCTTTCCGCTTTGGCAATGATGTACGCTTCGACAGATGACGAAAGAGCGCTTGAACGTATCAGATATAGTGTGAATGAACTAGATGTTTGCCAGCGGGCGTTCGACTTTCATGGTCTGTTCGCTGCTTTCCCGAATGCTAGAAAGTTATTCCAGGAAATATATTGCGGGGATATTCGGACTGAAGGCTTTGACTTGAACGGTGGTTGGGTACCGTTCTATACTATGCATAAGCTGTGTGCTGGGCTGATAGATGTATATCATTATACTTCAGACCGACAAGCCTATAAGGTGCTTTATCAACTGGCAGAAGGGCTATATGCCCTTTTCGCGCAGTTGAGTGATGCACAAATACAGAAAATCCTAATTTGTGAACATGGAGGAATCAATGAATCAATGGCAGAACTCTACAGCTTAACCGGTGACAGGAAATTCTTGGAACTTTCTCTGCGTCTGAACCATAAAGCCTTTATAGAGCCGCTGGCTGCTTCAAAAGATGAACTGAAAGGCAAGCATGCCAACACACAGATTCCTAAGGTGGTAGGCATTATCCGCCAATATGAGTTGACCGGTAATAAAGAACTGTATGACATAGCTGACTTCTTCTGGCATACGGTCGTCCACAACCATTCGTATGTAATTGGCGGGAATAGTGAGGCTGAGCATTTTGGTGTACCGGGACGGATTTGTGACCGAATAACTGATAAGACATGTGAAAACTGTAATACATACAATATGTTGAAACTGACCAGACACCTTTTCTGCCTGAATCCCGATATTTCCAAGGTTGATTATTATGAGCGCGCCTTGTATAATCAAATACTGGCATCACAGAATCCTGAGGATGGTATGGTCTGCTATATGTCTCCTCTTGCTGCAGGTTCACAACGCAACTATTCCACCCCGTTCGACTCGTTCTGGTGCTGCGTAGGCACTGGTCTGGAGAATCATGTACGGTATGGCGAATTTATCTATCATACGGACGAACAGGATAATCTTTATGTGAACCTCTTTATTCCGTCTGTATTGGACTGGAAAGTGAGGGGGATACGTTTCGAACAAAAGACAGCCTATCCAGCATCGGATACTGTCCGTTACATGGTCAGTTCTTCCTTAGGAAAACAGAAATTTACCCTTAATCTGCGTTATCCGGGATGGGCAGAAGATAATGTCTCTCTTTTTGTCAACGGGCAGCGGCAAATTGTCAGTGCGGTTCCCGGAGAATACATCCCTATCACCAGAAAATGGAAAGACGGAGACAGAATTAGTATTGTCATTCCTAAGAAAGTGACTTCGGAAGCTGCACTGGGCGATGATAGTTTAAGAGCCTATCTGTACGGTCCAATCGTTTTGTCTGCTGATTTTGAAGAAAAAAATTATTCCCATTTCCCTATGGTGGTTATAGATGACAGAGAAGATGCATCTCTCTCTCTGAAGCCTGCAGGCAAACCTTTGGAGTTTATCTTGGAAACGGCCCGCCCTTATGCCATAAAGATGAGACCTTATTATCAAATGAGGGGGGAACCGCTGATGGTCTACTTTGAACATTACACCGTTGAAGAGTGGACAGCGCGAAAGGATGAGATTCTGATGAGACAAGATAGGGAAAAATGGATAAAGGAACAGACGGTGTCAAGCTTTCAGCCAGGAGAGATGCAACCAGAGCGTGATCATGACTTCAAGGGAGAAAAGGCTAGAACTGGAGAACTCAATGGCCGGAAATTTCGGGAAGCGGTCAACGGAGGATGGTTTTCGTTCGAAATGGAAGTTCGTCCGGACATCTCTCAGGATCTGCTAGTCAGTTACTGGGGAAATTTGGGAGACATCTATAAATTCAACATTGAGATAGACGATATCTCTATTGCAACGGTCATTATCCATTGGTGGGGAAATGCTTTTGTGGATAAGTTATATCACATTCCTTTTGAATTGACTGAAAACAGGAAGAAAATAACAGTATCCTTTAAGGCTCTTGACGACAGAAGTGTAGCCGGACCGATATTCAATTGTAAAATATTAAAAAGATAACATATGAAAAAATATTTACTACTGTTCTGTATAGTACTATTACACATACCGTTCATTGCGGGTAAAGGATATGTTACCCGATGGCCAGCAGAAAAAATCAATGCATGGTATGTCCAACGGGAATGGTTGAGAGGATGCAACTTTCAACCAAGCACAGCTGTTAATCAGTTGGAAATGTGGCAGAAGGAATCATTTGACCCCGTGACCATCAACCGGGAATTAAGTTGGGCGGCGGCTCTCGGTTTCAACTGCATGAGAGTCTATCTGCATCATCTGGCTTGGGAAACGGATAAAGAGGGGTTCAAGAAAAGAATTAGAGAATATCTCTCCATTTCAAGTAAATACGGAATCTCCACCGTCTTTGTGTTTTTTGATGATTGTTGGAATCCCACTTACAAGGTAGGAGAGCAGCCTATTCCTGTGCCAGGCGTGCACAATTCCGGTTGGGTACGCGATCCAGGCGATTTGTTGTACGAAAGGGCAGAGCTGATACAAACACTTGAGGAATATGTAAAGGATATTCTTCTAGCCTTTTCTGGCGACAAACGAATTGTTTTTTGGGATCTGTATAATGAGGCCGGGAATAGCAACTACAAGAATAGAAGCCTACCACTACTGAAAAAAGTATTTGAATGGGCACGTTCGGTTAATCCTTCACAACCGCTGACCGCCGGAATTTGGGGAGGAAGCACTTTGAAAATAAAGAATTTCCTTTTGGAGAACTCCGATTTGATCACCTATCACAATTATTCGGATTCGTTGTCTCACCAAAAGGAGATAGATAAACTGAAACAATATGGACGACCTATGGTATGTACGGAATATATGAACCGCAGGGACTGCAGTACATTCCAGACCATCATGCCCATGCTGAAAAAGAATGCAGTCGGTGCTATCAACTGGGGATTTGTTGCCGGGAAAACCAATACTATCTATGCATGGGACCAGCCGATAAGAGACGGAAGTGAACCATCTGTATGGTTTCACGACATATTGCGAAAAGATGGTACGCCCTTTTCTAGACAAGAAACGGCAACGATAGAGGCTCTTACGGCAAAACCTTTTACACCTCCTCCGGGGACTGTCATACACAATTCCATCGCTGCAACACACCGTTATGTAGGCTCGCCAAGTATTGCAGTGCTGGAAGACGGAACGTATGTGGCATCTCATGATTATTTTGGCAACGGACGTGTTTCAGATACTTTTGTATATCGTTCTATAGACAAGGGGGAGACGTGGGACGCTTGTGCTCATATTGACAAGCTCAATTGGGGCACCTTGTTTACACGTGGTAAGGAACTTTATCTGATAGGGGTAAGTCCGAAAGGTTGTCAAGGATATGGTAACTTTGTCATATTAAGGTCAATGGATGGAGGCTGTTCGTGGACCACCCCAAAAGATCGAAATAGCGGTTTACTTCTTGAAGGATTCTATCATTGCGCTCCTGTCCCCGTCATATTCCATAAAGGCAAGATATGGAGAGCATTGGAAAACCAGGGAAAAATAAACGGTTGGGGTGATTTTAAAGCAATGACCGTGCATGTTGATGAGGATGCTGACTTGCTCAATGCCGATAACTGGATGGCAAGCAATGAACTGTCTTTCGACAGGTCATGGCTGCCGGAGGCTTCGGCATGGCTTGAGGGAAACATGGTGGTCGCCAAAGACAATACTTTGAAAAACATTCTCCGTGTCCATTATTCGAAAGATGATTTGGCAGCAGTTGTTGATATCTCGCAAGAGGGGCTCTTGAGTTTTAATCCGCAGCGGGGATTCGTCAATCTTCCTGGAGGGTGCAAGAAGTTCACTATACGTTACGATTCTGTCAGTCGAAAATACTGGACACTGAGTAATTATGTGTTGCCCGAAGATAGAGGGGGGAATAATGAACGGACACGGAATACCATTGCCTTGTGTTGGTCAGACAATCTGCAACAATGGCATGTCAAGGACATCTTATTGCATCATGACGACGTTTTCCATCATGGATTCCAGTATCTGGACTGGCTAATTGAAGGGGATGACATCATAGCAGTCTCACGAACGGCTTCTGATGATCGTACCGGTCAAGCGGACAACCAGCATAATGCCAATTATCTGACCTTTCATCGTTTCTTGGATTTCAGAACCAATAAATAATTCAATAATATGCGACTTAAAACATTGTTTTTTGTATTGTTATGCAACGTTTGTACTTTTCCCGTAAGGGCGCAAGTTACGTTGCCGAGCTTTTTTTCGGATAATATGGTCCTGCAGCGAGACTCCCCTATTCATGTATGGGGATGGGCAGGAGCCAATGAGAAGATTGAAATTCGTTTTAAAGGGCAAACCCGAAAGACTATATCGACAAATGACGGGAACTGGAGTACTTATTTGGATGCGTCGTCCTATGGAGGCCCTTATACACTCGTTGTTAAAGGAGAACAGTCTGAAGTTGAATTCAACAACGTCCTAATTGGTGACGTATGGTTATGTAGTGGGCAGTCCAATATGGAATTCCACCTCAATAATGCCAACAACGCTATGGCGGAAATTGCTGGTGCGGACTATCCGGGTATCAGACTGTTCACCGTCGGAAGGGCTATAGCCAATCATCCGAGAACGAATGTGGGAGGAACATGGCACTCTTGTTCGCCTTCTACGGTAGGCAATTTCTCTGCCGTAGGATATTTCTTTGGTAAAGAGATCCACTCCAATACTCATATCCCCATCGGACTTATATGCTCCTCGTGGGGAGGTACTGTAGTTGAAACCTGGACCAGTCCGGACGGTATCCGCGGTATACCTGAATTTACTAAAAAACTTTCAGAATCGGAAAAAATAGAGATGGACAGTTTTGAACAGACCAATCAAATTCGGAAAGCGGCTTTTGAGAAAGCTCTTAATGTGGATCCAGGAATTGTGGGAAAATGGTATGCTGCGGACTCTAGCCCAGTCTTTGACGGAAGCATGTGTCTCCCCCAAGGATGGTCGGGAACGACATTGGCCGATATGAATGGTACGGTATGGTTCTCCATTGAAATAATCTTGCCGGATAATCAAGAGGGAAAGCAAGCTGTATTGTCATTGGGAAGAATTGACGATGCGGATATCACCTGGATTAACGGGGTCGAAGTGGGGCGGACAACCGGCTATCAGAAGGAACGCTTGTATGCCTTTGACACAAGTATTCTGAAAAAAGGCAAAAATGTTATTACCATTAGTGTCAGTGACTATTCCGGTGAGGGAGGCTTTAGCGGACAAAGAGATCAGCTCTATTTAGAAATAGGTGGTACAAAGCTCCCCTTGGCCAAGGAGTGGAAATATAAGGTTGCCGTGGACAGCCGGAAATATGGTTATGTGGAATTCGGTCCAAATGCTTATCCATCACTATTGTACAATGGAATGATTGCTCCACTGACTGGGCTTCCCATTAAGGGGGTAATTTGGTATCAAGGAGAAAGTAACGATTACAACCCTGCTTTGTATCGGACTCTATTTCCCAACCTCATTAATGATTGGCGTGCCCGTTGGAATAACGAGTTCTCTTTCTATTGGGTACAGCTGGCCAATTACAGAAGTACTGACAAAATGCCGCAAAATAGCAAATGGGCTGAAATACGCGAGGCACAAACCCAGGCATTGTCTTTGCCAAAAACCGGTCAGGCTGTCACCATCGACATCGGTGAGGCCGATGATATTCATCCCAAGAACAAAAAAGATGTGGGCAAACGGCTGGCACTTCATGCCCTAAAGTTCGATTATGGGAAGAAAAACATTGTAGCTGATGGCCCGACTTTCCGCTCCATGAAAACGAAGAAGAATAAGATTATCATCTCATTCGATAATGTTGGGTCGGGGTTGGTGTCTAAGGATGGGGATGGGGTTATCAATGGTTTTGCAATCGCAGGAAAAGATAACAAGTTTGTTTGGGCTAAGGCGAAGATTAGTGAAAATGTCGTTATTGTATGGAACGACACTCTATTACATCCTGTAGCGGTAAGATATGGCTGGAGTGACAATCCCGGACAACTGAATCTGTACAATAAGGAAGGTTTACCGGCTACCCCTTTTAGGATGGAGTCTCCATAAGGAGTTGTTTTTTGTGTTAATTTTAATATATATGACTATGAAAAATAGCTTTGTTTATAATCGCGAAAATGAAACGTACAATTTTCATGATGTTCACAACCGTTCTTCTTAAAAATTGCGTATTTCTAATTAGAAAAGCGTTTAACGTAAGTTCTTTTATTTAGATCAATTATAGGCTACAGTTTTGTGACCTGTAAATTTTTTTACTTTAAAATGAGAAGTATGACAAATATATTACAAAAGGAGAGAACGTCTTTGTTGTGTATCTTTCTATTTATCGTTTGTACGTTTACTGATTCAATACCGGTAATCGCACAAGGGGGGGCAGTGAAAGTGAAGGGTATGGTCATTGATGAAAGGGGGGAACCTTTAATTGGTGTGGCTATTATAGAGGAATTAAATAAATCAAATGGAACAATAAGCGACACAAATGGGAACTTCTCTTTATCGGTTTCTTCTGCCTCATCAACTTTATTATTTACTTACGTAGGTTGTAGACCGGAAAGAATACCAGCTAATAAGTTACCGGATAAGGTAACACTGGTTGAAGACTTGCAAAAACTAGAAGAGGTCGTTGTTATAGGTTACGGTGTCCAGAAAAAGGAGACTGTCGTAGGTGCTGTCGCATCTGTCTCGGGAAAAGACCTTGTCAAGGTTCCGGTTGCTAACGTCAGCAATGCGTTAGCGGGAAGATTGCCTGGTGTGACTTTTATTCAGCGAGGCGGGGAACCTGGATATGACCAGTCAAGCATACAGATTAGAGGAATGGGTACTATGAATGATAGTAGTCCCTTGATTATTGTAGACGGAGTGGAACGTTCGTCAATGGAAGGTATAGATATGAATGAAATAGAGAGTGTCAATGTGCTCAAAGATGCTGCAATGACTGCTGTTTATGGTATACGAGGAGCTAATGGAGTAATTATACTTACGACAAAGGTGGGGACAGAAAGTAAACCTACTGTCAGCCTGGGCCTCAATACATCTATTCAAACACCGACAGTAATTCCTGAATTCCTAAATTCCTACGATTATGCCTTATTGAAGAATGAAGGTTATCTCAATGATCATCCGGGAGGGACTCCCATATTTAGTGACACGGACTTACAGAAGTTTAAGGATGGATCAGACCCTATCTTCTATCCTAATAATGAGCGCTATAAGAGTTTAGTAAGAGACTTTTCCTTTATGCATCAAATAAATGCTAATGTAAGGGGGGGGAATAAATTACTAAGATATTTTGTTTCTTTAGGTTATTTGACCCAAGGTGGTCAATATAATGTAAAAGATTTGAATTCATTGAATCCAGGATTTGACCCTAACCCCAAATATCAACGATATAATCTAAGGTCAAACTTTGACATTCAATTGACTAAGGAGCTCTCTGCTTCAATCAAATTGGGGAATCAGATAGGGAAAGAGCATTTTCCTGGAACGTCTGCCTATAACGTATTCTTTGATTTGCTTCGTAATCCTCCGATGGTCAGTCCGGGAGTTGTAGACGGGAAACTGGTTACAAGCTATATTAATGATCCATTAAGTGTTGTGAATGGTAGAGGCACATCTAGTGCTTCCCTCTTAGGCATGAATGGATATGCCGAGAATCTGACAAATACGTTCAATATGAATGTGTCCTTAAAATATGATTTTAGCTCCTTGATAACCAAAGGACTATCGATAAAGGCCATGTATGCATATGACCATTACTACAAGAAGTGGCAGAACCGCTCAAAGTCAATAGATACTTACAGTGTCTTGAAAGATGCAGTAACAGGAGAGAACCGTTTCATACAAACTGGTTATGAGAGTGCATTTGGCTACAGTGGTGGAACTGGTGTAAATCGGGCTGAATATTTTGAAACGGCCATAGAATATAACCGAACATTTGATGAAGTTCATAAAGTAGGAGGATTATTCCTGTATAATCAGCGTAAAGTCTATAATCCGGATCTTGCATATAGTGTGCCTGCAGGCATGCAAGGTGTTGTAGGACGTGCGACCTATTCCTACGCAAGTAAATATTTGGGAGAGGTAAGTGTTGGGTACAACGGGTCTGAAAATTTTCCGAAGAATAAAAGATTTGGCTTTTTCCCTGCATTTTCTATAGGATGGGTACTTTCAGAAGAAGCATTCTTTCCAAAAAATGATTTTGTCAATTATGTCAAGGTTAGAGGGTCTTATGGCGAAACGGGTAATGACAAACTCGGTAGTAACCGTTTCTTATATTTGCTTGGCGTTTACCAATATGGAAGTGGGTCTTATATGTTTGGAACTACTGGTCTGGATAAGCAGAAATATACCGCTGCGTGGGAAGGCAAATTGGGAAATCCCGATGTGACTTGGGAACGGGCCGTAAAGTGTAATTATGGAATTGATGTGTATCTGTTCAAAAGTAAACTTTCCGTGAATTTCGACTATTTTACGGAAAAGCGTAATAACATTCTCATTGACAGGCAAACTATTCCGGCATTTATAGGAATAACAAGTATGCCTGCCGCAAATATAGGACGAGTTAAAAATCATGGATATGAAATAGATTTTAACTGGAGAGACAAGGCTCGGAATGTGGAATATTGGTTTGGAGTAAACTTCTCATACGCTAGAAATAAGGTGCTATATAAAGAGGAGGCGATGAAAGAATATCCTTGGATGATGCAGACTGGATTCCCGATAGGACAGCAGTATGCTTATAGAACGGAAGGATTGTATAACTATAAGGAGGATGTTTACAATAGGCCATTTTATAGTTTCTATGGGAATAGGGTACAGCAGGGAGATATAAAATATGTAGATATCAACGGGGACGGAGTTATAGATTCAAAGGATGTTGTACCTGTCGGATACTCAGGATATCCAGAAGTAGGTTTTGGTATTAATATGGGATTGAATTGGAAGAATTTTGATTTGTCCATCCTTCTGCAAGGATGCGACAACTCAATGGTGTTCCAAACTGGAGAGATTGGATTTGCTTTTTTCAATGACTGGTCTATGACCCTTGAAGAACATAAAAACAGATGGACGCAGGAACGCTTCGATAATGGACAGAAAATAACGATGCCGCGTTTGAGCAATATGGGAAATAGCTCTCCCAATTCAGAAAACTCGGATTTCTGGTTGCACAACGCCCGATATCTGAGATTGAAAAATATTGAGATAGGCTATACGATACCCAAATCTGTGCTCCAGAAGATGGATTTGAAATCTCTAAGGGTTTATGCTAATGGCAGTAATCTGTTCACATGGACTTCACTGAAAAATTATGATCCGGAGACTGCCAGCGGAAGAGGATTCATATACCCTCAGATGGCAGTATTCAATATAGGGTTAAATCTTACATTCTAAAAAACATTATATCATTATGAAAAATATAATTCATTTTCTCAGGTTTTCTATCGCAGCATTCTGGGGCGGTTTACAGATGTCATGTAGCGATTTTTTGGAAATGCCAATGATTTCTTCTGCTATAAATGTGGATACAGTATTCTCTTCACGGGTGAATGCCGAGCCGTTCCTATGGGAAACGTATAGGCAGATTATTCCCTCCGGTTTTCCACTGAACGGAAATAGCGGTCCCATGCACCGTTCTATTAGGGCGGCCATTACCGACGAATGTGACTATTCGATAGGTTGGGCATCCTCAACTGAAATAAACATATCTGGATATGTTCCGAATAACTCACGTCTGATGGAGATAGACTATGGCAATTGCTATGCCGGTATTCGCAAGGCGTTTATCTTTATGGAGAATGTAGACAAGGTTTCTGATATACCGGAAAACGAGAAAATCCAAATGAAGATGGAGTGCAAGACATTGATAGCTCTGCGTTACCATACTCTTCTGCGTTCATTCGGAGGTATTCCATTGATAAAAAGTTCTGTTTCTGCCAGTGATGATTTTGGACAGATAACCCGCTCCACATTTGAGGAATGCGTGGACTATATTGTTGAATTGTGTGATGAAGCAATCAGTAACCCATTGACGGTTGACCAATATACAACAAACTGGAGGGGAAGAGTGACCCGTGGTGTGGCATATGCCATTAAGGCCAGGACATTGTTATATGCAGCCAGTCCGCTATATAACAATACTGTGCTTCCTCCGGCATCGTATGGCGACCAGAATGATCTTCTGATTTCTTATACGAATTTTGATAAAGAAAGATGGAGAAAAGCTGTAGATGCTAATAAAGCGTTGCTTGATTGGGCTAAAGAAACCGGTCAGATTTCGCTGATAAATACGGGGAATCCTTATGTAGATTATTCTGTCGCAACTTCAAAAGAGGATAATGAAGAGATTATTCTGGCGAATAAAACTATAGGAAATGGGTCTAACGGTTCGGATGGTTTCACCAGATATTATATGTCCTCTAAAAACATTATGGATTTCAATAAAGGAAATGCTATCCTATTCAGCGGACTAAAGCAGTTCTACAAGAATGATGGGAGTGACCAGACTTGGCCTCAATTGGATGAAGCTCGACCATTCAGTGAGTATCTGGGTAAAATGCACGAAATGGAGCCTCGTTTATTGGCTACGGCATGGATATTCGGGGAAAGCCCAATGATGTGCCCCAATCGGTTCACTTGGAACTTCAATGCCTTACCTGGAACGAAGTCAGGTGAATTGCACGGATGCGCGGGATTACTAAAATTCTGTTATGATTATCAAGGGGAGAACTATAAGGAATTTCCGGTGTTCAGACTCGCTGAATTCTATTTGAACTATGCCGAGGCTTTGAATGAATACAATTCCAATCCTCCTCAGGAAGCGTATGATGCTTTGAATGCCATACGTACGCGGGCTGGTCTGCCTGCAATTGTCAGACAGGATTCCCGTTACAATACAACAGAGAGGTTCAGAGAATTGGTTCATCGTGAACGCTTTATCGAACTTTTTGCAGAAGACCATCGTATCTATGATTGCCGCAGATGGCGTATTGCACACCTTTCCGGTGTCATAGGTGGACCGATGGTTGCTTTTGATTTAGTGCAGGACAATCCTGATAATCCTACGGCTTATTCGTCTTATGTTCCTAGGGTTTTTGAGGAAAGGTTATGGATGAATAAATTATATTTCCACCCATTTCCACAGAGTGAGGTGGATAAAGGCAATCTGTTACAAAACCCAGGATATTAATCTAATCGGAATAAAAATATGAGAACAAGATATGATAATTACTGCATCAAGATAATATTGGTTCTGTTTGTGCTTTTGGGGACACATATAGGTTTATTTGCCCAGGAAAGGATAAATGGAACAATTCGTGGCAAGAACGGTAATCCATTGTCTGATGCGACAATCATCTCGGATGGAAAGTTGATAGAGACATCAGATGAAAATGGCTTTTTCAATGTTGATGGTTGCAAGACTATAACTGTTGAACATGCCGGTTATAAAAGCCAGACCTTAACATTGGGGAAAAAGAAAAAAATTGAGGTCATATTGGAACCGGTTGAGTACAACGCTGATATTCAACTGGCTTTTGAAACCCTATCTTATGAATTGTATACAGGGGCGCAGTCTTCTACTGTCAGTAAGGAACTGACAAACATACCTACACAAACCTTAGGGAACAATCTGGCGGGAAAAATTGCTGGACTGACAGTGATGCAATCGTCTGGTGAGCCAGGTTCAGATGCTCCTGACCTTTATATTAGAGGAAAAAGTACCTATAACAATAGCGATATATTGGTTCTGGTTGATGGTTTCGAGGGAGATTACAATCAGTTGTTACCGGAAGAAATCGAATCGGTGACAATATTGAAGGATGCTGCGGCTTTGGCTATATATGGTATTAGGGGGGCAAATGGAGTAATGCTTGTGAAGACTAAGAGAGGCGTGAAGAGGGATAAAATAGACATCAGGCTCAATTTGCGTGGAGGCATCTCTTCTCCCATAAAATTGCCAGATTTTGTCGATTCGTATACTTACGCATCTTTGTACAATGAAGCAGTGAGTAATGACAATAATCGCATCTGGACTCCTAAGTATACAGATGACGAACTCAAAGCATATAAAGACGGTACAGACCCTTATTTTTATCCTAATGTGGACTGGTATAAAGAAACATTGGTGAATAATACTCCGTATACGGATACAAACCTTTCTTTCAGAGGCGGAAATAACAATGTGCGATATTATCTGATTCTTGGGTATATGAACTCTCAAAAGTTCTATATAAAGAATCCGGACAAGAGTTTCGACCAATTGCATAATCTGGGGAAAACAGACAAATACAACGCAAGAGCCAATGTAGACGTCAATATAAACAAGGTGTTCTCGTTGAGTGCTAATATCGGTGCGGTCATTTTGTCGCGTACTTATCCCAATAGCGGAAATTTCTGGAATACGTTGGCTACTACTCCATCCAATGCTTTCCCAATAAAGAATGAGGACGGAACGTGGGCTGCAACACCAGTCTACACTAACAACCCATTAGGTACATTGGTTATGACGGGGAAAAGAAAGACGAATGAAAGGACGCTACAAGCAGATGTGATGTTCAGACAAGACTTGGGCGGCATCTTGCCTGGATTGAAACTTTCGGAAGGAATTTCGTTCAGTAGTTGGTCGCTTAGTAATTATGATATATCACGTGATTATCAAAGATGGTATGTTTCCAAAAAGAATGGCAAAGCTGGCAATCCGACCCTGGTGGCTGGAACAGAAGGGGAATTCTCTATAAACCAAGGTACACGCTCGCAATGGACTCGCCAGTCCTATCAGGGATTCGTGGAATATGAAACGTCAATCAACGAGATGCATAGGATTCATACCATGCTGGGCGCAATGTATAGCCGTTATGAAGTGGACGGAAACAATGTGGCTTATCTGAATGCAGGCTCATTTGGACGTCTCGGCTATGGTTATAACAATCGTTATCTTGCGGAATTCGGTTTCTCTTATAATGGTTCGGAGAATCTTTCTAAAGGACATAAGTTCGGTTTTTTCCCCAGCTTGTCTTTTGCATGGGTACTGTCCAATGAGAAATTTCTGGAGAATAACAACTTCATCAATTTTCTTAAGATGAGGGTTTCCGGAGGTATATTGGGGTCTGCAGACTTGGGCTCCACCCGTTTTGGATATCAGACATATTATGTTAATTCCCAATATTCATACCAACTCGGTTCGTCTGGAATCTCTTCTGTGACAGGTATTAAGGAGGGACGTTTGGGTAATCCGGATATTACGTACGAGAAGAACTACAAATACAATCTGGGATTTGACTTTGCTCTTTTCAATAAGTTGAATGGTAAACTTGATATCTTCACAGAAAAGAGGAAAGGAATTCTTGTGGTGCAGGCACCTCAGGTCCCTTCTGTTGTCGGAATGACTCTTCCTTATGAGAATCTGGGAGAAGTGTCCAATAAAGGTTTTGAGTTGGAACTGTCCTATAATGAAAAAATCAATGATTTCAGATTCGAAATAGCGGGTAATATCGCATACGCCAAGAATAAAATCGACTATCAGGCGGAAGTGTTCCGTAAGAACAACTTCTCCAAAAGGACAGGGCATGCTGTAAATGACTTGTTCGGTCTCGAGGCTGTTGGCTTTTTCCAATCGGAAGAAGAAATAAATGCACCTGATACACCTATCCAGACATTTGGCCGGGTACAGCCGGGTGATATCAGGTATAAAGACCAAGACCAAAACGGTATAATTGATGAAAACGATGTACTACATTTGGGGCATTCCAATCTTCCGGAACTGAATTATAGCATTAAACTGTCCTTTGCTTATAAAGGTTTTGATTTCAATGCGTTCCTTTTCGGACAGGCAATGCGTAGCGTCATGCTGACCAATAATCAGTATGCTTTTGCTTTCTACAACAACGGGCAGGCACCTACCACTGCTTTAGGAAGATGGGCATATTATCCGGAAAGAGGGATAGATACGCGCAATACGGCGTCATATCCGCGTTTGTCCACATCGGATAATAAGAACAATTACCGTTATTCTTCTTTTTGGATGAGAGATGCAAGTTTCCTGCGATTGAGGAATGTGGAATTTGGATATTCATTGCCGAAGTCACTAACCGACAAACTTCAGATGAGTGGAATCAGACTGTATGTAAGTGGAACCAATTTGCTAACCTTCACTCCCTTGAAAGATTATGATCCACAAGTAATGACCGGATATCCACTCTCGAAGTCATATAACATAGGTATCAATTTACAATTTTAAGAATGAATGATATGAAAGAGAATTTGAAATACATGATATTAGGTTTGTCACTGCTGGGCATTATGGGATGTGAAAGTTTGCTGGACAACAATATTGATACAAACCTGAAGCCTGAACAGATATATGTCAATTATGATAGGATGAAGGCAGTAGCGATGGGTGCTTATGGATATGCTTACGAGATATCCGGATTCTACAAGTTTGGCAACACGCTGAGGGCATGTGTCAGTGACGAAGCGGAAGAGACCGACTATTCATCCGCTGTACAAGCCTTCAACTTGGGGACATGGGGGAAAGATTATAATCCGGATAATGTGTATGCCGCTTTTTATGAAGGAGTAAGGCAGTGCTGTCTTTTCCTTGAAAACAGTGGAGACTACAAAAAAATACTGGCTGCTGACACAATCAGTTCCTCCGGCATGGCCAATTATGAGAAGCAGTGTGAAGATATCGAACTCTTCCGCCAAGAGGTCCGTTTCTTGAGGGCTTTCTATTATTTTGAGTTGATTAAAAGGTATGGCGGGGTGCCTCTAGTTGAACGTTCTTTATCTTTGGAGGATAATCTGAAGATACCTCGTGCCGATTTCGAGACTTGTGTGGACTTTATAGTCCGGGAATGCGATGTAGTTAAAGACAAGGTTACGGTGGACTGGGGCGCTGCGGGTAAGCCTAATGAACATGGGCGGGTAACAAAAGGCACGGTACTGGCCCTCAAGAGTAGAATCCTTCTTTATGCGGCAAGCAAGTATTACAACAAGGAAAACAATCTGGATAAATGGGAGAAGGCGGCATTGGCTGCCAAAGAACTTATTGACATGGACAAGTATGTACTGTACAACGATTACCAGAAGTTGTTTCAGGCCCCGCAATCGTACAATTCTGATGAGGTCATCTTCTATGTCCGTCATTTCAACTCTAATGCGCTTGAAAAGAGTTGCTATCCGATTGGAACCCCAGGAGGAAAATCGGGTGTTACCCCTACGGCCAATTTGGTTGAGGCTTATGAGAAACAGGAAGGATGGATTGCCGACAAACCGTATGAAAAGGTTGACCCGCGTATGCAGATGAGTATCGTTGTAAACAATTCGGATTGGAACGGACGTAAAATAGAGACGTTCGTGGGCGGCGTTGATGGGATAGATCAAAGGAATGCCTCACGCACGGGATATTATCTGAAGAAATTCCTTTCTCCGAATCTGAAGCTGCAGGGTTCGCCGGAGGGAACTTCAATGAAATCATGGATTGTGTTCAGATATGGTGAGATACTGCTGAACTATGCGGAAGCCATGAATGAAGCTTATGGACCGGATGACAAGCCCACCGGTTATACCTTGTCGGCCCGTGAAGCTATAAATCGGCTTCGCAGCAGGCCGGGTGTGGATATGCCCGCTGTTGTGGCTGATGGCTATCAAGAGATGAAAGACGCCATTGAAAGAGAACGGCAGGTAGAACTGGCTTTTGAGGATCACCGTTATTGGGACCTGAAGCGATGGGGG
>OLWP01000121.1_pt1 | contig 66690 bp, 83 predicted proteins | sample 1673741 | NCBI WGS metagenome assembly OLWP01 (sample SAMEA103958125, study PRJEB25191) | human gut metagenome
CCTTACGATGATCTGCAGTACGACCTAATTTACGATTCTGCATCGTGATCCTCCTATTTATTCATTGGATGCTCGGAAACTCAATCCCAAAGCAGCCATTTTATCTTTAACTTCTTGAAGTGATTTCTTACCTAAGTTACGGACATGGATCATTTCTTCTTCCGTTTTTTGGGTTAATTCATCCACTGTCGTAATTCCAGCACGTTTTAAACAATTGTATGAACGAACACTTAATTCCAAATCTTCGATCATTTTTTGTTGCGCTGGATTGGCTTGTGTTTCTACTTCGATTTCTGGTGTTTCTTCTAAGTCAATGGTATCTTCATCCACATCACGAATGATAGCTAAATGATCGCGCAAAATCTTACTTGCGATAGATAAAGCTTCAGAAGGCTTCAATGTGCCATCTGTCGTAATTCCCATCGTTAACTTATCCGCTTTTACACCATCTACATCCATTGTATCGACATGATAATTCACATTCGATACGGGTGCATACAATGAATCTGTATAAATCAAACCTAGAGGTTGATTATCCCCTTGATAAAGGTGTTTATTTGCTTCTGCACCGACATAGCCACGTCCTAAACGGGCTTGCATCGTTGCATAAAAAGAACCACCATCAGCCACTGTACAAATATATAGATCCGGATTTAAAATGCTGACGCCTGTTGGACATTCAATGTCTCGGGCATACACTTTATAAGGACCTTTTTTGTCAATGCGCAATGTGTATACGTCATTATCATGGATATCAATTTTTATAATCAATTGTTTTAAATTCAAGATGATGGCCGATGCATCTTCAGCCACACCTTCGATTCCGGTAAATTCATGATAAATGCCATCAATTTGAAGGTTAAAAATAGCTCCACCAGGAACGGAAGAAATCAATACACGACGTAATGCATTGCCTAATGGTCTTCCAAATTGATATTGAATTGGCTCAAAAACAAACTCTCCCTTGGTATCGTTTTCTTGAATGGTTTGAATGGTATAGTTTGTTGTCACAAGGGCACCTCCTTATTATTGATTCTTATCCACGAGGTCGTTTTGGTGGACGACATCCATTATGTGGAATTGGTGTAACATCATTGATCATTTTGATCTCAAGTCCGGCTACCTGCAAAGCACGTACCGCTGCTTCTCGTCCTGGACCTGGTCCTTTGATCTCTACACTTACCGTCTTCATACCATGATCGGCTGCCGCTTTTCCAGCTGCTTCTCCCGCTAACTGCGCAGCATATGGTGTGCTCTTGCGGCTTCCTTTGAAGCCTAATGCTCCTGCACTGGACCATGATACAGCATTTCCTTGTTCATCTGTGATCGTTACGATCGTGTTGTTGAAAGTTGAGTGGATATGTGCAACTCCACGCGCAACATTCTTCTTTGCACGACGTTTCGCTTTGGTTTTCTTCTGTGCCATACTCTACACAACCTCCCTACTTCTTCTTGTTTGCCACTGTCTTGGCTTTTCCTTTACGCGTACGCGCATTGGTCTTCGTTCTCTGTCCTCGTACGGGCAATCCTTTTCTATGTCGGATTCCTCGATAACATCCAATCTCCATCAATCGTTTGATGTTCAATTGGACTTCGCGTCGAAGATCTCCTTCCACTTTGATGTTATCGATCTCTTTTCGGATCGCATTCATCTGCTCATCTGTCAGATCTTTTACTCGAATATCTTCACTGACATTTGCGCTTTCCAATACTTTCTTTGCGGTACTGTTTCCAATGCCATAGATATATGTCAATGAAACCACTACACGCTTATTGTTTGGAATATCTACACCTGCAATACGTGCCATTTTTTCCTCCTGTTAGTTTCCTTGTCTCTGTTTGTGCTTTGGGTTCTCACAGATTACCATGACTCTTCCCTTACGTCGAATGACTCGACATTTATCGCACATTGGTTTTACGGATGGTCTTACTTTCATTTTTGTTTCCTTTCCAACCACATATTTAAGCCCTGTTAAAATGCGTATGTCTTCATGCGGATTTTAATAGAAATGTGGTACTTACTAAAACGCAAGAATTGCGCTTATATATTATAAGCGCAATCATTTAGATATTCAAGACTTTTTTAATACGTGTCCAAATCTCATCTTTATCTCCCAAAGCATCGACATGAGAGACCAATCCTTTTTCATCATAGTAACCAATGACTGGTTCGGTATTCTTTGAATACTCATCCAAACGTGTTTTCAATGATTCTTCATTATCATCTTTACGTTGTGTCAAAGCTGTACCATCATGATCACAAACACCTTCAACTTTTGGAGGGTTCGAATAGATATTATAGATTTCACCACATTTTGGACAACTACGACGACCCGTGATACGACGAGTCAATTCTTCGAATGGTACATCCATAACCAAGACAGTATCTACAGCCAAATCGGTGCCCTTAGTCATTTCTTCAAATGCCTTAGCTTGATCGATCGTACGAGGATAACCATCCAATAGATATCCATTCTTTTTATCAGTAAGATTTTCTAAATAGTCTTTGACCATTTTGTTTGTGACAGAATCTGGAACTAATTTTCCTTGTTCTGTATATGACTTAGCTTCCAATCCCAGGGGCGTTCCTTTCGAGATATTCTCACGGAAGATGTCACCTGTAGAAATGTGATTTAAATTTAATTCTTCACGAAGCAAACGAGAGAAAGTACCTTTTCCTGCTCCCGGAGCTCCCATAATCAACATATTCATTTTTTTACTCCTACTTATTATATTTTAGTCTTGATAGTATTTTTTGTAAGATTTTTGTGTAATCAAACCTTGAACTTGGCGTACCGTTTCAATAGCAACACCAACAACGATAATTAAACCGGTACCTCCCAGAGCCATGCTCGATGGCATTTCTGGCCACAGAATAGGCATGACATGTGGCATAACTGAGATAAACGCCAACGCAATGGAACCAAAGACCGTAATACGAGTCAGAATATGATTCACATATGTCTTCGTTTCGGTTCCTGGACGAATATTGGGAATATATGCACCCGATTTACCAAGGTTCTCTGCTAATTTTTCTGGATCTACTTGCATCTTCGTATAGAAGAAGGTAAAGAAGATGATCAATACAACATAAATAACAAGCGAATACCAAGTACTTAGTCCTAGCCAATCTTGTACGGCGTTCACAAAATCAGTTTTATCTAAGAAAGTGGCAATTTGTAGCGGTGCCATCATTAAAGACGATGCAAAGATGACAGGAATAACGCTTGCCGAATTGACTTTTAATGGTAAATAGTTTGAATCACTACGTTTACTCAATTCAATAGAACTGGAAGTATATTGAATAGGAATACGACGTTCTGCTGTGTTGATCAACGTGACAAAGATGATAATCACTAAGTAAACGACTACGTAGCCTACAAACAACCAAACTCCATTTTTTGTATTTGAACCAATCAAAGATTTCCAAGCAGAACTAAATTGACGTGGCATACGACCAACGATACCTGCCATGATGACCATGGAAATACCATTACCGATACCTTTTAATGAAATTTGGTCTCCAATCCATACGAGGAATAAAGAACCAGCCGTGAAAATCGTCGAAATATATAAAACTTTACTCAGTGTCACGCCACCAACAATCAATGTTGTATAGGTTTTGGAGAAGCCATAAACCAATGAAATGGACTGAACAAAGGCAAAAATTACAGCTAAATAGCGCGTATATTTATCGATTTTCTTACGTCCTTGTGCACCACTTTTCGATAACTCTGTTAAAGATGGGATGACATCCATACTCAACAACTGCATAATGATGGAAGCTGTGATATATGGTGTTACACCAAGTGCGAAGATGGAGAATTGATCCAATCCACCACCACCCAAAAGGTTGATCATTTCAAATAAAGAGTTATTTTGTATACCAGCCATTAACTCTGCTGTATCTACATCAGGAATCGTAATGGTTGATCCGAATCGATACACAAAGAAGGCAAAGAGCGTAAACAAAATTCGATTACGAATATCTTTGTTTACAATCATTGCCTTGATGCTTCTAAACATTTTTAGATAACCTCAGCCGTTCCGCCTGCTTTTTCGATTGCTTCTTTAGCTGATGCTGAGAACTTAGCAGCTTGCACTGTTAACTTCTTCGTCAATTCACCATTACCTAAAATCTTCAATCCAGATAATTCTTTTTTAATGACTTTGTCTTCTAATAACAAAGCGGCATTGACAACGGTTCCGTCATCATATTTATTCAATGTTTCCACATTTACGATCGCATATTCTTTACGATTGAAGTTTGTGAAACCACGTTTTGGAAGACGACGTGCTAATGTTGTTTGGCCACCTTCGAAACCTAAACGAACACCTCCGCCACTTCTTGATTTTTGACCTTTTTGACCACGTCCAGAAGTTTTACCATTTCCACTTCCTGGACCACGTCCAACACGGTTACGTTTGGAACGATGGCCATTTGATTTCATTTCTTCTAATTTCATTTGTACATCCTCCTAATTAACCGCGAATTTCGCTAACTTTCTTATCACGAATAGCAGCGACTTCTTCTACAGTACGTAAGCTCTTCAAACCTTCAACAGTTGCACGAACAACGTTGATCTTCGTACGAGAGCCTAAGCATTTTGTGATAACATCACTAATTCCTGCTAATTCCAATACAGCACGAGTAGCACCACCAGCGATAACACCAGTACCACCAGCAGCTGGATGCATAAATACTTCACCAGCTCCATATTTACCTGTTACAGCATGTGGAATCGTATTGTTGATAACGGGAACAGTAAATACATTCTTACGTGCATTTTCACTTGCTTTACGAATGGCATCAGGAACTTCGTTTGCTTTTCCTGTACCCATTCCAACACGACCATTGTGATCGCCAACAACAACCAAAGCAGCAAAGCGGAAACGACGTCCACCCTTAACAACTTTTGTTACACGGTTGATTTGAACAACTTGTTCTTCAAATTCGTCGTGGTCTCTTCTTGGTTTTCTATTCATTGCCATGGTGTGACCTCCTAAAATTCCAAGCCGGCTTCACGAGCGGCTTCGGCTAATGCTTTAACACGACCTGTGTAAACATATCCACCACGGTCGAATACAACATGTTTGATTCCTTTTTCTTGGGCACGTTTCGCAATTTCAGCGCCAACTTGACGAGCAGCTTCTACGTTGCCACCATTTTCTAATTTCATTTGAACACTTGAAGCACTGACCAATGTTGTACGATTTACATCATCGATAACTTGTACTTCGATGTTTGCGTTACTTCTGAAAACATTTAAGCGTGGGCATTCAGGAGTTCCGCTAATTTTTGTACGTACACGTTTATGACGACGAATACGTTCTGCATTACGTGATTTTTTATTGACCATAAATATTTATCTCCTTTCCCACTACTTACCAGCTGTTTTACCTTCCTTACGACGGATATGTTCTCCTTTGTAACGGATACCTTTACCCTTGTAAGGTTCTGGTTTACGAGCGGCACGAATTTCAGCAGCAAATTCACCAACTTGTTGCTTATCGATTCCTTCAACTTTTACTTCAGTAGCACTTCCACAAGTACAAGTGATTCCTTCTGGAATATCAACCAATACTTTATGAGAGTAACCAATTTGCATTTCCAATTGTTTCCCTTTAACAGCGGCACGGAAACCGATACCAACTAGTTCTAATTCTTTTGTGAAACCTTCAGAAACTCCAACAACCATGTTGTGCAACAAAGCACGAGTGGTTCCGTGTAATTGCTTTGTGCGTTTTTCATCATTTGGACGCTTTACAGTGACTACACCATCTTTCACTTGAATATCCATCAAGTCAGAGAATGTACGAGTTAAAGTTCCCTTAGGTCCTTTAACAGTCACCTCATTCCCGTTAGCAACATCAACCGTTACTTTTTCAGGAATGGTAATCAGTTTATTCCCGATACGTGACATTTATTTTCCTCCTATTGTCTTACCATATGTAAGCAAGAACTTCGCCACCAACGTGTTGTTTTCTTGCTTCACGATCTGTCATAACACCATTACTTGTTGAAATAATGGCAATTCCTAATCCGTTCAATACACGAGGCAATTCATCTGCATGTGCATAGACACGAAGACCAGGTTTTGAAATACGACGAAGACCGCTAATAACACGTTGTTTGTCTTCTGTATATTTCAAAGTAATTGTTAATTCTTTAAATTGTCCATCACCTTCAATAGCATAGTCAGTGATAAAACCTTCTTCTTTCAAGATCTTAGCAATTGCCTTTTTTTCTTTTGATACAGGCATGCTTACAACATCATGCTTTTGAACCAAAGCATTACGAATTCTTGTTAGCATATCTGCAATTGGATCTGTCATGTTCATTGCAATTTGCCTCCTTACCAGCTAGCCTTCTTTACACCAGGAATCTGACCTTGATAAGCCAATTCTCTGAAGCAAATACGACATACTTTATATTTTCTTAATACGGCATGTGGACGTCCACAACGTTCGCAACGAGTATATTCACGAACTTTAAATTTTTGAGGACGTTGTTGTTTATTGATCATTGCTTTTTTAGCCATTTCATCATCCTCCTACTTCTTAAAAGGCATTCCCATACCTTTTAATAATGCCTTTGACTCTTCATTGGTATTGGCAGTTGTAACAATAACAATATCCATACCACGTGTGCGATTGACTTTATCAAAATCAATTTCAGGGAAGATGACTTGTTCTTTGATACCTAATGTGTAGTTTCCACGGCCATCAAAACTTGTATCACTTACACCACGGAAGTCACGTACACGAGGTAAAGAGATATTGAACAACTTATCTAAGAATTCGTACATCTTTTCCGAACGCAAAGTAACTTTACATCCAATAGGCATTCCTTCACGCAACTTAAAGTTGGCAATGGATTTCTTTGCCTTTGTAACAACGGGTGCTTGTCCAGTGATAGCTGCTAATTCTTCAACAGCTTCATCTAAGTATTTCGAGTTGGCAATAGCATCACCGACACCAATATTAACAACTACTTTTTCAATCTTTGGTACTTCCATGATTGAAGTATAGTTAAAATCTTTCATCATCTGAGGGACAACTTCATTTGTATATTTTTCATATAAACGATTCATAGATACCCTCCTACTTTACTTCCGCGCCGGTTTTCTTGTAGACGCGAACTTTCTTTCCATCTTTTTCTTCCATGCGAATACGACTAGCTACTTTCGCTTTTTCATCGTAAAGCATGACATTGGAAACATGGATCTTTGCTTCCTTTTCAATAATTCCACCTTCAGGATCTTGTTGCGTTGGACGCATATGCTTTTTGACCATGTTTACACCTTCCACGATGACCTTGTCTTCTTTAGGGAAGGCTTTTGTTACTTTTCCGATTGTGCCTTTGTAAGCACCTGTAATGACCTTAACTGTATCACCTGTTTTAATTCTCACTGGGCACACCTCCTATAGTACTTCCGGCGCTAAGGATACGATCTTCATGTAACCAGCATCACGTAATTCACGAGCAACTGGTCCAAAGATACGAGTTCCTTTTGGCGTCTTATCAGCATTAATAATAACTAATGCATTATCATCAAAGCGAATGTATGTTCCATTGTCACGGCGAACACCATATTTAGAACGTACGATTACACCCTTTACAACATCACCTTTTTTAACGGATCCACCAGGAGTAGCCTGTTTAACAGTACCTACAACGACGTCACCGATATTTGCTGTTTTTCTAACGCTTCCGCCAAGGCAACGGATAACTAATACTTCTCTAGCTCCCGTATTATCAGCGACGCGTAGACGACTTTCATTTTGAATCATAGTTTCGTCTCCTCCTGATATTAAACACGAGCTTTTTCAACGATCTTCACTAAACGGTAACGTTTTGTAGCAGATAATGGACGCGTTTCCATGATTTCTACAATATCGCCGATGGAAGCTTCATTGTTTTCATCGTGTGCTTTCAATTTCTTAGAATATTCTACACGCTTTCCATATAATGGATGCGTTTTCTTTGTTTCGACTTTTACCGTGATCGTCTTATCCATTTTATCGGATACAACACGTCCACGATAAACCTTACGTGCATTTCTTTCCATTCAAAGATCCTCCCTATTCTTGACCTGCATTGGCACGCTCTGTCAATACAGTCTTGATTCGAGCGATGTCTTTCTTAACAGTTTTCAAACGAGCAGTGTTTTCTAACTGACCAGTAGCTTGCTGGAAACGAAGATTGAATAATTCATCTTTGAGTGTACTAATTTGTGCTTGTAATTCTTCATTCGTTTTTTCGCGAATTTCTTTAGCTAACATTATTTCACTTCTCCTTTTCTAGCAAAACGAGTCTTAACTGGTAGCTTATGTGCAGCTAAACGAAGTGCTTCGCGAGCTACTTCTTCAGGTACACCACCAATTTCAAATAAAACTCGACCAGGTTGAACAACGGCTACCCATCCTTCAGGAGCACCTTTACCAGATCCCATACGTACTTCAAGAGGTTTCTTTGTACGAGCCATATGAGGGAAGATACGAGTATATACATCTCCACCACGTTTCATATAATGAGTCATGGCAACACGGGCTGCTTCGATTTGACGGTTACTAACATAGTTACCAGATTCAGCAACTAATCCATATTCTCCAAAGTCAATCGAACGTCCAGCTTTACTACGACCTTCGTAGCTTAAACGATGTGGACGACGATACTTTGTTCTTTTAGGCATCAACATTATTCGTTACCTCCTTTATCAGCAGGTGCAGCAACTTGCTTTGGTGCACGATTTTGAGGACGCTTATTGTTGAAGTTTTTACGACGACGACGAGGACGTTGTTTTGGTGCTTCTGGTTCTTTTACCATTTCACCAGGTAAAACTTCACCACGGCAGATCCATACTTTTACACCAACTTTACCATATTGAGTGGCTGCTTCTTCAATGGCATAATCAATATCACTACGAAGTGTATGTAGAGGTACGACACCTTCTGCATAACCTTCGGTACGAGCCATATCGGCTCCACCTAAACGACCAGAAACACTTGTTTTGATACCTTTGGCACCAGCACGCATTGTATTCTGGATGGCTTTTTTCTGCGTTGCACGGAAGCTACGACGAGCTTCTAATTGATCAGCGATCCAACGAGCAACTAAACGTGCATCTAAGTTTGGATTGGCAACTTCTACAACATTGATTTGTACATATTTTGCAGAAGTCATCTTTTCGATTTGTTTCTTTAATCCTTCGATGGATTTACCTTCCGCACCAATGACAACACCAGGATGCCCAGTACGAACGATGATCACTAAACGATTCTTACTACGTTCAATTTCAATACGTGAAATTTGAGGATCTGCTTTACGACGATCCACAGCTTTATCGGCTAATTTCTTATAGTATCCTTCGATATGTTCACGGATCTTCACATCTTCCATCAATGTGTCACCGAATTTTTTATCGTCTGCATACCATCTTGATTGCCAGTCGCGAATCACGCCAACTCGCATTCCAATAGGATTTACTTTTTGTCCCATAGTTGTCCTCCTATTCCTTTTCAGCCACAACTACTGTAATGTGACTGGTACGTTTATGAATAGCACTTGCACTACCTTTTGCACGAGGCATATAGCGCTTCATCGTGATTCCTTCATTGGCATAGCATTCTTTAACGTAAAGATTGCTTTCATCTAAATCTTCGTTATTTACAGCATTCGCAATTGCAGAATGTAATACTTTACCAACAAGATAGCCACCTTTGTTTGGTGTAAATTTGCAAATTGCTTCAGCTTCTTCTACGTCTTTTCCACGAATTAAGTTTAAGACAAGTCTTACTTTTCGAGGCTGAACACGTAGAGTTTTTGCAGTTGCTTTGACTTCCATCGTTTATCCTCCTCTTACGCCTTCTTGTCATCACCGGAAGTATGTCCAGTGAACTTACGAGTTGGCACAAATTCACCTAATTTATGACCAACCATATCTTCTGTAACGTATACAGGAACATGTTCCTTACCGTTATAAACCGCAAATGTATGTTCAACAAATGAAGGGAAAATTGTGGAACGACGACTCCAAGTCTTGATAACTTCTTTCTTTCCGCTTTCATTTAATGCTTCAACTTTTTTCATCAAATGATCATCAACGAAAGGTCCTTTTTTCAAACTACGACTCATTTCTCATTTCCTCCTTTTCCTACTTAGCATTACGACGGCGAATGATCAACTTGTCGCTTGCCTTCTTCGTCTTACGTGTTTTCACACCAAGAGCTTTCTTGCCCCAAGGTGTCATAGGAGACTTACGTCCAATTGGCGCACGTCCTTCCCCACCACCATGAGGGTGATCATTAGGGTTCATAACTGAACCACGAACAGTAGGTCGAATGCCTCTCCAGCGATTACGTCCAGCTTTACCATAGTTAACTAAGCTGTAATCGCCATTTCCAACAGCACCAACTGTGGCACGGCATTCTCCTAATACACGACGCATCTCTCCAGATGTCAATCGCAAGATAACATATTTATCTTCAATACCTAAGATTTGAGCAGAAGCACCAGCACTACGTGCCATTTGTCCACCCTTACCAGGCTTTAATTCAACGTTATGTACAATTGTACCTTCTGGCATGTTGCGCATTTCCATGGCATTTCCCACTTTGATGTCGACTTCTTTACCAGAAACAACTTTCATTCCTACTTCCAATCCAGCAGGTGCGATGATGTAACGTTTTTCACCATCAACATATGTCAACAAAGCGATATTTGCAGAACGGTTTGGATCATATTCGATCGTAGATACTTTTGCAGGAATATCATCTTTGTTACGTTTGAAATCAATAATACGGTATGCTTTCTTATGTCCAGCACCTTGATGACGAGTTGTGATTCGTCCTGTGTTATTACGTCCACCCTTGCTCTTCTTAGGGGCTAACAAGCTTTTTTCAGGTTTTGTTGCAGTTAACTCTTCTTTTGTTAAGCTTGTCATGCCACGACGACCAGGTGTCGTAGGTTTATACTTCTTAATAGGCATAAACTATATTTTCCTCCTTATCGCAATATTTATTCAGGAAATAGCGTCTTCTCCCTGATTATTCTTCACCAAACAAATCGATAGAATCGCCTTCAGCTAATTTAACGATTGCTTTGTGAACAGCTTGGGTCTTACCCATATAACGACCAACACGACGTGGTTTTGATTTTGTGTTGCTCATATTTACTTTAACAACTTTCACGTTGAATGCTTTTTCCACTGCGTTGCGAACTTCAATTTTGTTCACACCCTTAGCAACTTCAAAAGTGACTTTGTTGTCTTCAGCCATCAACTTCATACTTTTTTCAGTGATAACTGGGCGAATAATGACATCTCTATAGTCTTTCATTATGCCAAAGCCTCCTCAACTTCTTTTACAGCAGCTGCTGTCATAACAACCTTGTTTGCTTTGACAAGATCAAATACATTGATCAAATCACTACGTAACATTTTTGCTTCTGGAATGTTACGGCTTGATAAATAAGCATTGTTTGCATCTTCTTCTTTACCAACTACGAACAAGGTTTTCTTTGGTGCATTAATTGCTTCCATGATGCCAACAAACGTTTTTGTTTTTGGTGCATCTACATTGAATTGATCAATGACAGCAAATGCTGTTTCAGCAACTTTTTCACTCAATACCGAACGCAATGCAAGATTACGAACTTTCTTATTTACACGATAATGATAATCGCGTGGTACAGCGCCAAATACAGTTCCTCCACCACGGAATTGTGGGGCACGAATTGTACCTTGACGAGCACGTCCAGTTCCTTTTTGACGGTATGGCTTACGTCCACCACCGCTTACTTCAGAACGTCCTTTTGTTTTGGCAGTACCTTGACGTTTACCAGCAGCTTGCATAACTAATACGTCATAGATACATTGTTGATTTGGTTCGATTCCAAATACAACGTCGTTCAATTCGATTGAATCAACGACAGCTCCGGTCTGGTTAATTACATCGATCTTAGCCATTATTGAGCCTCCTTACTGCTATAGTCGACCAAAGTAACTGGTTCGCTATTTCCTTTTGAAGTCTTCGCAGTACGAATCATCACGAATCCTTTCTTAGGTCCTGGCACATTTCCTTTGATCAATACATAGTTGTTTTCAACATCAACCTTAATTACTGTCAAGTTTTGGTTTGTGGTACGATAACCACCTTCATGACCGGCCATGACTGTACCTTTCATGATACGTCCTTGACGAGATGTAATACCATTTGTAGCTAATGAACCAATGTGACGAATGTTCTTTGATCCACCATGACTACGAGGTCCTTGATGTGCATTGTTACGCACGATCGTACCTTGGTATCCTTTACCCTTGCTTGTTCCGATGACATCGACTGTTTCACCAGCTTCGAAGATATCGGCCTTTACAAGATCGCCAACTTTTACATCTAATTCACAATCACGTACTTCACGGATGAAGCGTTTAGGACTTGTGTTTGCTTTGGCACAATGTCCAACGATTGCTTTTGTTGTATTTTTTTCTTTGACTTCATCAAAGCCTAACTGTACGGCATTGTATCCGTCAGTTTCTACTGTCTTCACCTGAAGAACAACATTTGGTGTAGTTTCTACTACAGTTACGGGAATTAATGTACCGTCTTCTGTGAAGACTTGCGTCATTCCTAATTTTCTTCCTAATAGTCCTTTCATTCTCAGACACCTCCATTAAAGTTTAATTTCGATGTCGACACCACTAGGAAGGTCTAATCGTTGTAACGAATCAATCGTTTCCTTTGATGGTGCAACAATCTCAATCAAACGCTTATGCGTACGAATTTCAAACTGTTCACGTGAATCTTTGTATTTATGAACAGCACGTAAAATTGTTACAACTTGTTTTTCCGTTGGTAGCGGAACGGGACCAACTACTTTTTTAGCTCCGTGTTTTGTCGCTGCTTCGACAATTTTCTTAGCACTATCATCAAGGATGCGGTGCTCATACGCCTTAAGGCGAATTCTCATTGTGTTGTTTGCCATGTTAACTCCTTTCGTTTATTCTAGATAAACATGCTCCATGCGAATTACCTGACGCCACCCATGACAACGCTTTTCAGTGGGTCAGCAACCTCGCACTTCTTTGCAGTGCGGTATGATATTACCATGTTTCATGGAGGGATGCAACCTCTTTTTTTAGAAAAAAAGGCGTTAAAAAAAGCGCATATTGCGCTAAAAACTCTGAAAGATCTTTTCTAGTTTTTTCTTTTGGATCACAAATGAAATGAATAAGAGGATCAGACTGAAATCAAAGACAGGTGGAAACAAGAATTTCAATAAGACACATAATACAAATGAAGCCCCCTCGATCATCTGATACCATCGTTTCGTATCCACATATTGATCGATCAAACGATATTTGATATGTAGATTTCGCACCAAGAGTACCAAAGCAATGGCACCTACGATCGCATCCACACTGAAATTGACCACAAAGGATCGTGTGATCACAGCGCGTAAGAAGAATAAAAACAAGGTAGCCATCATCACGATCACAATGCTCGCAATCGTAAATTTATTTTGATCATCATGAACCCTTTGTTCTTTGATCTTTTGATACGCATCCGTACGCATCCATGATCTGATTTCCTTTTGTCGATTTGCTTTCCGTTGCATATGCGGATGTTCAATATAATATTGCACCAACATATTCTTTTGTGCATTGGGGATACGCATCCCATCGATCGTATCCAAAAGCTTGCGACTTTCGGTATTCCAATCAACGGATAAGGATGGATCCAACCACTTCCATTCTCTACTCATCAAATGTCACAGTATCTGCTTCTTCAATCATTAAATTGGCATTGAAGAACGCCTGCAAAGCATCAATCGCATAGCTTGTATCCTGTACCCCGGCTGTTTCGTAACTGGAATGCATAGCCAATTGTGGCAAACCAATATCGACCGCATGCACACTTACTTGCGTATTGGATAAATTCCCTAAAGTGGATCCCCCGGCCATGTCACTGCGATTCGCAAAGGTTTGTACCGGAATATCATGTTCTTTGCATAGATATGTAAACAAAGCACGACTAAAGGCATCGGTCGTATATTTCTGATTGGCTGCTTCCTTGATCACGGGACCTTTATTCATCATCGCATAATTCACGGCATCGGACTTATCTCCATGATTGGGATGAACTGCATGCGCATTATCACAACTTACTAAGAAAGACTTAGAAACGGCTTGATAATAAGCATCGGCATCTTTGCCTAAAGTACTATTGATACGCGTCAGGACATCATGTAAGAACGTCGACATAGCGCCTTGCTTGGTATTGGAACCGACTTCTTCGTTATCAAAGCAACAATATACATTGATACCGTGTACATTATGGGCATGAATAAATCCTTGCAAGGAAACAAAAGCACATTGTAGATCATCCAATTTTGGCGACGAAATAAATTCATCTTGATAGCCCCAGACCACTGGATTTTGACGATTCACCAAAAATAAGTCTTTCGCTAAAATTTGTGAAGGTTTCACTCCCAATTCCTTGGCAATCATTTCATCAAAAGCTCCTTTTTTCAAGGCTCCGGTTGAAAACAGTGGACATAGATCGGTCTTATGATTAAAAGCATATCCTTGATTGATGTCACGATTCATATGGATTGCTAAACTCGGAATCAATAATATATCTTTATCTATATATAATAGTTTCGATTCCATGGCATGTCCCTTTTGAATCAAGACACGACCGGCTACGCTTAATGGACGATCTAGCCAAGTATAATCGATCATTCCGCCATAGCCTTCAACATCCAAGCGAAGATATTCATTGGGCCCACTCAGTTCGGGTACACTTTTTACTTTGAACGTTGGCGAATCGGAATGTGCAGCACTCATTTGAAAATGATAATTGTCAAGTTCTTGACCAATTGTAAAGGCAATAATGCTCGAATGATTGCGAGTTGTATAATATTTACCACCTTTTTCCAATGTCCAAGATCGACCTTCTGCTAGATACATAAATCCCTCATTTTCCAGATCCGTACGAATGGTTTGGATCGTATGGAACATGCTTGGACTTGATTTAATAAAATCAAATAATTGTTGTGAAATTTCCATGTATATTTTCCTCCTAAAAAAGAGAAACCTCCCGGTTTCTCTTGTACGGGCTTATGCCGCTTCTTGATCTTGACGTTTGCGAATCATTGGCAAGATCACACCTAGAGCAACCAATACCACTGGCGTGATTACGTTCAAGGCCATAGTCTTGGCATCTGGAGAGTACATTCCCATGATACAGCAAGCAAGCGTTAAAATGAAGCAGAACCATCCAAAGAAAGCCGCCGTTCCTTGGCTTTTCACAAAACGATAGGAACGAGGGAACTTTTCGCTTTTGCGACGTAGCATGATATAAGCAAAGAAGACCCACAAATAACGGAATGGCATACATACCGAATTCAATTTATTTAATTGAGCTAATACACCAGCAGCGCCTGGCATAGCGATTTGTACCAAGATAATTGCACCCGATAAGATCACAACCATCCAAATACCATTGATATATGCACCATATTTATTTTGTTTCAACAATTGTTTTGGAACATATTGACGAGCATTTTTATCATCCAACAACATACGCAATGGCGCATCAATGCTGACAACCAAAGTAGAAAATTGACCAATCGCATTACATGCTGCATAAACCATCATCAAAGCATTGCCAATACCATAATATTGTCCTAACTTTTCAAAAGCCCAATAAGAACCATTGGCAATATAAGCCGTTTGACTATCCGCCGAAGCAAATACAACTTTTGGATCAAACATCATACCCATCGCAATCGTACCAAAGATTGCACAAACCATGACCATGACAGCCGCAAAGATCATGCTCTTAGGGAATTCTTTCGAGGCATCGCCTTCCATTTTATTGACATAAGGGGAAATTTTTTCAATTCCACCTACCGCAAAAACCAAGATGGATAAATTTGTAAAGTACGTCAAATCAAAGGTAGGAATGAGTTTGTGTAAGCTAAAATCCAAATGGACATAACCGCCACCTGGATTGATGGCAGGTGCTGCAAACATCAAGATGATGTATAGGATACTCATCACAAACATACTACTTCCGGCAAGAGTAGCTAATTTTTTCAATGGGTTCAAACCACGGCTAGCGACCCAACAGAAAAATAAGAATACAGCTAAAGTAGCTAATTGTACATATCGAGTTGGGAAGGTATCGTAGGTTTCCGCATTTTGGAAGATCATCCAACTCAATGCTTTCAAACCGCCAGAACCTTTGGATGCGATGTACGTAACGTGACATGCCCAATAGGTCCAACCTGCATAATAGGCTAATTTTGAACCGGTGGTTTCCTGTACCCAGGAAGTGACACCTCCACCAAGGTCTTTGAAGGCAGATCCCAATTCACCAACCATCAAAGCATACGGAACAAAGTACAACAAGAACATCCAAATCCATGAAAAAATGACTTGGGTTCCGTTGAAGTACATGTAGCCATTGGCAACATTTCCAAATCCCCAAAGAGTGGAAAAGCACATGAAGGCAAGCATGTACCATTTGATTTTCTTTTCAGAATCCATGATAAATGATAATACTCCTTTTCTCTTCCTTCTTGTCCACCCAAGCATGTGTTTGCCCGTCAATAATTAACACCTGTTCGCTTGTAGTGTTCAAGTAACGTGTTTATTATTTCATATGTAAAATGATATTTCTACTTTCATTTATTTACTTGTATTTTTATTATTCCTTACATATTTTTCATGTTTCTTATATGTAAGCGCATACCTAAAGCAATTTTATATAGATTGCACATGCGATTGAAACAAGCATTCATGGAATTTCATTAGACAAATTCTGAAAATTGTTGTGCACTTTTTTGCACATATCCACCATTTAACCTATTGATATTTGTAAAAAGACACAAAAAAAGGAGATCTTTCGATCTCCTGCATACGGTTGAAATTAACCTAAGATTTCAGTGACGTTTCCGGCACCAACTGTATGTCCACCTTCACGAATAGAGAAACGAGTTCCGTTTTCCAAAGCGATTGGGGCAATCAATTCTACATACATTTCAACGTTATCACCAGGCATTACCATATCCGTTCCTTCTGGAAGAGTGATAACACCAGTTACGTCAGTTGTACGGAAGTAGAATTGAGGACGATAGTTCGATACGAATGGTGTATGACGTCCACCTTCATCTTTTGTCAATACATATACTTGTGCTTTAAATTTTGTATGTGGATGAACAGATCCTGGAGCAGCTAATACTTGTCCACGTTGGATTTGATCACGTGCGATACCACGAAGCAATGCACCGATGTTATCTCCGGCTTCTGCAACGTCCAAAGTCTTGTGGAACATTTCCAAACCAGTGATAACTGTCTTTTGAGTTGGTTTGATACCTACGATTTCAACTTCGTCGTTCAAATGTGCTTGACCACGTTCAACACGTCCTGTAGCAACAGTACCACGACCAGAAATTGTCATAACGTCTTCGACAGCCATCAAGAATGGTTTATCGATATCACGTACTGGATCTGGAATCCAAGTATCTACAGCATCCATCAAATCGATGATAGATTGTTCAGCAGCTGGATCGCCTTCCAATGCTTTCAATGCAGATCCACGGATGATTGGAGTGTTATCTCCATCAAATCCATATTCGTTCAACAATTCACGAACTTCCATTTCAACAAGGTCGATCAATTCTTCATCATCAACCATGTCGCATTTGTTCAAATAAACAACAATGTAAGGTACACCTACCTGACGAGCCAATAAGATGTGCTCACGAGTTTGAGGCATAGGACCATCAGAAGCAGCTACTACTAAGATAGCACCATCCATTTGGGCAGCTCCTGTGATCATGTTCTTTACATAGTCGGCGTGACCTGGACAGTCAACGTGTGCATAGTGACGTTTTTCAGTTTGATACTCAACGTGTGCCGTATTGATTGTGATACCACGTTCTTTTTCTTCTGGAGCACCATCGATTTCATCATAAGCTTCAGCTTTTGCCATACCTTTTTTTGCCAAAACACTTGTGATGGCAGCAGTCAAAGTTGTTTTACCATGGTCAACGTGACCGATAGTTCCAATATTAACATGGACTTTACTTCTGTCAAATTTTTCCTTAGCCATTTTGCTAAATCCTCCTATTTTTTTATACTTTATATCGAATTAATTGTAATTCAAGTGTGTTTGAAAAGCAACTAGTTTTCGCTAGAGTTCTCTTCAATGATCTTCTTAGAAATGCTCTTTGGAACTTCTTCATAATGATCAAATTTCATCGAGAAGTTTCCACGTCCTTGTGTAAAGCTACGCAAGTCTGTTACATAACCAAACATTTCAGCCAATGGAACCATAGCACGAACGATTGTGGCATTTCCGCGTTCTTCTTGATCCGTAATGGATCCACGACGACTGGAAACATCACCCATTACACTACCTAAGTATTCACTTGGTGCGGTAATTTCAACAAACATGATTGGTTCCAACAATACTGGATCACATTTCTTAGCAGCTTCACGCAATGCGAAACTTGCAGCGATCTTGTATGCCATTTCACTGGAATCGACATCATGGTAAGATCCATCGAACAATGTTGCTTTGATATCGATTACTGGATAACCAGCGATCATACCATTTTGTAATGCATCTTCCAAACCTTCTTGGGTTGGTTTGATGTATTCACGAGGGACACTACCACCAACGATAGCATCTACGAATTCAAATCCTTTACCTTCATTTGGTTCAAATTTGATCCATACGTGACCATATTGTCCACGACCACCAGACTGACGAATGTATTTACCTTCACAGTCAGCTGCTTTACGAATGGTTTCACGATAAGCAACTTGTGGTTTACCAATATTTGCTTCTACTTTAAACTCACGACGCAAACGGTCAACAATGATATCCAAGTGTAATTCACCTACACCGGCAATGATTGTTTGTCCAGTTTCTTCGTTAGTATATGTTTTGAAAGTAGGGTCTTCTTCTGCCAATTTCTGCAATCCCAAGCCCATTTTGTCTTGGTCGGCTTTTGTCTTTGGTTCCAAAGACATTTCGATAACTGGTTCTGGGAATTCCATAGATTCCAAGATAACTGGTGCATCTTCTGCACACAATGTATCACCGGTTGTCGTTACCTTTAGACCAACGGCAGCGGCAATATCACCAGCATATACTTGATCAATTTCGTGACGTGCATTGGCATGCATCTGTACGATACGTCCAAAACGTTCACGTTTGTCTTTACTTGAGTTTAATACATAACTTCCGGCTTTGGCAGTACCAGAGTAAACACGGAAGAATGATAATTTACCAACGAATGGATCCGCTGCAATCTTAAATGCCAATGCGGCAAATGGTTCATCATCACTTGGATGACGTTGTACAGGGTTTCCATCTAAGTCTGTACCATTGATAGAAGGTACATCTACTGGACTTGGTAAATAATCAACGACAGCATCCAATACTTCTTGGACACCTTTATTTTTATAAGCAGATCCACACAATACAGGGAAGAAATCACCTTTACATACAGCAATACGTAATACACGTTTGATTTCTTCAACAGAAGGTTCTTCACCTTCCAATACTTGCATCATGAAATCTTCATCGTAATCAGCTAAGTATTCCAATAACTTCATACGATATTCTTCCATTTGATCTTTTAGATCATCAGGAACTGGAACTTCTGTTACGATACGTCCATAATCTCCGGAATAATGGTAAGCAGTACGTTTGATGATATCAACGATACCTTCAAAATCGCTTTCTGCACCAATTGGCAACTGAATAGGGCAAGATTTTGCACCTAAACGATCAATGATCGTGTTGCATGACATAATGAAGTCAGCACCTGTCGCATCCATTTTATTAACGAATACGATACGAGGTACACCATATGTCGTTGCTTGACGCCAAACAGTTTCTGTTTGAGGTTCAACACCTGCTTTGGCATCCAATACTGTTACAGCTCCATCCAATACACGCAAAGAACGTTCTACTTCAACGGTGAAGTCCACGTGACCTGGTGTATCGATGATATTGATACGGCATTCATGACCGGTACCATCTAATTTTTTCCAATGGCATGTAGTGGCAGCAGAAGTGATCGTGATACCACGTTCTTGTTCTTGTTCCATCCAGTCCATTGTACTTGCACCATCATGTGTTTCACCAATTTTATGGTTAACACCCGAATAATACAGGATACGTTCCGTGGTCGTCGTTTTACCAGCATCGATGTGAGCCATGATTCCGATATTACGAGTATCTTCCAAGGCATAATCTCTAGGCATATTGAGATGTCTCCTTTCCTACCAACGGTAGTGAGCAAATGCTTTATTTGCTTCAGCCATTCTATGGGTATCTTCACGTTTCTTCACGGAAGCACCAGTACCATTGGATGCATCAATAATTTCTGCAGCCAAGCGCTGTTCCATAGTTTTTTCATTTCTTAAACGTGCATAATTAACTATCCAACGAAGACCTAAAGTCAAACGACGTTCGTCACTAACTTCAACAGGTACTTGGTAGTTGGCTCCACCTACACGTCTTACTTTTAATTCCAACTGAGGCATAACATTTTCCAATGCTTTTTCAAATACAGCCATTGGTTCTTCCCCAGTCTTAACTTTTACGATATCAAACGCATTGTACAAAATCGTTTGTGCAACTCCTTTTTTACCATCTAACATGATTTTGTTGATCAAACGAGTAACCAACTTGGAGTTATAAATAGGATCGACAAGTACATCACGTTTGGCAATGTGTCCTTTTCTAGGCATTTAGTTTCCTCCTCTCATGTTCGATTTACTTTTTAGGTTTTTTCGTTCCATATAATGAACGACTTTGTTTACGATCAGTAACACCAGCACAGTCCAATGTACCACGAATAATGTGATAACGAACACCTGGCAAATCTTTGACACGTCCACCACGAATCAATACTACACTGTGCTCCTGCAAGTTATGTCCAATTCCTGGAATATAAGCAGTAACTTCCATGCCGTTTGATAAACGAACACGGGCATATTTACGCAATGCAGAGTTTGGTTTCTTAGGTGTCATGGTACCAACACGAGTACATACGCCACGTTTTTGTGGGCTAGACAAATTAGTTGGTCTAGACTGCAATGAGTTGTAACCACGATTCAAAGCAGGTGACTTTGATTTAGCTTTGCTGGCCTTACGACCTTTACGAATCAACTGGTTGATTGTAGGCATAAGAACACTCCTTTCACTTCTTCTCAAACACACACTTCCGGGTGTGTCTTTTTCATCCGTTAAATAAATGGGCATAACAATGCCCAAATTACGCATGCAATATTAATTTACTCATCTTTGTGATATTTGTCAATTATTTTTTATCTATTTCTTGTATAATGTTTTTGAGGTGAAATAATGAAACACAAAATTGTTTTTTTTGACATGGATGGCACGCTTTACCAAACAGAAAACGATATCGTTCAACCTTCTTCCATCGAAGCCATTGATGAATTACGTAAACGAGGATATATGGTCTGTGCCGCAACAGGACGTCCATTAAACCAGATGGATAGTATCCTAAAACACATTCAATTTGATTACTACATTTTGATCAATGGATCGTACATCTTGGACGGTGCCTTTGAAGAAGTAGATTCCAGACCGATATCGAAACAAACCGTCAAAGACATTGTCGAATTTTGTGGTCAAAACGAATTAGGACTCATGTTCCATTTTGGCGATGCCACATATATCTACAATAAATTTTATCCGATGTATGACTTCTGTAAATATTGCAACGTCTTAAATTCTTTATTTTATGATCCATCCCAATCGTATCATAAAAGACATCGTGCCTATAATGCTGTGATCTTGACCAAAGAAAAGAAAGAAATTGATGACTTTATGACTGCACATCCAGATTTACGTGCAGACTTGATCAATGTGAAATCCGATGGTTTCATGTTTGATGTCTTCAATAGTGGAAACGATAAATCTGTCGGCATTGAGTTGATGATGAAACATGTCAACTTCACATGGAAAGACACCATTGCGTTTGGCGATAGTACCAACGATATCCATATGCTGCAAAAAGCCGATATTGGTGTAGCCATGGGAGGAGCAACCGATTATGTCAAAAGCTTTGCGAATTTCTCAACGACCAGTGTATATGATAACGGCATCTATAATGGTATTAAGAAAATTCTAGATGATCATGAAGAATAAAAAATGCGGCAATACCGCATTTTTTATATATAGGAAAGAAGATATTTATTTTTCACCAATTGGAACTTGATGGGCTGTGATTTCATACAATACCCATTCGGCAATATTGGTCGCATGATCGCCAATTCGCTCATAATACTTCGCAATCATCAATAGATCCAAAGAACGACGATCGATGCCTTTGGTTGCCAAATCATTGTAAATCGTTTCGAAATAGTTATCGACAATATCATCTTCATCCATGACTTGTTTTGCTAAATTACGATCATTATTCACAAAAGATTGAATCGCATCATCCACCATCTTGATGGTTTGTTTAACCATATCTCTGAATGGCAGTTGTTCCACTAACTCACTTAAATCATTGTTCTTTTTGACTATATCGGCAATATCATAGGCATGATCACCAATTCGTTCCATATCTGTGATCATTTCTAAGGCACTGGATACTTGACGAAGATCTTTTGCGACTGGTGCTTGCAGCAACAATAACGCAATGCATTGATTTTCTATTTCTCGTTCACTATGATTGATTTTATTTTCTTTTTGACGAATACCCTCGACAACAGCTAAATCATTTTTGATCAATGCCTGATAAGTATCCCGAATGATATCTTGGCAATCTTGTCCTAAATCAATTAACGCAATATGTAATTCTTTTAATTTTTTTTGGAATTCGTTTCGCATTTTATCCAAACCTTCCTGTGATATATCTTTCTGTTCGTTCGTCTTGTGGATCCGCAAACAATTCAGGTGTTGATCCATATTCCACCATTTCTCCCAATAAGAAGAACGCGGTTTTATCACTGATACGTGCTGCTTGTTGCATATTGTGGGTAACCATGACAATGGTATAATCCTTCTTCAATTCCACAGCTAAATCTTCGATCTTATTGGTTGAAATAGGGTCCAAAGCACTGGTTGGTTCATCCATCAAGATGACTTTGGGTTGAACAGCTAAGGTACGAGCAATACACAAACGTTGTTGTTGTCCACCAGATAATCCTAGGGCACTTTTATTCAATCGATCTTTTAGTTCATCCCAAATAGCTGCTTGTCGTAAAGAACGCTCGACAATTTCATCCAATTCCGATTTTTTCTTGATACCAAAAATTCGTGGTCCATAGGCTACATTATCATATACACTTTTGGGAAATGGGTTGGGCTGTTGGAATACCATGCCCACTTCATGTCGAAGTGAGATACCATCCATATCTTTATAAATATCGACACCATCCATTTCAATTTTGCCATCGATCACACAATCTTCGATGAAATCATTCATCCGATTCAATGATTTCAAGAAAGTGGATTTACCACATCCAGAAGGACCGATAAAAGCGGTGATCTCATTGGCATAGATTTTCATATTAATATCTTTTAGAGCATGGAAATTACCATAATGGAGGTTAATGTGCTCTATATTAAATTTTACTTCACTCATACGCTATGCTTTATCTCCTTGATTCTTTGCTTGAATATGTCTAGACAATACGTTGGCTGCAATACTGAAAATCAATACCAAGATCATCAATACGGCCGAAGCTAAGTTGGCTAGATCAGGGTTTTGTCCATTGACTTGTAAGTTCCAAATTTGAATGGATAAGGTTTCAGCTGGTCGGAATAATGATAATGGACTGGTTGGACTCGTAAAGCTCCAATTATGCCAATTCAACATACTTCCGGAACCGGCTGTATACAATAAGGCAGCGGCTTCACCAAAACCACGTCCAGCCGCTAAAATGACACCGGTCATGATACGTGGTAGACAAGCTGGTAACAATACATGACATACGGATTGCCATTTTGTCGATCCCATACCCAATGCCCCCTGTAGATAACCAGCAGGTAAACCACGAATTGCATCTTCGGTTGTCGTCGTTAATAATGGTAAGGTCAAAATGGAAATGGATAAGGCACCAGCTAACAAACTCTTGCCCATTCCAAGGGTAACCAAGAAAACCAAATAGCCAAACAAACCAACAACGATGGATGGTAAAGAAGAAAGGGTTTCGATACACATCCGCAAGAACTTTGTGAAACGTCCTTGACGAGCATACATGGCTAGATAGATACCAGCAAATATACCAATGGGTACGGAAACCAATAACGAAATAAATACAAGGTAGATGGTATTCCATAATTGGTTGCCAATGGATCCGCTCATCGCAAATTGGAACATTTCTGGTGTAGCTCCCAAAAATCCACCAATAATAACTTTTCCAGCAAAGCCAAATAATAAGATAGAGAACAAGGCAGCAATGATCGTAAAGATAATGGTTGCAATTTTATCAGCGCGTTTGGCACGGACAATTCTTTCATTCATATTAATCTTTTGCCTCCTTATGGATACGATGGATGATCCAAATGAACAATAACGAAATCAAGAACAACAATAAGGCCAATGTCCAAAGTGCTGTTTTCAATTCGCCACCTTCCATCGCATTACCCATTTGGGCAGCAATTTCAGTCGTGATCGTTTTGGATCGTGATAACAGACCATGCGGCATGGCAGTGGTTTGACCAATGACCATAGCTACAGCTAATGCTTCACCAAACGCACGAGCTAAACCCATGATAATGGATGAGATGATACCCGATTTTGCGGCTGGAACAATGACACGATAGATGGCTTGCCAACGTGTTGATCCTAAACCATAGGCGCCATCTCGATTGGTCTTAGGAACTGCAGCAATGGCATCGCTTGCCATACTGGTAATCGTTGGGAAAATCATTACGGCCAATACCAAGCCAGCCGCTAAGATAGATTGTCCGACTTGTACATGGAAAATGGCTTTGATTGCTGGTACCAATACGGTCAAACCAACCCATCCATAGACAACGGATGGAATACCAGCAAATATTTGTACAACAGGGCGGAAGAATTTTTCACCAAACTTTGGTGAAATCTCAGTCATGAAGATAGCAGATCCTAAAGATAGTGGGGTGGCAATCAATAGTGCTAAACCACAGGTTGCTAATGAACCACAAATGAAAATCAAAGCACCGACGGTTCCACCACCGCTTGAATTATCAACCGGACCCCAATTGGTTGATCCAATGAATTCTGAAAGTGTATGTTTAAATATTAGGAAAGTTCCACTGCCTTTATAAGCAAGAAAGGCCCCTATCACCAGGGTCAATCCAATGACGAACACTCCACCAATGGTGGCAAGCCCTCGCCAGGCATATTCTTTGGCAAACATTCCTTTTTGTTTCATATGAATGTCTCCTTTCAAAAATGAAGCGGGCTAGGCCCGCTCAATACTAGTGATCTAAGTTTTGCATCTTGCTAACTACGCCATAACCAAGTTTTTCCGTTGTTTTAGCGAAGTCATCGGATACGATGTATTTAATGAATGCGCGATCAGTTTTTGTACCTTTACCTTTGGTGTACATATGTTCGGTTGCCCATACTTTCCAATCACCACTGTATGTGTTTTCCAATGTTGGTTCTACACCATCGATTGATACTGTACTTACATCATCATTGTCTACCAAATAACTTAATGCAACATATCCGATTGCACCTTTTGTATCTGATACGTTTTTCAAAAGGACACCAGAATCATCGGTTTCCATCGATTGATTTTCAGCTTCCGTATTACCGTCTAATGCATATTTTTCAAAGGTCGCACGTGTTCCTGAAGAAGATGGACGAGTAACTAATACGATGTCTTCATCGGGTCCGCCAACTTCTTTCCAGTTTGTAATCTTTCCTGTGAAGATATCGATTAATTGTTGTTTGGATAAATTATCAACGCCACCTTGTTTTACGTCTTTATTAACAATTGGTGCCATTGTAACGATAGCTACTTGATGGTCTTTCAATTCCTTGGCTTTATCAGCATCCAATTTGTCTTCGGCAGCTACATCGGAGTTACCAATTGTAACGGTTCCTTCGGATACTTGTTTCAAACCTTCACCAGATCCACCAGCATCTACGGTAATGGATACGTTAGGATATTTTTCAGTGAATTTTTTTGATGCCTCATCTACTAATGGTTTCAATGCAGATGATCCTGCAGCTGTAATTGTTCCTTCCAAATCACTTGAGCTTGAAGAAGATGATGAACTTCCTCCACCACAACCAGTCAATAGACCAGCTGTCATTGCAGCAACTAATAATAATGAAGCTACTCTTTTCATACTGTTTTTTTCCTCCCTGTTTATTTACATCTTCATCCTACTCAATGACTGTCAAGAAAATATGACGGTTGATTCAAAGATTTGTAAAGATATGTACAATCATTTTTTACGAAGGCATAAAAAAAAGCCCTTATAAAAGGGCTTGCGTATAAGTGAAATTACTTAACTTCAACAGTTGCTCCAGCTTCAACCAATTTGTTTTTGATTTCTTCGGCTTCTTCTGGATCAATGTTTTCTTTGATTGCACTTGGAGCAGCATCAACCAATTTCTTAGCGTCAACTAATCCTAAACCAGTGATTTCACGTACGGCTTTGATGACTTTAACTTTTGTTTGTCCAATGTCAGTCAAAGTTACAGTTACTTCGCTTGGTCCTTCATCAGCAGCTTCGGCTGCAGCAGGTGCAGCAACAGCAGCAGCAGCGACAACACCAAATTTGTCTTCGATTGCTTTTACCAAGTCATTTAATTCTAAAATAGTAGCTTCTTCTAAGTAAGCTAAAATATCTTCTTGTGTCAATTTTGCCATGATTTTTTCCTCCTCATTATTCAGCAGCTGCTTCGGCTGGTGCTTCTTCAGCTGGGGTAGCAGGTGCATCTTCTGCAGCTGCTTCTTTGACAGTTCCATTTTCTTTTGCTTCTGCTAATGCCTTAACTGTCATAGCGAATTTGATAACTGGGGCATTTAATGTAGAAGCAAAGCGTGCCAACATACCTTCTTTGTTAGGTAATGCAGACAATTGTTTGATAACATCTTCGTCGACCATTTTTCCGTCAACGATTCCTGTTTTTAAAACCAATTTTTCGTGATCTTTCGCAAATTTTGCTAAAACACGAGCTGGTGCAACAGGGTCTTTACCAAAAGCTAAGGCGTTTGGTCCGACTAAAACCTTGCTAAAATCATCATAACCTAATTTTTCAGCAGCACGACGAGATACGGCGTTTTTGCAAACTTCGAAATCTACATCTTCTGCACGTAAGTTACGACGAAGTTCAGTGGCTTCAGCAACAGTTAATCCACGATACTCAACCAAAACAATAGAGCTAGCTGCTTCCATCTTTTCAGCAAGAGCATTGACCTTGGCTTCTTTTTGAGCAAGTACATCCTTGTTCATTTGGTCCACCTCTTCTTTCTTTATTGCCACAATATTCAAAGAAAAAGCCCGTACCAAAGCACGGGCTATAAATGAGCATCTTAAAACATATGCATCAACCCTAGGTAACATAATTAAGTCTTTTGACCGTTACTGTCTTTGGAATATTGATAACAAGCGAATTTTAAATCGTTCTTTACAATTTGTCAACTATTATTCCATAGTAATATGGATAGCTGGACCCATTGTAGAAGTTAATACACAGTTACGCATATACGTACCCTTTACAGTCGAAGGACGCGCTTTTACGATACGTGTATAGATAGCATTGAAGTTTTCAACGATTTGAGCTTCTTCAAAGCTTACTTTACCAATCATGATGTTCAAGTTTCCATCACGATCGACACGGTATGTTACTTTACCTTTTTTAATTTCATCAACAGCATTCGCAACATCCATTGTTACTGTACCACTCTTAGGGTTTGGCATTAATCCTTTAGGACCCAATACACGTCCTAAACGGCCTAATTTACCCATCAAGTTTGGTGTTGCAACCAAAACATCAAAATCAAACCATCCACCAGAAATCTGGTCGATCAATTCTTGTCCACCTACAAAGTCAGCACCAGCATCTTGGGCTTCTTTGGCTTTGTCGCCTTCCGCAACAACGGCAACTTTTTGTGTTTTTCCAGTTCCATTTGGTAAAACCAAGGCACCACGAATCAATTGATCCGCATGACGAGGGTCTACATTTAAATTGAAACATACTTCCACAGATTCATCCATTTTAGATGAAGCTGTTTTCTTTAATAAAGCCACTGCTTCGTCGATTGTATATTTTTTCGAAGAATCAACCAATTTAGCAGCTTCTTGATAACGTTTACTTCTCTTTGCCATATTGATTTATCCTCCTATTCAAATCCTTCAATTTTGATTCCCATATTACGTGCAGTTCCAGCAACGATACGCATTGCAGCTTCTACATCGTTGGCATTCAAATCTGGCATCTTGTATTCAGCAATTTCTTTTAATTGATCAACAGAAATTGTACCAGCTACTTGTTTCTGATCTCCAGATGCTTTTTGAATGTTAGCAGCTTTCTTTAACATTTGAGCTGCAGGTGTTGTTTTTGTAACAAAATCAAAACTCTTGTCTTCATATGCTGTAATTACTACAGGGACAATTTCGCCACGACGATCTTTTGTTGCATCATTGAATGCAGTACAGAACTGAGGCATGTTGATTCCAGCACTTGCCAATGCAGGTCCTGGTTTTGCTTGTCCGGCCATGAATTGCAATTTGCAGATTTTTACTACTTTTGCTTTCTTTTTTGCCATAAGACTTCCTCCTATATTTATGTCTTATGCAGTGGTCATAATGAGTGTTGGCATCACTCTGCCACGCATACTCACTAATAATAGGTGAATCATCCAAAAAACGCAACTCTTTTTTTGATTTTTTACTTGCACACCCTAAAAAGTCATGCTATAGTGTATTAGCACTTAAACATGGCACGTTGGAGAAACGGTTAACTCACATGCCTTTCACGCATGCATTCACGGGTTCGAATCCCGTACGTGTCACCATTTATACATAAAACGCACTTCGGTGCGTTTTTTTATTATCCAATATATAATATATATAGGTGGTGATCCTTATGATTTATGTAACCGGTGATATCCATGCATGGATCGATATTCGAAAATTGAAAAGATGTCCAGCTAAATCCAATGATACACTAATTATTTGTGGTGATTTTGGCTTGATTTGGGATGCCTTACCAAGCAGAGAAGAAAAATACTGGTTGGAATGGTTGCATAAAAAGCCTTAGACCACATTATTTGTCGATGGCAATCATGAAAACTTTAATCGTTTGGAAACCTATCCCAAAGAAGAAAAGTATCATGGAATAGTTCAAACCATTTATCCGGACATCTATCATTTATTACGTGGTGAGATTTATACCATTGAAGATAAAACCATCTTTACGTTTGGTGATGCTTTTAGTCATGATCGAGACTATCGCATCGAAGGAAGAAGCTGGTGGCAACAAGAACTTCCTACCCAAGCCGAATGTCAACACGGACTGGATATGTTAGAAAAGTATAATAATACAGTCGATATCATCATTACGCATGATGCTCCAAAAAGCATTGCCTTACGACATGGTTTTAATCGTGAAGCCATGGATAATGGCTATGCATCCAATCGAGTGAATATTTTAACGTATCTTGAACAAATATATGGAAGAGTTACCTATAAGCAATGGTATTGCGGTCATTATCATATCGATGAAGATGATTCTCCTTCTTTCCATTTCTTATATCAAGATATCATTCCCATTCTATGTTAGAATATGTTCATGTTTACATATATATTTGCGATCCTCTTACTATTTATTCTCATTGGCTTGATCAAGATTGGTTGGAAGATTTTTAAATTCTGTCTCTATATTTGGCTAATCGTTTTACTTGTTGGCTTATTTCTATCATTTTTTTAGATTGTGGTTGCATCTCGATTCGAACCGTGGTATTATGCTTGAGCACGGCACGTTGGAGAAACGGTTAACTCACATGCCTTTCACGCATGCATTCACGGGTTCGAATCCCGTACGTGTCACCATTGAAAAGATACGCACTTCGGTGCGTTTTTTTTATGTTAAAAAGGCATCTTCATGGATGCCTATTCTTCATTTGAAGTAGTGATGCAGTAGGAATATAAATCACCACGAAAATAGCACTTCGATAATTCAACCAGTTTATGCTCTTCACTATATCCAATTCGCGAACGATATAAGATTGGCTGTGTTTTAGAGATATTCAAAGCTTCTACCGTTTCTTCATTGGGTAATTCCGCACGGATCTTCTCCACGATATGGGTTGGTACTCCAGAACCAGTATAATCGAGGATCTCATAAATGGAGTTGCGAATACGTTCGGGATCCATGGGTAAATGTGTTTCTAATGGATAATAACTCACCATATAGACGATCTTGATATCATCGGCCGTACGTACACGTCGTACACAATACATCAATTCATCCGTGGAAGCATTAAATTCCTGTGCCGTATCCTTATCCAAATATTCTTTTGTGATACTGACAGAACTGGTACCTGGCACCCGTCCAGCGGCTTCCATTTCTTGTGTAAAACTGGATACATGCATCAAATCTTCTTCAATGCCTGGCCGCCAAATCACAAACGTTCCCTTACCACGTCCTCGTTTGACCATTCCTTCTTTTTCTAGATCCAGAATGGCTTGTCGAGCCGTGATTCTTGAGACATTATATTTTTGTTGGATCTCTAATTCACTTTCAATGCGATCACCTAATTTTAGATCGCCATTCAATATTTTATGCCGATAAATATCTTTAATTTGAATATATAGCGCTTTGGCTCCTTTTTCCGTATTTAAATGTTCCATATGACTCACCTTTGCCATATTGTATCATTTATTTTAGTACTTTGTCTTCTCTTTTTATCAATTTCGATCCATTCATCCAAAGTCATTGGTTGATAATCCGAATACATACAAAAACAATTAATGATCTGACATGGAATATGTTCTTTACCGCCACCAATCGCATCATGCCATTGGCGATGGACATAATCTTGATACGCGTCTAAGATCGGCTGGTCTTGGGTATTATGAATATGCCCATGCAACATATATGTCTTGGCTTGGCCATCTTCACTTTTTCGATATTGCCCATTGTAACAAGCAATCGGATAATGACACAAAATCACCTTGCGTTTATTATCATTCAACTCTTTATAGGTTTCGATCCAGTCAAATTGACTTCGATCAAATTGTTTGTCATCTAAAAAATAGTCATGATTTCCCCGAATCATAAATAAGTGTCCTTGGAGCTGATCGAGGATCTGCTGGGTCTGGGCCAAATTTCCCCAAGATAAATCACCTAAGATTACGACTTCGTCATTTTTTCTTACTTTTTTATTCCATTGTTCGATCATATACTCATTCATTGATTCCACGCTATCAAAGCCACGACAATCCATATGATCCAATAGTGCTTTATGATAAAAATGACAATCTGCTATATAATAACGCATACGCCCTCCACGAAAAAAGCGGCTTGGCCGCTTAACTACTCACCTTACATGCATATCCATCAGCCTTATACGCTTTCATGGTCTTCTTTAAAGAAACAACTTGATTTCCTTTTGTTCCCTTACTTAAAAGTCCGGCATCGACTAACTCATCGAAATTCGCTTCTTTAAAATTGATCGTTGTCGTAATTTCAACTTTCGAATCCATCAAAGTACCTGTGACAGATACACCCTTCAAATCTTTATATTTATCTTGTAAAGATTGATTGATCGAATCTTGAATTTTATTTTTATCCATATCATCACTGATGGAAATACCCATCTCATCGAACGTCAAAAAAGAGACTTGTTTCATACTTTGAATCGCATCCCCCTTTACTTCTAATGTGATATTTTCTTCATTATCTCCTGTACATACGACTGTTTTTTTCGTCGTTTCTTCTTCGGTCTTTGAAACCGGTGCCTTGCTCGTATCATTATGGATGATATCGCTGATTCGTGCACAACCACTCAATAGAACCAACAGACATAAAAATAAATATTTTTTCATATTCGTTTCCTCTAAATGTAACTCAATTCTAACATAAAAAGACGAATCAACCAAATTGGCGATTCGTCCATACGGATAACTTTTGTAATCCTTTTTCTAACATCTGAGAATCTTGTCCCAAACCAAAGCGAACATGGTGATCAAATCCAAAACAAGAACCAGGAACAAAGAAGATACCTTCTTGATCCAATAATTTTGTGGCTAATTCGGTACTGGAAATATCCATATCATAAGATAAAAAGCCAACCGTACCTGCTTTTGGCATGATCAAATGATAATGCGTTTGCGTTTGTTCCCACGCTGTAAATATCTGTTTGTTTTGTTCAATGTAAGCTTTATTTTTCTGAATAATTTCATCTTTATGCGTAAGCACTTGAGCTGCAATGGTATCCATCAAAGGACCCGTAGAAATCATGGTATAGTCTCTTCGTACATTGATCTTTTGAATCAAAGAAGGACAAGCTTTGACCCATCCATAACGTAATCCTGGCAACGCAAATACCTTACTTAATGAACTGGTCGCAATGCCTTTTTCATATTGATCACTAATACTTGGTTGATCATCAAAACCACGATAGACTTCATCGCATAAGATCCAAATATCTTTTTCTTTACATACTTGAATCAATTGTTCCATATATGCTTGAGGAAACACCGTTCCCGTTGGATTATTCGGATTATTTAAAATGACCATTTTCGTATTGGAACGGATGCTTGCTTTGAGCTCTTCTATGTTTGGCATCCAACCATCAGCTTCCCTTAAGGGTAATATGGTCGTTTCTACACCCAATGAATGTGGATAATCCCAAAATTGTTGATAACCTGGTGCATAGGTAATGATATGATCACGTGGTTCCAAAAGCGTATCCATCACATGTTGATTGGCTTCTAAACATCCATGAAACATCGTTAATGATTGCAGATCATGAGATGTATATAGTTTCAATACCGCTTTTTTTACGGCATCAGATCCAGTAATATCACCATAATCCAATGCTAGGTCTGGATTCATTTCCACCATTTCCATTAATTCTTGCCAAGTCAGTGCTTTTACACACGTATCGGTCAAATTATAAATGGCTTTCTTTTCATGATCATTCATCCATTGTTCCACTTTGAAGTCGTTGATTTTCATTGATAGAATACCTTACTTAAGAAATCTTTCGCACGATCCGATTGTGGATGCTCAAAGAATTGATCACTTGGTGCATCTTCAACAATCTTGCCACTATCCAAAAAGACAACCCGACTACCCACTTTTCGAGCAAATCCCATTTCGTGCGTAACCACGATCATGGTCATGCCTTCTTCAGCAAGATTGGTCATAACTTCCAATACTTCTTTGATCATTTCCGGATCTAAAGCAGAAGTCGGTTCATCAAACAACATAATTTCGGGATGTAAACACAAAGCACGTGCAATCGCAACACGCTGTTTTTGTCCACCCGATAATTTATTAGGATATTCATCGCGTTTTTCTGCTAAGCCAACGCGTGTCAAATATTGCATCGCAATTTTTTCGGATTCTTCTTGTGAACGTTGCAAGACATTGATTTGCGCTAAAGTGCAGTTTTCAATCACGGTCATATTTGGAAATAGATTAAAATGCTGGAATACAAATCCCATCTTTGATCGTTGCGCACGGAATTTTTCTTCATCGGAAGGATCCATCCATTCGTCTTCCAAATAAATCTTGCCACTTTCTGGATGTTCCAAACCATGAATGCAACGAAGCAATGTACTTTTTCCCGATCCAGAAGGACCAATCAAACTGACAATTTCGCCTTTATCAATTTCCAAGCTAACATCAGACAGTGCTTGGGTATGTTCAAAATGTTTACTAATATGGTCGACTTTAATCACTGGCTGATAACCTCTTTTCTACATAGCGTCCTAAGAAAGAAATACTGATTGTCATGATCAAATAGAAGCAGGCAGCTAATACATAGGGCGACATAACATCATAATATTCGGTACCAATGACTTGGGCACCTTTCAATAATTCAACAGCACCAATGGTTGAAATCAAAGAGGAGTCTTTGATCAAAGTAATAAATTCACTGATGACGGGTGGTACGATTCGTTTAAAGGCTTGTGGCAAAATCACAAATCGCATCATTTGTTTATTGGTCAAACCCAGTGTTTCACAGGCTTCCCATTGTCCACGATCGACGCCATTGATACCGCTACGAATCAATTCAGTTTGGTAGGCACCACTATTGATAGACATCGCAATGATACCAATCATATACACATTGATTCGCAAAACCTTTCCTGTAAAAGCGGTATAAATTGATGGGATGACCGAGAAAATGATCAGAATCTGCAACAACAGTGGCGTACCACGAATGACTTCTACATAAAAATTCGCAATCGCTTTTGGTACGGCATGTTTGGACCGCTTACCACTCGCTCCCAATATACCTAAAAGTAACCCTATCAATAAGGAAATCGCCGCTATCAATAATGACAGCAGCGCACCTCTAAATAGATAGAGCATGTTTTCGGCAGTAAATACTTGACTAAATGCTGGAAACATTCTATCACTCTCTTTTCTTTGTTTAATTAATCATCTAATGGCAATACACCGTATTTATCACATAACTTTTGATAATCGTCACTGGATTTGAATTCCTTGATGGCTTTGTTGATCTTCTTGATCATCTTCTTGTTTCCTTTTTTGGCAACAATGTAGTTCTTTTCATCTTTTAAAGATCCATCCAATACTTTGTATTCACCACTCGACGCATATTCTTTCGCAACAGCACTATCGACAACGGCTGCATCATATTGATTGGCTTTGATGGCATTCATGATATCCTGTACATCTTTTAAACCTGTTGTATCGGAACTTTGTTCCTTGGCAGCCTCTTCACCTGTAGAACCAGTTTGAGCAACCAATTTCTTATCTTTTAGATCATCGACAGAACTCATATCTGAATCAGCAGCAACAACAGCTACCTGACCTGTCTTTGTATATGGATCGGACCATTCTACTTTACGTTTTTTACTATATGTAAATCCAGAAATACCTACATCGACTTGGCCACCATTGATTTGTGTGATGATGTTGTCAAAATCCATCTTCTTGTATTTGAATTTTACGGTATGACCTTCTTCTTCACTCAAATATTTTTGGAAATGACTAACCATATCGATATCAAAACCAACCATTTTGTTTTTCTTTGTTAATGATTCATATGGTTTGTAGTCGGGTGAAATACCAACTGTGATTGTTTCTGTTTCATCTTTTGCAGAAACTTGTTGGCTTCCCAAACCAACCAACGATAATGTCATCGCAAATGCTAACGCTACTTTTACAATTTTTTTCTTCATATTGCTTCTTCTCCCTTTCTCTACAAAAAAAGCCGTCCTTCTCATAAAGGACGACTACTACTTCATCGCGGTACCACCTTAGTTCCATCCATTCTGTATGGATGACACCTCATTCTTAACGCGAATTCACGACGTTGCCTCCATTTTCGACAACGTAACTCCAAGACACGTTCCAAATCTATCCTTCATGGCTTGCACCAACCGCCATTTCTCTATGAAGTGTTTGATTTGTACTACTTCTCTTCTTTGTTTATAAAATTATTATACACATGCTCAAACAATTTGCAAGAAATTTTCATTAGTTTTTCAATGCTTGCAAAGGTGCAGGGATACGTCCACCACGATCGATCATCACGTCATTTTCAGTCTGATTGACAGGCATGACAGGTCCAGCTCCTAACAAGCCGCCAAAGTTCAATTCATCCCCTACATCTTTACCAATCGCTGGAATGACACGAACGGCCGTGGTTTTGGTGTTGACCATACCAATGGCTGCTTCATCGGCAATAATACCGGAAATAACGGAAGCCGAGGTATCCCCTGGAATGATGATCATATCCAAGCCAACACTACATACCGCTGTCATAGCTTCTAATTTTTCCAATTTCAATACACCGGCACGTGCAGCATCGATCATACCCGCATCTTCACTGACAGGAATAAAGGCACCAGATAAACCACCAACATGACCTGTTGCCATGACACCACCTTTTTTCACGGCATCATTCAACATGGCTAAAGCTGCTGTGGTTCCATATCCACCACAAGTGGAAACACCAATTTCTTCCAAAATATGCGCTACACTATCACCAACGGCAGGTGTTGGTGCTAAGGACAAATCCACAATGCCGAATGGCACACCTAAAGCTTTGGAGGCTACTGTACCGACCAATTGTCCCATACGGGTAATCTTAAAGGCGGTTCGTTTGATCAAATTCGCAATTTCATCCATTGGCAAGTTCTTATCAGCTTTGGCTAAAGCGGCTCGCACGACACCTGGACCGGATACGCCGACATGAATCTCACAATCGGGTTCACCAACGCCATGGAAAGCCCCTGCCATAAATGGATTATCTTCGACCGCATTACAGAAAACGACCAGTTTGGCAGCGCCTAAACAATTGTCATCTTTGGTCCATTCGGAACATTGTTTAACGATTTCACCCATTTTTTTGACGGCATCCATATTGATACCGGCTTTGGTCGATCCAATATTGACACTGGAACACACATGTTCGGTTTTCGCCAAGGCTTCCGGAATGGAATTGATCAAGGCTTCATCACCGGCAGCATAGCCTTTTTGAACCAAGGCTGAATAGCCACCAATAAAATCAATATCAAGTTTTTGTGCACATTTTTCCAGAGTCAGTGCATATTCGACGGGATTTCCACCAGATACACCAACCAACATCGAAATCGGTGTGACACTGATTCGTTTATTCACGATTGGAATACCATAGGTCTTTTCAATTTTATTGGCTGTAGAAACCAGATCTTTAGCCAAACGGCAGATTTTTTCTTCCACTTTTTGACAAGATACATGAATATCTGGATCCATGCAGTCAATCAATGAAATACCCATCGTGATTGTTCGAATATCTAATGTTTCTTCATCGATCATCTTGATCGTTTGTAGAATTTCATTATTATGCATACAACGCCCCCTAAATTCGATGCATCGAATTAAAAATATCTTGATGCATGACACGAATCACTAAATTGTTCGCTTTTCCTTTTGCTTCCATGTGATCGACAAAATCGGTAAATTCACCTTTCATATCATCAATCGAAATACCCATGGTCATCGTAAACATACCATTGACAATGGTTTGTGAAACATCTTCAATATTCACATTGTAGGCAGCACATTCGGTAGCGACCATCGCTAAGATACCAACTTTATCTTTGCCAATAACACTAATAATTGCGTTCATAGTTCCCTCCTAAAATTTGATTGATTCCACCGCAAATTTATTTAATTCATACGGTTGATAGGCACTTTGAATGCCCATCACGTTGATGTCATATTCATCTGGCATAAATTGTACTTGTTCTTGTTTGCGTAAACAAGCAAGAATTTTTTCACTTTGTTCCGGACTCAATGTTTTTCGTTTGGACCAACAAATATAATTCTTTTTATCCAGTAAGAATAATTCAATATCCAATGTTTCTTGTTTTAATAATTCCTCTTTCCAATCGCATTCTTGAATGTTGAAATAAAAATCACTGGAATCGATATCGCCACCTTCTAAGACAAAGATGGCAATATCTTGGGTATAACAGAAATGTAAATCTAGTGGTTTCTTTAACATGGCTAATTCTTCTTCTGCCCAGGATTCATCTTTGATTACCAACATAAAGTGGTCTTCGACAAAATCCATGATGGCACCCATGTCTACATCATATGGAAATTTTTTCATATTCTTATTGTAGCATAGAAAAGATCGATATATTTATTGGATTCAAATTGACATAAGTCCGATATCGGACTATGGTAGTACATATGCGAACGATTCAACGTATTAATCAAATCAATGATGAAATCAATTGTTTATATCATGCAGCAAGTACCAAGATGGGCTTGGCGGATAGTGAAATGATGATTCTATATCTTCTTCATGATCATGAAAAGCTCAGTCAAAGTGATATCATTCAGCGTACAGGCATGACCAAACAAACGGTCAACTCAGCCATTCGGCGGATGGAAAAAGGCGATTGGATCCATTTAGGCAAGCGTACCCAACATCGACGAATCATTTCCCTCACCTTGCTAGGCAAACAAGTCTTGCAACAAGTACTTGGTCCTTTCATCCAAGCGGAAGAAAAAATATTTGATGATTGGTCTCAAGAAGAAATCAATCTTTTTTTAAAGCTTAATTGTCGATATCGTGATCAATTACGTCATATTGTCGATCATCTATCATCAGAAAGGAGATAAAATCATGACCATTCAATTATCGGATCATTTCACCTATCGTAAACTCATTCGTTTTACTTTGCCCTCCATTACAATGATGATCTTTACTTCCATCTATGGAATGGTAGATGGTTTTTTTGTTTCCAACTATGTGGGTTCGATTCCTTTTGCTTCTTTGAACCTTGTCATGCCTTTTATCATGATCTTATCCGCTGTTGGCTTCATGTTCGGAACAGGTGGTACTGCCTTAGTATCGATGACCTTAGGGATGGGAAATAAAAAAAAGGCCAATGAGATCTTTTCTCTATTGGTCTATGTGTTGTTTGGATGTGGCGTTTGTTTGGCGTTGTTTGGCGCCTTAGCTGCACCCCAAGTTTCCACCTTGTTAGGCGCAACGAAACAAATGATGCCCTATGCTATTCTTTATATACGTATATCGATGATTAGTTTACCTTTTTTTATGCTTCAAAATCTGTTTCAAAGTTTTTTAGTCACGGCCGAACGTCCAAAACTGGGATTAAAGATCACGATTTTAGCGGGTTGTACCAATATGTTCTTAGATTGGCTCTTTGTCGGTCATTTGGGATGGGGATTGGCCGGTGCCGCTTCAGCTACAGTTATTAGTGAAATCACTGGTGGATCCATTCCCTTGTGCTTTTTCTTTCTTCCCAACTCCACCACGTTACGACTGGGCAAGACCCATATGGATACACAGGCCATCCTTAAAGCCAGTACCAATGGAGCATCCGAATTTCTATCGAATGCTGCCACTTCCTTGGTGGGAATGTTGTATAATCTGCAACTGTTACGCTATGCCGGTACCAATGGGGTAGCTGCCTATGGTGTCATCATGTATGTCAACTTTATCTTTGCGAGCATTTTCTTTGGTTATACCATGGGTGTATCGCCAATCGTTGGCTATCACTATGGTGCCCAACATACCGATGAATTGAAAGGCTTATTACGTAAATCTACGATCATGATCCTGATCACATCGTTGGTCTTGACGATTTTTTCAGAAGTTGGTGCCACCTTTTTGGTGCAAATCTTTGTGGGTTATGATGCTGCTCTTACGGCATTGACCGTTCATGGCTTTCATTTGTATTCCCTATCTTATCTAACCATGGGCTACAACACTTTTGGATCCGGTTTCTTCACAGCTTTAAACAATGGACGTATATCCGCTCTTTTATCGATCATGCGAACCTTGATCCTCCAATTGATTGCGATTTATGCATTGCCCTTGTTGCTAGGAGCCGATGGTCTTTGGCTGGTCACTACTCTGGCCAACACCATTTGTTTCTTTTTGACCATTTGGACATTAAGCATCAATCGAGAGGAGTATCAATACTAAGACGACGGAATCATAACTATTCCGTCGCCTAAGCTCTTCACCAGATTTATAATTATGTCAAATTGGTTAAATTGTGTAACAGCCACATAATCCGAAAGCGTAAAAAGAATAAATAACAGAAACATACATCCTACCACTGTTTGTACTCGCCATCTTTTGTTCACCAAAATACACAAGCCAAACAAAACAATGAAACTGCCCAAGATTGCATAAATACTGCTCCAACTGCTTTCACTTGGAAAAATGATCAATGCCGATAAAATAATGAAAATCCCAAAGATTAAAATAAGAAATCCACCCATTTTTCGTCTTTCTGCTTTTATCTCATTGTGGCTATATGCCGCCATTACATGTGCCATTTCATTCGATTCTTGCTTTCTCATTTTTTCCTTTCTTTCACCCGAAATAAGTTCTGGTATACTTATTGCATAAAAATCAGAAAGCATAACAAGCATATTGATATCTGGTAAGCTCGTACCGGTTTCCCATCGAGATATGGTTCGAGTGGAAACATGAAGTTCTTCCGCCAAATCTTCCTGGGTCAGATGTTTTTCTTTTCGTAGTGCTTTGAGAAAAGCCCCTATCTTTATTTGATCCATATTCGTTTCTCCTTGATGTCATCCTAATCATACCTTCTCTTCCCCTCTTTTTACACGACAGAAAACAAGAATCATGACTAGACACCATTGTCTAATATGTATAACACGCATATTACAAATATAATCAAAAGGCGCAGGCATTCTATTTTGAACGAACATCTGCACCTTTTATTTATTTTCAATCTATTTCACTTACTCTTTGAAATGCTTATTTTTCTGGAAGAATATACAAAACTGTCACATCTACTATTTAATTATCTATTATATCTTTCATATACTGTGCAACATGATCCTGAACCTGGCTCAAAGCTTGCTTTGTATCTGGATTTTCACTTGGGAAATCCAACAATTGTTCTAAATATCCTTGTTGTTTCATGATACGGATACTTTCTGGATAAACCAATCCATACACAAAACAAATATGAGCTACATAATGATCCATATGTGTTTGTGCATGGGAAAGATCCACCAATCGATGGGACAATGCATCCTGTATGATCGCATTAGAAATATCTTCTTGTTTTAATTCTTCTAATGATACATCATAAATATCTTCCAGTGGCATTTCCAGGTTCACTTTCAAAATATCAATTTTATCGGCATCCCTTAAAATTTGCGCAAACAATAATTCTCGGTTTGTTAAGTCTTTTGGTAAGGCATACACATTGTGATAAAAGACGGCTTTTTTAATCAATGGATCTTCGCTTGGATCCAATATGTATTCACGAATCTTATTTTGTGAAAATAAGTATCGACAACTTAATAAGGCATGGTTTTCTGATAAAGAATCGTAAAAAGTACCATATTGTTGCACTTGCACAAATCGCCCAAGATCATGAAAAATTCCTAATAGCCAAGCAAGATCAATATCTTCTTGATTCAAGTGTAGGCTATGAGCAATTCGTTCACACAAACTAGCAACACGATAGGTATGATCGATCTTCAATTTAATCTTGATGTCATTTTCATCAAATATGGATACATCTTTTAAAAAAGTTTCATTCACATGTTTTCTATCTATTTGCATACCTCCATTATATATTTAATTATTGAAGATTGCTTAGATATTTTATCTTTCCAACCATCTGTTTTTTACATGTCTACCTGCATTTGCTCTTCATTTAGGAAATTCATCACCAGTTTGACCATTGTTTCTTTTTCTTCTGGTCGCGATTGGGCAATCATCAATGTGATCGCAACCAATGCACTATCCGAGATCATTTGTTTACCATCGACAATCAGATGCTTGTTTTTGTTCAGAAACTCTAAAAAAATCGATGCACCAATTCGTTTACAACCATCTACAAATGGATGATCTTTAATCAAGAAATACAGTAAATTCGCCACTTTTTCTTCTATACTTGGATACAATTCGGTTCCAAATACATTTTGATAAACCGCTGCCAAGATACCATTGAGTTTACCCACTTCTTTTTCCACTCCAAATATATCGGAGAAATCTCCATATTTCATGGAATCAATCAAATGACGACATTCTACATATGTTATACGATAAATCGTAGTGGCCCCCTTTGGCTTAGGAATGGTCCCATGATCATAATCATCTAATAACGTGAGTGCATGAGAATAAGCTTCTATCACACTGAATACTTCTTTTTCTTCTATATTCAAAGTAGATGCTAACATTCTTGATTGGATCAAAATGGTTTTATTCAAGACATCTAATCGCTTTTGATTTAACGCATACCCTTTGATCATATAGTCTTTTAAAACCGATGTTGTCCAACGTCTAAATAATGTTGCTTTTTTTAGAATTCACGCGATAACCAACTGCAATAATCACATCTAAATTATAAAAGTCTACTTTACGTTTTATTTTACGATTACCTTCTATTTGAACTTGTTCCATTTTGGAACAAGTTGCTTCCTTAAATAATTCTTCTTCATTGTATATATTTTTTAAATGTCTCGTAATCGCTTGAGATTTAACATCAAATAACTCAGCCATTTGTTTTTGCGTCAACCATACAGTTTCATTATTTGGAGAAACTGTCACATCAATTTGTAGATCTCCATTCACGAATTGAATGATTTCATTATTCATTTTGTCCCATATCTGCATGTTTCATTGATTTTCCATGACATACGTATGATTAAAACCAATTCCTAAACTTGTCCATCCGCTTCTTTGACTCCATGGGATACCTGTATTATCTGTATTTCTTTTTGGCAATATTATCAATTGAACACAAGATTCCATTGTCCATTACATAAACGACTGTACCAATCGCTTTATTTCCTATCTTGTCATATAGACGACCTGCACTCATGCTTTCTCCTAAGACCGTGTATGGACTGTTGGCCACATAACCCACTTTTCCAAGACCTTTTACATTGACTTGGATGGCTTCACGATCATATTGATTTTCTTTGTCTTTGATCAATTTAACGCGCATACCTGGTTCAAAAAATTTACTTCCATAATAGTATTTCGTTCCCGTGATAGTAAAAAATGTTTTTTTCATAGCATGTGCCTCCATTTCTAGGTCTTTTCTTTCTACTACCACTCTAACAAATACCATGTCCTATTTTTTGGACTTTATATAATTTTCTTAAAAGTATTCGCATCATCAAATTCAATATGGACCATAAATAGCTTTTTACGCTTGGAACGAATATAAAGCTTGGTAAACCAATGATAATGGACACCCGAAATGGGATAGCCTTCTAAATAACTCTTTTGCGATACATGAACGATACGATCCGACCAAGTAGGCAATTCTTTTTCAGCATCATTCAAATAAAAAGTGATCTTAGTATCATTCTTCGTTTGATTGACTTGACCATTGCCATTTTTCACTTCTTTATGACTAATGGTATCAAACAGAAAAGTTGCAACCGGAAATCGATGGGCCATCTCTTTGATCAATGTTTGCACTTCTTGCTTGGAAAAATAATGAAGCACACCGGCTGCGATAAAGATGGCTCCTTTTTGCGCATCAAATGGAATTTGATCCATCCAAGCAGGATTTGTTAGATCACATGCGATATTTTGTTCCTTCTTTCCACAAGGAATGTAGGTATATCGACATGCGATCACATCGGGTAGATCCAAATTAATCCATGGATTCTGTTCATTTTTCATTTGTCGGCGTAAACAAGAAAGTCCTGCTCCCATTTCCACAATAGTTGCGTTGGGATGGGTTTGAAGATACCATTCAATCTCTTTGGAAAAGTCATATTGACGCATGGCACCGGCTAAGCAAGCACATTCCATATGATAAAAAATAGTAGGTGGTTTGGTTTCTCCCATTTCTTGTAAGATACGGATGGCATCATGATCTGGTAAAATTTGGGGAAGCTTTTTAACCGCTAAAGCACGGCACCAAAGCGGAATACAAAGGGTTCTTTCAACACTTTCTTTTTTTAGTTCCATATGTTATCCTCATCTATATTTGTTAGTAATATCTAATTATATCAACACATCGAATATATTTTATAGGACTATATAGATAAATAGAATCCATATTGATATCTTTTTTTTAATGTTGCTAGAATCTAGTTGCTCATCGGAGGGCGTTATAAGACACAATTGTGCATCTTTATCGCTGGACAAGATGACAGGTTGAAATACCTGTATCTTGTTCAGCTTTTTTTATTTTAAGGAGGACATCATGGATACAACTGTAAAAAATTCTTTCACGACGGGTCCAATCGTGAAACCCTTATTGAAATTTATGTTACCCGTCATTCTTGACCTATTCTTACAAGCCATGTATGGAGCGGTCGATTTGTTGGTGGTTGGTCGCTTTGCCACAGCTGCCGATATTTCTGGGGTATCCACTGGATCCCAAGTTCTACAAACCATCACCAATGTCATTGTCAGTTTTGCCATGGGCATCACTGTCACCATTGGTCAACAATTGGGTGCGAAACAAACCGAAAAAGTCAATCAAACCATTGGTACCGGTATCGTTTTATTTGGCATTCTTGGTGTAATTTTAACAATCTGTATGTTCGTATTCGCATCTCCCATTGCTTCCTTATTGAATGTGCCCAAAGCAGCCTTTCATCAAACCGTTGGCTATTTACGCATTTGTGGTCTGGGCTCTTTGATCATCATTGCCTATAATCTTATCAGTAGTATCTTTCGTGGTCTAGGCGATTCCAAGACCCCATTATGGACCGTAATGATTGCTTGTGTTTGTAACATCATTGGCGATTTGATTTTAGTTGCCCTTTTACATTTGGGTGTCCAAAGCGCTGCTATCGCTACGGTGATTTCTCAATTGAGCAGTGTCCTGCTTTCCATCCAAATTATTCGTAAGATGAATCTTCCTTTTGAAATGCACTTACAAATTCATAAAGAATCTTTGCACCACATCATCCGAGTAGGCTTTCCCATCGCCCGACAAGACTTCTTAGTGAGTCTTAGCTTCATTGCCATTTTAATGTTCGTGAACGCTTTAGGCGTAACGGCTTCTGCAGGCGTTGGTATTGCTGAAAAAGTTTGTGCCTTTATTATGTTGATTCCCAGTGCCTTCATGCAATCCATGTCGGCTTTTGTTGCTCAAAATATAGGTGCCCATAAAATCGATCGCGCCAATAAAACGCTATACTCCGGCATTGTGCTTTCCCTTGTATTTGGTATATTGATGAGCTTTCTAACCTTTCATTTTCGCAGCAATATGGCCGGTATCTTTACAACCAATCCCATAGTCATAAAAGCCGGTGCCGACTACTTAGAAGCCTATGCCATTGATTGTTTGCTTACTTGCTTCTTGTTCTGTTTTGTTGGTTTCTATAACGGTGTTGGCCAAACCGTATTCGTTATGGTGCAAGGAATTATTGGTGCTTTCTGCGTTCGTATTCCCGTTCCGTATGTTATGAGACATCAAAGACCAGTTTCCTTATTTCATATTGGTTTGGCAACGCCTTGTTCGACCATCATTCAAATCGTTCTTTGTTTGATTGTCTTTCATCATATGCAAACAAAGTTAAAAGAATCCCGTACTTGACGATACCCTTCTTTTTCACTACTCTTTGGGTATGCATAAACAACCAACTCATATTCAAGTACGTGGTGCCCGCGTCCATAACTTAAAAAATATCGATGTGGATATTCCCCTTCATCAAATCACGGCTATTGCTGGAGTATCTGGTTCGGGTAAATCTTCATTGGCCTTGGGCGTTCTCTATGCCGAAGGATCCAGACGTTATTTAGAAGCTTTATCCACCTATACACGAAGACGCCTGACGCAAGCCGAAAAAGCCGAAGTGGATGAAATTCGTTATATTCCTGCGGCTTTGGCCTTACATCAACGCCCCAGTGTACCTGGTGTACGAAGCACGTTTGGAACAGCTACTGAACTCTTAAATAGTTTACGTTTGATGTTCTCTCGTTTGGGTTCACATCGTTGTCCCAATGGTCATTATGTAAAGCCTACATTATCTGTAGCGGCCGAAAAAGAAATCGTCTGTCCTGTTTGTGGTGCCCATTTTCGTGGTCCATCTGCGGAAGATTTAGCTTTTAATAGTCATGGTGCTTGTCCTACCTGTCAAGGTACAGGATGGGTACAAACTGTTGATGAAAGTACTCTGGTTCCCAATGAAGATCTAACCATTGATGAAGGCGCTGTCCTTCCTTGGCAAACATTGATGTGGTCTTTGATGAAAGACATTGCTCGCGAAATGGGTGTACGAACCGATGTTCCTTTTAAAGATCTCACGCCCAAAGAAAAAGATATTGTTTTTCATGGACCCGCCGTAAAGAAAAATATCATTTATCAAAATAAAACCAGTGGTGCCGCTGGTGATATGGACTTCACCTATTTTAATGCCACCTACACGGTCGAAAACGCCTTATCCAAAGTAAAAGACGAAAAAGGGATGAAACGCATCGAAAAGTTTTTGAAGACCGAGATTTGTCCCGATTGTCATGGTACACGTCTTTCGAAAACTGCACGTTCTTCTCTTTTACGTGGCATTTCCTTAGATCAAGCTTGTGAAATGACCCTCCATGAATTGGTCCAATGGGTACAAACTGTGCCAGATTCTTTGTCTGAAGAAATGAAACCCATGGCCCAAAGTATTTGTGATTCGTTTTTACATGTGGCCAAACGATTGTTGGATTTAGGATTGGGCTATCTTACGTTAGACCGAGCAGCTTCGACTCTTTCCACTGGAGAAAGACAACGCATGCAATTGGCACGGGCTGTCCGTAATCGTACGACCGGTGTCTTATATGTTTTGGATGAACCATCCATTGGACTACATCCAGCCAATATCGAAGGGCTATCCGGTGTGATGGATGATTTGATTGCGGATGGCAATTCCGTCATCTTGGTCGATCATGATACCCATATTTTAAAACATGCCGATTGGATGATTGAATTAGGTCTCCAAGCCGGTGCCAATGGCGGTACTCTTTTGACTCAAGGCACCATTTCAGATATTGAAAAAAATCCTTCTTCGATCATAGGTCCTTTCTTAGCGCAAGATGCCAAACGCATACGTCCTGTTATTTCCGATATATTTGCTTTGGGTTCGATCCATATGACAACAGGTCCTATTCATACGGTCAAACCATTGGATGTCCGATTCCCAAAAGGTCGCTTATCCGTGGTTACGGGTGTTTCTGGTTCCGGAAAAACCACAATGATCCTAGAAAGTCTGATTCCTGCTCTACAAGCACAGATAGATCATCAACCCTTACCCAATCCGGTTCTTACATTAGAGTGTGATGGCATCGAACAAGTGAAGCTGATCGATGCCACTCCGATTGGCATCAATGTCCGATCGACGGTGGCAACCTATGCCAATGTACATAATGAACTTCGAAAAGTCTTTTCGAAAACAGACGAAGCCAAAGATCAACAATTAAAGCCAGGTGCGTTTTCCTACAATACGGGTAAATTACGGTGTCCTACTTGTGATGGCACAGGAACCATTAGTTTAGATGTTCAATTTTTACCCGATGTCGAAATCACTTGTCCGGATTGTCATGGTACGCGCTATAACGAACAAGCCAATCATATTCATTGGACCAACACAAAAGGGAAATCGTATACGTTACCCGAAATCATGGCCATGAGTGTCGATCAAGCCTTAGATGCTTGTACGGGATTAAAGATAGTCGAAAAACGCCTACAAGTTTTACATGATCTTGGACTTGGCTATCTGACCTTGGCCGAACAAACGCCGGGCTTATCGGGTGGTGAAGCGCAACGCTTAAAACTAGCCAGTGAAATGCGACGTCCACAAACCAATTCACTCTTTGTGTTTGATGAACCAACCATTGGTTTACATCCACTCGATGTTCAAACGTTGCTTCAAGTCTTTCAAACCCTCATCGAACAAGGTGCCACCGTCATCGTCATTGAACATGATCTCGATGTGATCCATAATGCGGATTATATTGTGGATATGGGACCTGGTGGTGGTATCGATGGTGGTACCATTATCGCAACCGGTACGGTAGATGATATCAAAAACACCAAAAAGAGTATCACAGGAAAGTATCTGTAAAAAAAACGGCTGGATGTCCAGTCGTTTTCTTATAGCTTCATATAATCTTCCATATCATGGAAGCCCATCTTTTGATACAAAGGCTTGCCATCGACGGAAGCTTCCAAATAGATTTTTTGAACATGCATTTCTTTGGCTTGTTTGATTAACCAATCCACGATTCTTTGACCAATGCCCTGTTGACGATATGGTTTCCGCGTATAAATATTCATGATATAGCCACACAATCCATTGGGATTATCTGGAGAGGGCATTTCTTTTTGAATGCAGATACCACCACATCCTACGATCTCATCCTGCCACTTGGCAAAACATGCGATGTGTTGATGAGTGGGCAACATTTCTTGATAATACTTGCGGTTTTCACTTGTTAATTCGGATAAATCGACATCTTTTGGTAGATGGAACACTTCATGAAGAACTTCCATGCGCCAATCCATTAATAAATCGAGATCCTGGATGGTTGCTGGTTGAATGAGGATATCCATTAGAATCTTCCTTCTTTCATAACGATCGGCAATTGATTGATATCTGGTTTGCCATTGGCATTTAAAGGAATTTCCTTCATTTTGACAAAGAATTCAGGAATCATAAAAGAAGTTAGGTTTTGAGCTAATTCCTTTTTCAGATCTGATACTTTGAGTTCGGGCTCACCAACGATATAAGCCGTCATATAGGAAAGGCCATGCTCATCGGTATTAGCTTGGACTACGGCTTGTTGGATATGTGCACATTTATACAAACAAGACTCCACTTCTTTGACTTCAACGCGTTTACCATAAATCATGATTTGCGAATCTTTGCGATGTAAAAAGGCAATGTTACCATCGGGTAAAATATACCCAAGATCCCCACTATGATACATTTTCGATCCATCTTCTAATGAAACAAACATTCGATTTTCTTCATCATGATTACCAATATAACCATTGGAAACGCCATTTCCATAAATACAAATTTCACCGGTTTCGCCTGGTTTCACTTCTTGGCCCTGTTCATCCAAAATTCGAATAGTTACACCTTTCACTGCATGACCAACCGGATAGGTACCATCCGATAATGAGTGTCCGGTGTTGCAGTGATAATACGAAGCACAAACCGTCGTTTCCGATGGACCATAGGTATTATAAACATCAGCTTGATCCAATAGATGATCCACATAGGAAGCCCGAAGGACATCGCCTCCACTAATCAATAAACGTAAGGAATGCGGAATTTCTTCCAGTCGATTCATATCCGCAAACAAATATGGAAAACCACTGATCATCGTAATGTCATATTTTTCTACAAACTGCATCAAAGATTGTATATTTGTTTTAACTTCTGGCGATGGAATCGCAATAGCTACCCCATTTAATAAGCTCGCAAATACTTCTTCCACAAAAATATCAAAGGAACAAACCGAATACTGCAACATGATATCCTGGTTGGTAGGATGAAATTCATTCGCAAAGGCTTGTACATAGTGACAAACATTTTGATTGGTCACACATACGCCTTTGGGTTTTCCTGTTGTTCCCGATGTATATAAAACATAGGCAGGTGAACTGGGTTGGGCCTGTGTATTCTGTGATTGTTTGTATTGATCATCAACGAAACAAGTTGGAAAACCATCCAACTTGGATGTGTATGCCTTTTCCGTTACGATAAAGTCCACATCCGCTTCTTCCATCATGTACTGAATGCGACCAGTTGGAAACGTAGGTTCAGCTGGTACATAGCAAGCTCCACATTTTAGGGTTGCCAACATGGTGGCAATCATTTCGGCTCGATGATCCATCACGATACCAACCGTTTGGACATCTTTAGGAAAGGTATTCGCAATTTGATCTGTTAATTCTAGTAATTGTTCAAATGTCAATTGCCGATGTTCTTCGATGATGGCGATCCGATCCTTATTTTCTTTCACAACTTGTGTGAATAAATCATATATTGTTTGATTCATTTTTATCCTCCCAAGAAAGAAGCCAATGTATGCCTTTGATCGTTCTTTGTGCAGCTTCTTGATAATGATTTCCTGGATTTAATTCAAAGTGAGTTTCGATTCCCTTTTCTTGATAGTATCTGACGATCGTTTCTATGTTTTCTTGTACGGTTTTCAATAACGGATGTTGCGTCTTCGCTTCTTTATCTCCCAATGAAAAATACAGACAATCTGGTTGTTTGACCATGTTGTGGTGTTGAATATATTCTACAAAATCCGGAAACCATAAAGAACCAGACATACTGCCTGCACGTTGAAATAAATCTGTATGATACAAAGCATAGATTGCAAACAGTCCAGCTAACGAATATCCTGTCAAGACTCGATAGGCTGGCTTTTCGGTAAGTTGGCCTTCTACTCTAGGCATGATTTCATCTGTGAGTGTTTGTAGCCATGCATCCGCTTTCCCATGACAAGGTGTATCTTCACTTGACAAAGGTGGACAATACCATGGTGTCATATCATCATCCCAATGCAGATGACTGATTACCACTAAGGTATGATCAGGACAGCTTGTTTTTAAAAGATGATGGAATGCATCCCCATTATCCATAAAGCTATGTAAGTAAACGATGGGACTACCTTCTAAACCTGGATATACGCTGACTTTTCTTTCATTGATTTGAAATGTTTCCATTTGATTTTCCTCTATATATTGTGGTACATTAACACATTTATTTTTGAATCACAAGCGTACAATTTTTGTGTATTGACTAAAAAAAGCCCAATCCTTTTGGATCCGGCTCTTTCCTATTTTGCTAATTCACAAATAATTTTGGTGCATCCATCCAAACCAAATTCACCACTGTCTAAACACAAATGATAATTTTTGGCTTGGCCCCAATGTCGATCGGTATAGTATCTATAATTCGCTGCGCGTTTTTTATCTTTATCTCGCAAACGTTTTTCTGGTGCTACATCGGTTTCTCCATACACCTCAACAATGCGTTTTACTTTTTTCTCGGTGGATGCATGAATAAACACATTTAAACAATCTGTATGATTTCTTAAAATATAATCTGCACTACGACCAACGATTACACAATTTCCCTTTTCGGCTAGATGTAAAATAATTTCTTGTTGCTTAGCCCACAATTGATCTTCAATCGAAGACCCATTGGGTGATCGACCAATAAAGGCATAACTAAAAATATTCGTTCCCGATGCATATTCCCCACGTTTTTCGATATAGTCTTTCGAAAAGCCCGTTTCCATGGCAATTTCTTCAATGAGTTCTTTATCATAATAGGCATAGCCTAAGTTTTCGGCGACTTGTTTCGCAATGGTACGTCCACCACTGCCAAATTCACGACTAATTGTGATTATACGTTTCATACTATCCTCCTACAATCCAATTTCTTTTTTCACACTGCGATACATCAACCATGCCACGATGGCACCACACAATTCCGCAATTGGGAAAGCCCAGAAGGTCAAAGATGGATCACTCGCAAAACGAATAAATAACCAAGCCAAAGGAAGATCAACCAACACCATACGAATCAAAGAAACAATCAAAGAATACATCCCTTTTCCTAATGCTTGGAAAATACCTTGCAGGGCAATATTGACACCCGCAAATAAGAATCCTGTCACAATGATCTTCATGGCTTGCACACAAATCGCAATGATTTCGGGTGATAGTGCAAAAATACTAGCCAATGGATTCGCAAAGATTTCCATAACAATCATACAGATACCCAATAAAATCACAGTATCCAACGTACCATATTTGATACTATCTCTAACCCGTTGTTTATCGCCTTTTCCATAGTTATAGGCAACCAATGGAATCAATGCGTTATTTAAACCAAAGCCCGCAAAGAACGCAAATTGTTGGATTTTATAATACGCACCATACGCAGTGACATAATTTTCAGAAATACCGGCTAAAATAATATTGACACCATAGGTCATAAAGGACATCAACGCTTGGAGAATGATGGCTGGAATACCAATTTGGTAAATATGAAGAATAATATCTTTTTGTGGTTTTAAATAACGAACTCCATTTTTGATTTCTGGATTATAAAAATAATGGAAGAACATATTCAATGCCAAGGTGACCATTTGACCAATGACCGTTGCATAAGCCGCTCCACTAATTCCCATGACTGGAAGGCCAAACCAACCAAAAATCAAAACGGGATCCAAGAAAATATTAGTGAGTGCTCCAGCCAACTGAGCAACTGTGGTTTGTAAGGTCTTGCCTGTGGATTGAAGCAACTTTTCATATACCATACTTAAGATCACGCCAAATGAAAGGAAGACACAAATGGATAAATATTGCGTACCCAAATGTAAGACCAATGCATTGGAGGATTGGGATCGTAAATAAGCATTCAATCCAAAAATACCAAACAAGAAAAAGACAATATAGGTACAAGTTCCTAAAAATATCGCATTGCCCGTTGTCTTATTCACGGTTTCAAACTCTTTTTGTCCTAAGAATCGACTAATCAATGCATTGACACCGACACCAGTACCAACACCAACGGCAACCATCAACATTTGAATGGGAAAAGCCAAAGTCAAAGCATTCATGGCCTGATCGGCAATCTTAGGGATTTGCGATACAAAATAACTATCAATGATATTGTATAAAGCTTGTACCACCATGGAACAAATCATCGGAATACCCATGGTCAGGATCAATTTTCGAACGGGTTGTATCCCCATTTTGTTTCCTGATTGTATTGTGTTTGTTTCACTCATCAAATCTACCTTCTTTCTAAAAACAAAAAAAGTGGCGCTTCACGTAACCTGATACATATTTGTATCTAGATTTACGCTTACGCCACTTTCGGTACGCGTATTTTATACCATTTTATTTTCAAAAAAGTCAACTTTTTTTGATCGTACACGTGGTTCTAATTTGGTCATGATCTGTTTCCGGAATTTAAAAATCAAAGCTGCCAAGATAGCAAGAACAATGATGATTGGCAAGAAGATATGCCAATTTACCGTTAAGAAGGCATCGCCACAAACCACATCTAATGCAATCGATGGCAAACAACCCATCGCTAAAGAGCGTAAAAAGCCACCAAAAGTCACAGTTGTTCCAGCGGCAATAAATGGAATCGTTCCATTGGGAACCACAGGTAATAAACACATATACAAAACAACTCGTTTGGGATCTTTCACTTGTTTCATCAATTCTTCTACTTTGGGATTGCGTCCATAGTTGATATTCTTAGAAAGATCCATATTTCTTTTTCGAGCCCACAGAAACATACAAGCATTGATAATAATATTGGTGATGTAGCAAATCAAAATCCCTTTTATTCTTCCATAGACGATACCGGCGGTTATATAAATCGGTAATGCCGGAAGAACGATCGATATTGTTTCCAAGACTTGGAGGATGATCAATACATATTCGCCAATACGTCCTTTTCCACGAATATAAGCTGTTAAACCGACAATGTCATTTTTTTCGATATATTGTACGATCTTGGGAGAATGTTGCAGCAATAGATGCAACACAAAAAGACCAGCCAACACAATGCAGATAATTTCTATTGTTACGAGGATCTTTTTTTGTCCGTTTCATATGTTGCATGGTATCAAATAGTTGGTATGGAATCAATTGCTTTCTTTTGATAAATGTTTTATCATTGAAGAAACAAAGGCGTTAAGAAATTCGTTTCTTAACGTCTTTTTTTTAAACGCATCTTTCAAAAGTCATAACAACCACTTTCAGAGCTTGTGTTATACTGATAGAGTACGTAAATATGCTTAAATGTATAGGAGGAAAAAATGAAAAACGCAAAAGATAGAATCTCATCCCTCCTTGATCCAAACAGTTTTGTTGAATTAGGGGCAAGGGTAACTGCCCGATCGACGGATTTCAATCCCGGTGCGAAAAAAGCACCTTCCGATGGTGTCGTTACCGGATACGGTCTGATTGATAATCATCTCATCTATATTTATGCACAAGATCCATCTGTTTTAGGTGGCAGCATTGGTGAGATGCACGCTAAAAAAATTATTGCTTTATATAAGTTGGCGATTTCTACCGGTGCCCCCATCCTGGGACTCTTAGATTCCATTGGCCTTCGTTTAGAAGAAGGCACCGATGCCTTGCATGCATTTGCTGGCATCTATCAAATCATGTCAAAAGCTTCCGGGCTCATTCCCCAGATGAGCGTTGTCTATGGAAAATGCGGCGGTGGCCTCGCTTTGATTCCTAGTCTTAGTGACTTTACTTTTATGGCCAAAGATGCGGAATTATTTGTTAATTCGCCCAATGCCTTAACGGGAAATGTCGAAACAAACAATGATACTTCACTGGCTCAAGCCAAAGCCACCTCTGGCAATGTTGATTTTGTCGGTGATGAAACAGAAATCATTGATGAAATTCATAAATTAATGGCTGTATTACCAGCCAATAATGAAGATCATCGCATTCTGGCCGATATGGATGACTTGAATCGGTCCAGTGAAAACACCGATATTGATCCAAAATTGATTTGCCAAGATTTAGCCGATTCGCATGTATTTTTAGAAACCAAACAAGCCTATGCCAAAGATATGATCACAGGTTTATTGCGACTGGGCGGTCATACCACAGCCATTATTGCGAATAATGATTCATCCTTAACAAGCAATGGTTGTCGCAAAGCCACGCGTTTGGTACGCTTTGCGGATGCGTTTGATTTACCAATCATCACTTTGACAAATGTGAATAGTTTTGCAACAAATCTTGCGGAAGAAGATACGATTTCACTAGCTGCTGCAGAATTAACGGAAGCCTTTGCGGATGCCACTTGTCCAAAAATCAATGTCATCATTCAAGAAGCCATGGGTTCCGCCTATGCTGTCATGAATCCCCAAGCTGATTTTACGATGGCTTTTCCCGATGCCAAGCTTGGTATGATGGCAGCGGATCTAGCAGCCAAGATCGTTGCTGACAAAGATGACGATCTTTCGGAAGTCACAAAATCCTATGATTCTTTACAAAATAGTATTGAAATGGCTTGTGAAAGAGGCTATATCGATCAAATCATCGAACCTATCGATTTGCGACGTCACTTAATTGGTGCGTTAGAAGTTCTATACAGTAAACGAAAGAATTTTCAACGCAAACACGCAACTATTTAGTAAAAAGAGAGGATCGATCATGAGAAAAATAATATTTTCGATTTTCTTGCTATTTGCCTTTATCTTGAGTGGATGCAGTTCTTCAACCACTTCGGATGAAGTCAAACTAGATGGCACCAAAAAAGCATCCTATTATCAAATGGCCGTACAATATGTGGAAAAACTAGAAAACCACTATCAAACAAATACTTCGATCAAGGATGATAGCTCGGTCATCCAAAATGCGATAGAAAGCTACAATCATGCACGAAGCGATATAGGTCGAATGGATCTAAAAACCGATAAAGATCAAAATGGGATTCCGGATGCGATTCATTTTACTTCCATCACCAAAAATAAAGATAACGACTATGTTATCACAATTACGATGAAGGGAAGCAAACATAATGCCGATGAGATGTTGACTATCAATCCCGATGACAATGCCATCCTTGGTTTAAGTACAACGGTTGATTATAGTCGTAGTGAATTAATGGGACAAGCTGCAAAGAACATGGTGATTGGCATGGGCACGACCTTTACCATCTTACTGTTCTTATGGTTTGTCGTTTGGTTAATGGGAAAAATTATTGGGAAACAAGAAGTCCCTGCCACTGTTTCTGAACAAACCAATGAAAATGAAATGGATGATCTACAACTCGTAGCTGTGATTACCGTAGCGATTGCTGCGAGTCGGGAAGAAACATCGACCGATGGCTTTATTGTTCGATCGATTCATAGAAAGCAATAGGAAGAAGGAATTGAAATGAAAGAATATACGATCACAGTCAACGGTGTCGCTTACGATGTAACCGTTGAAGAAAAAGAAAGTGGATCGGCTACGCCGGCTCCATCCACCGCTGTCATGGCTGTTCCACCAAAGAAAAGTACAGGCGCTGGTTCGATTCCCATCAAATCAGGTACAGCCGGAAAAGTATACAAAATCGTCGCTTCCGTTGGACAAGAAGTAAAAAAAGGCGATGCCGTTATCATTATTGAAGCCATGAAAATGGAAATTTCCGTTGTGGCTCCGCAAGATGGAGTCGTTGCTTCCATTGATTGTGCAGCCGGCGATAACATTGAATCTGGTGCGTTATTAGCCACGTTAAAATAGGATAGAGGTCATTTTATGAGCTATATCACAAACACATTAAGTAATTTAATCCAGCAAACTGCTTTATTCAATATTTCTTGGGGAAATATATTAATGATCGTTGTGGCTCTTGTTCTCTTGTATCTTGCCATTGTGAAAGGTTTCGAACCTTTATTACTTGTCCCCATCAGTTTTGGCATGTTGTTGGTCAATATTTATCCAGACATCATCAAAGCACCAACTGAAGGTAGTGCTGGTGGCCTATTGTGGTATTTTTTCCAATTGGATTCTTGGTCCATTTTACCTTCGTTGATTTTCTTAGGTGTCGGTGCCACCACAGATTTTGGACCTTTGATTGCCAATCCGAAAACCTTTTTGTTGGGGGCAGCCGCTCAATTTGGTATCTTTGCTGCCTACTTTGGAGCCATTGCGTTAGGTTTTAATGGAGCACAAGGTGCTGCCATTTCCATTATTGGTGGTGCTGATGGTCCAACATCCTTGTTCCTTGCTGCTAAATTGGGACAAACCAGTTTATTGGGTCCCATTGCGGTAGCTGCTTATTCCTATATGTCCTTGGTTCCGATCATTCAACCACCCATCATGAAGTTATTGACTAGTGAAGAAGATCGTAAGATCAAGATGGAACAATTACGTCCGGTATCCAAACGAGAAAAGATCTTATTCCCTATCGTGGTTACGATCGTTGTTTGTTTGATTCTTCCTTCAACAGCTCCATTAATTGGTATGTTGATGCTTGGTAATTTATTTAAAGAATCGGGTGTTGTCCGGCAATTAACCGAAACCGCATCCAATGCGTTGATGTATATTGTTGTTATTTTATTAGGTACTTCCGTTGGTGCAACGACCAGTGCAGAATCCTTCTTAAACGTGACGACCTTAAAAATCGTCGCTTTAGGCTTGATTGCCTTTGCCTTTGGTACAGCAGCCGGCGTCTTATTTGGTCAACTCATGAAAGTTTTGAGTCATGGTAAGATCAATCCATTGATTGGTTCGGCGGGTGTATCGGCTGTGCCTATGGCTGCTCGTGTTTCACAAAAAGTCGGTTCAGAAGCCGATCCTACCAATTTCTTATTGATGCATGCGATGGGACCCAATGTAGCCGGTGTCATTGGTACGGCTATTGTGGCTGGTGTCTTCATGGCTGTCTTTGGAATCAGTTAATAGAAGGGAGCAGAGAATATGTCAAAACGAGAAAAACCGGTTAGAATTACCGAAACGATATTGCGGGATGCCCAACAATCATTAATTGCGACACGTATGCCGACCAGTGAAATGCTACCTATCATTGAAACCATGGATCAAGTTGGTTACTATGCGGTGGAATGTTGGGGCGGTGCTACATTTGATGCTTGTCTTCGTTTCTTAAAAGAAGATCCTTGGGAACGGCTTCGTAATTTACGAGCTGGTTTTAAACACACCAAATTGATGATGTTGTTACGAGGTCAAAATCTCTTGGGATATAATCACTATGCCGATGATACAGTCGAGGCTTTCATTCAAAAGTCCGTAGAAAATGGTATTGATATCATTCGTATCTTTGATTGTTTGAATGATCTGCGCAATATCAAAACCGCTTTGCAGGCAACGAAAAAAGCGGGTGCCCAAGCACAGGTGGCTTTGGTGTATACCATTGGCGATGCCTATACCGATGAATATTGGATGCATATTGCTAAAAAGATTGAACGTATGGGCGCCGATTCGATTTGTATCAAGGATATGGCCGGTTTGTTGCTGCCTTATAAAGCGTATGAATTGGTCAAAAATTTAAAAAAGGCTACTAATTTACCGATTGAATTGCATTCGCATTGTACTTCTGGTGTTGCTCCGATGGCTTACTTAAAAGCAATTGAAGCGGGTGTAGATATCATTGATTGTGCCATATCTCCTTTCGCATTAGGAACTTCTCAACCACCGACAGAAGTCATGGTGGCAACACTTTCCAAAACAAAGGCTGATACAAGACTAGATCTTGCTAAATTAAAAGAAATCAATGATTACTTTGCGCCGTATCGGGAAGAATGCATTCAAAATGGTCTATTGAATCCAAAAGTGCTCAATGTCAATATTCGTACGTTGACGTATCAGATTCCTGGTGGTATGTTGTCGAATTTGATCAGTCAGCTACAAAGTCAAAATGCCGAAGACCAATTAACCGAAGTATTAGAAGAAGTACCTCGTGTAAGAAAAGATTTGGGAGAACCGCCATTAGTTACCCCAAGTTCACAAATCATTGGTACTCAAGCGGTCATGAATGTTTTGTTTGGTAAACGATACCAAGTTTCCACCGAACAAACAAAAGATCTTGTTCGTGGTAAATATGGCAAGACCATTCGTCCAATGAATCCAGAAGTAGTAAAGAAGATCATTGGCAATGAAAAACGGATTACTTGTCGTCCAGCCGATTTGATTCCACCACAAATGCCTGGTTTTGAAAAGGCAGTCAAAGACTGGAAGCAACAACCAGAAGATGTCTTGTCCTATGCCTTATTCCCCGATGTGGCGATGGAATTCTTTAAATATCGATTGGCCCAACAAACAAAACTAGATCTAAATAAGGCAGATTTGACCAATAAAGCATATCCTGTATAGGGACTGTAACGATATCGTTGCAGTTCTTTTTTAGATACTTTGATAAATTTATATCTTTCTTTCAACCCTTGGAACAACTATAATTCTTTTTATGGTGACAAAGAAAAGTACGCATTTTTTAAATAAGCGCATGTATTTAAAAATATCCAGAATTTTGATCGGCTTTGCTTGTCTTTATAGTGATTGGCGCATTGCCAGCCTGTTTCATACACCTATTTTTGTCTGGTTGATTTTATTATCAATTATTGCGTTGGGTTATCAAGTCTATGCCGAACACATTGACAACTATTTTATGGGGTATCGACTCATTGCTTTAGTGTCTGGTTTGTATCTGGCTTTTTTGACTTATCATATTTCCGCATTGATCGTCATTGATTGTATGGATATCTTTCTTCATAAAGATTTATCCATCTTGGCTTTGATTTTCAGTATCGCCATCACCATCTATGGAAGAGTCCATGCACATACGATCAAAACGATATCATACACGTATAAAACCAATAAATTACCAGTTGGTAAACAATACAATATTGTTCAATTGAGTGATCTGCATATAGGTGAAATCATCGATACAAACTATATCCATCATGTGGTGTGTCAAGTCAATGCCTTGCATCCGGATATGATCGTGATTACTGGAGATATCTTTAATCGAACGAATATGCGCCAACGAAAACACTTTTATCCAATTTTTTCCGAACTTCGACAACTTCAAGCACCGGATGGTGTGTTTGCGATTTGTGGCAATCATGATCCGGCCATGGATAGTTCGTTATGGCAAGCTTTTTTGGAAAAATCAAATATCGTTGATTTAAATAATCGAAGCTATATCAGTAAAGATATTAATTTGATTGGTCGTACCGGTTTGGTTTCCTATCCCACTCGTAAACATTTAAAACGATTGATGCATTCGTGTGATTACCAAAAACCAATCGTTATTCTTGAACATGATCCGGCGGGTATTCTCCAAGCTCAATCCCAACATGCCGATTTGATTTTATGTGGCCATACACACAAAGGTCAATTTTTTCCATTCACTTATTTTACACGGTATTGGTATGGAAAAGATTACTATTATGGCAAACATATCAAAAATGGTACTTGCAGTATTGTTTCGGCAGGCACTGGATATTTTGAAATTCCGGTGCGCATTCATACCGATAATGAAATTGTGAAGATTCAACTGCAAGGTTTAAGAAAAGATTAATCACAAGACTTTTCGATACCGAATGATAAATTTGAAAATAATGTAGATATAAATCAAAGTGAACAACACCAGGATGCCTAATGCGAATGGTCGATCCAATGCATTCATAAAACATAAGAACAATGCGATGAAGATGACAATCAATGGGATGACTCTACCCTGATAGACCCGTTTGATCATATCGTTTCGAGAGTCTTCATCACAGAAGATTTCTTCGTTTTGACCATGCATTTCCCGTTTTGGTTTTCGAAAATAGACAAACCCATTTAGATCTTGAATATATTCCCACCCACAATCTTGGAACATTTGAATAGAATCATCGGTATTTGCCTGATCATGATAGTCTAACTGATACACAACGTCTTCTGGCTCGCAAGATGTAAATGTATAGGTGATTCCTTTGACATTTTTTAGCTTCCATCCATGTTTATGCATATCTTGCAGATAGTCTTGTTCTTTTTTCCAATCGCTAATATCAAAGTATTTTCGTTTATGCGTAAGCATGTTGGACCTCCTTCATATTCCGATATAATCGTTCAATTCGCTTCATTTCCATTTGCAGTACCGTTTCTCCTAATTCTGTAATCACATAGATTTTTCGTTTTTCTTCTTCACGTACAAACCGGATCAGTCCATCTTTTTCCATTTTGGCAAGACTGCCATACATCGTTCCTGGTGCAATGCGTATTTCACCGTTTGTGAGTTTTTCCACCTTTTGAACAATACCGTAGCCATGAGATTCTTTCCGTAAACAAAGGAGAATATAAAAGGCCGTTTCACTCATGGGCACATAGACTTTTTTGATATGTTCATCCATATATATCACCTCGATATATAGGAGTACGATATATAAAAATCAATACCCTCTATACAAATTCCACTTCAACGACAAATCAAACCAGAGTTATTTCGAATTTCTAAACTTGATGGCTATATCATTGTATTTCACTAATAGATGTAGTATCATCCATTTAGTTGATACTACATCTATTTAGGAGAAGTCTATGAGTGAAGAAATGAGAGAAATCACAAAAATTGCACGAGAAGTATCGAAATTTACCGTAAAAACCATGAAAGCCGAAGGCATTGGGACAGGCGAATTTGATTTCATCCATGTGATTCGTCATAATCCGGGGATTACCCAAAAAGGCATTCGTGAAATTCTTGGTTTGGATAAAGGGGCTTGTGCTCGAAGAACAGCATCCTTAGAGGCAAAAGGCTATTTGATTCGGAAACAAGATGAGAATGATAAGCGAAACTGGAAACTCTATGCATCGGATAAAGTGGAACGATTGAAACTGTCCAAAGTTGAAATCGAAAATATCTACTATGATTGGTTAATTCAAGGTTTTAATGAAGAAGAGAAGAAGACATTTTATTTCCTTCTTCATACCTTATATCTACGAAACAAAACGGAATCCAAAGCAGGATTTCCTCATGTGCAGAAAGCTGTAAAAGAGCATGAAAACCAATAAATTATTAAAACATCCCAATCAGATTCGTACGTATTTTAAGGCGGAGATTCCATTATTGATCATCGTTACGATATCCGGTTTGATCTATAATATCGGCATGTTGGCCGGTCCTTATTTTGAGGGTCAATTGGCTCAGTGTCTCTATGACATCACTAGAAACAAAGCAACTTGGCACGATATGTGGATATTGGCACTGTTCTATGTTTTCGTGATTGCGTTGGTGCAGATTGCCCGTGCCATCAAACGTTTTGGCGTACGGCGATTTGCGAATGACATCAGTCGTTCGATGCGAAGAAATCTCTACAATTCCCTGGTTCATCGGCCTCAAGAAACCGATTTAGGGTCTCTTTTAACCAATGCGATTGCGGATGTCGATGTGTGTGCCGAAGGCATTCGTAAATTTACGACCGAACTCTTTGATACCGGCGTTGTCATGATTGCCTATGTATGTATGTTGCTTCACTATGACTGGAAACTAACCATTCTTTGTTGTCTATTTACACCGATTGCTTATTTGGTAGCCAATCAAATGAAAAATGTGGTCACTTTGGCCAATGCTGCTTATAAACAAAGTGCTTCCGATTTAAGCCGTATGACCATGGATCGCATCGAAAACAGCCTAACGTATCGTGTATATGGACGTGAACAAAATCGTGATGCAGCGTATGAAAAGGCCTTACGCGATTATGAAAGAAAAAGTGCCAAAGCCAATCTTTTCGAAGGGTCTTTGACGCCTTTGTATGATGCCATTGCGATGTTGGGTGCGGTCATGATCCTTTACTTTGGTGGAAAAAATGTCATAGGAACCGGTTGGATTCGTTGGAATCTAGCTGCTTTTACGACTTTTCTTGCTTGCTTCACAAAGTTAGCTGTCAAAACCAGTCATGCGGCTAAACTTTTCAATGCCGTCCAAAAAGCCGAAGTCTCTTGGAAGAGAATCCAACCCTTGATGGAAGAACCAATCGAAGATGATTTTCAAGCCGACGAAGTTCCTTTTACACCTGTTACCTTATCTTTTGATCATGTGTCCATTGGTTCATTGTTGCAGGATATTACTTTTACGGCCAAGCCTGGAGAAATCATTGGAATCACGGGTGAAGTGGCCAGTGGCAAAAGTGTACTGGGAAAAATATTGATTGGTGAAGTCGATTATGCAGGATCCATCACCTTGAATGGAAAAGAATTTCGTGATCTAAGTGAAAACGAAAAAATTTCGTATATTTCCTATATGGGCCATGATCCACAACTGCTTTCGGTTTCCTTCGCAGATAATATTCAATTGGGTACGAACGTTTCGGCGCAGCCCTATCTGGAATTGACAGATCTAGATACAGATTTAAAAAATCGTTCCATTGCGGAAAGTATAGGAGATGCTGGATCGATGTTGTCAGGTGGCCAACAAGCTCGTCTTGCCTTAGCCCGTACATTGGCTCATGCACGATCCATTCTTATATTGGATGATCCTTTTGCGGCCGTTGATAAAAATACGGAAACCAAGGTATTAAAAAATATTCGAAAGACGTTTCCAGAACATACCATTTTATTGATTTCCCATCGTTTGTATCATTTTCCTTCTTTTTCACATGTTCTGTACTTGCATGATCATACCGGTACCTTTCTAACGCATGCGGATATGTTGAAACAAGAAGTTGGATATAAAAAATTATTTGAAGGAAGTAATCGACATGACGAAAAATAACCTTCTAAAAAGTTTCATTCGTACCATGTTGAAACAAAATAAGAAATTGATTGTTTTATTGATCATTGTGATTAGTGGCTCCATTCTAGCAGCTTTGATTCCACCCTTGGTACTTGAAAAAATTGTGAATCATTTAAGTACAAAACAATCCATTTCCTTCTTATTGGCTCTTTCGTATTTTTTATGTATTGTGGTGGCCGATGTTTTAGAATCCCTTCAAAATGCATGCATTACTATTTTTGGTCAGAAAATGACACATGTGATTCGTTCGGCCCTGTGTCAAAAATTGTCGCAGTTATCGCCACAATACTTTCACACCCACAAAGCCGGTGAGATTGAATCTATCTTCACCAATGATGGTGATGCCATTGATGTCCTGTACAGTGATGGCATTGTCAGTATGATGGCCGATAGTTTTAAACTGATTGCCATTCTGATTGTCATCTTTACTCGATCCATCGGATTAGGCGTTTTACTATTGATTGTGACACCATTTTTGTATCTTTTTACTCGTTGGTGCCAAAAGCGGATGAATCAAGCCCAACTCACCAATCGAAAAGCCATCGGTCGTGTGAATAGCCAAGTTCCGGAAACGATTCGTTGTATGCGTATGATTCATACGTTTCATGCCGAAAAATATATGGAAGAAAGCTACGACAAATATATTCAAGAAAGTTATCGTGCCATCGATCAGGGAAATATCATTGATAGTATCTATTCTCCTATCATCTTGATTACCCAAGCCATTGTGGTTGCTATCATGATGATCTTTGCAGCTAGTGGTACTACCTATCGTTCCTTTTTTGGTTTATCCGTAGGATCTGCCGTAGCCATGATTGCGTATGTAGCCAATATCTTTTCACCTCTTGAAAATATTGGTATGGAAATCCAAAATATTCAAGCAGCTAGTGCTGCCATTCAGCATATTCAAACTTTTTTGAATGAGCCTGATTGGCTTCCAAAAACACAGCCAACCAACAATGATCGAGATATTTATTTTGATCATGTTACTTTTGGCTATGATCCAAACAAACCAATCCTTAAAGATTTATCTTTTACGATTCATGCCGGAGAAAATGTCACCCTTGTTGGTCGAACCGGAGCAGGTAAGTCCACGATTTTTCGGTTATTGACTGGTCTATACGAACCGAACCAAGGAAAGATTTCATTGGCTGGTCATTGTCCTGTGGCACTAAAACCCGAAGAAAGACGAAAGATATTTAGTCTTGTCGAACAGGAATTCACATCTGTTCCCGGAACCGTACGCGATCAAATCACTTTGTATGATACGTATACCGATCAAGAGATTGACAAAGCGTTATCACTTTCAAACCTAAAAGAAACCATCATGGATTTACCGCAAGGTTTGGATACGCCCATGGATGAAACCCTTTTTTCAAAAGGTCAACTCCAATTGTTGGCGATTGCCAGAGCTGTCGTTTCCAATCCTTCCATTCTTTTATTGGATGAGATTTCAGCAAATTTGGATACGAAAACAGAAAAACGCATCATTATGGCACTTCAAGCATCCAGCCAAGGTCGAACGGTGATTTCCATTTCTCATCGACTTTCGCAAAACATGGGTTCAACTCAAATCATTGAGATTAAATAGATACGTCTTGTATAGGATATTGATATACATACATCCAACTCGATTTTCTTTACGAATCATCTTTTTTCATTTCTGTATGGTATAGTGAATCACACATTAAAAATAAAACGAAAGTGAGGTACATCATGATTCTATATTTTACAGGAACAGGAAACAGTAGACATGTCGCAAACAAAATTGCCAGAGTAACAGGAGATCAAGTTGAAAATATCACTGATCATCTAAGAAAAGATGATATTGGAAGCTATCATTCGAATAAACCCTATGTTTTTGTCGGACCAGTATATGCTGGCCGTTATCCAAAAGTAATGACAGAATATATTCGGAAAGCACAATTCAAAGGCAGCAAACAAATTTACTTTGTCGCAACTTGTGCCGAAACACCATGGATCACTGCAAAATATACGAAAAAATTAGCCGATGAGAAGCACTTTGAAGTACTTGGCTTTCGTTCCATTCTTATGCCGCAAAGTTATATAACGGGTGGTTTATCAACCCCAGATGCTGAAAATAAGAAGATTCTCTTGGTTGCAGAACCAAAGATTGATGAATTAGCTCCACAAATCAAAGCAGGCGAAAAGATTCCTGAAGAACCTCTTGGAAAATCGTGGATGTCCGGTAGGTGCCATTGAATATGGCAAGAAGACCATTGGCAAGCCAAAATATTATTTGGAGAAGTAAACGGCAAAAAGAGTCATGATTTCAAAAGTTGTGAATCGAGATATTGATACTGTATTTGACTGGTATTATCACTCGGAAAATTTCACAGCTTCACCCATTGTATTCAAATCAAAGTGGCGAGAACCGAAGTACTGGGAAAAGGGTGCCATCCGAGATATTGTGATGATTGCACGATGGTATAACGAAGAAATTACGAAAGTTGTGACGGGTAAAAAGATCGATTATCGGGTCAATCAATCTTTTCCTCCCGTCCAACAAGATTTTACCGAAATTTTTTTTGAGTCTATCCATGATAACAAGACAAAAGTCACATGGATCATTGATATAGAAGTGCCTGCAAGTTTCATGACCAAGCCAATGACTGCATTTGGTGGGTTTATGGCAAAGAATCTATATGGTACGATCATGAATGCAAGCAAACGAAAATTGGAAACGAGTGCTCATTGAGCACTTTTTTCAATTTCTTAGAGACTCTTATTGTTAACTATAGAACTCTATGAATCATGATTTTCTATAATTGTTTGGTGGAATAAATAACACACTACCCATTAAAAAGTAAAAGAACATATACTTTAGCTATCTACCATTGGAAATATAAGTTGTTTGATGTAAAATGCAAGCGGTTACTATTAAAATGAGAGAAAGGGTGTTACATATGAAACTTCGAAAATTGTTCGTTTCCATACTGTGTATCTTAATGGTTTTCTGTTTTACTGGATGTAGTTCCGAAGCAAAGAAATCAATGGATACAGGCGTGCAATCGGCAAATGCACTTTTAGATAAAAATCAAAAAGCTTACGATATGAGTACGAAAAGCACTTTAAAAAAAGACGTAAAAGATAGTGAAAAAGCCAATAGTGATGCAGATTACAAAAAATCCACCAAGAAGATCAAAAGTGATATCAAAGCATATAAAAACAGCATAAAGCAACTCAAACAGGTCACAAAGCCATCTCAAGATTTTCTTCTTGAAAGAGCAAAAACAGTGGATACAATTACGGATGTCGAAGCAGCCACGGAAGAAACCGATATAAATAACATGATGAATAAAGCTGGCGGATATTACGCCTATATTGCCATGAAATCCTCTCTTGTGACCGATTCATATTACGCGGATCAATCACCTGTAGAAGCAGGAACGGATGGTGGAGCTGTCATCGAAGCATTTAAAACAGTAAAAGCAGCAAAAGCTAGAAACGAATATCTAGCCGCATTTGATACAGCTGGAATGTTTAATTCTGGTTCTCACAAAGTAATTGGAACCCTGGTCATTAGAACATCTTCTAGTCTCACCGCATCACAACAAAAACAATTAGAACAAGCTATAATCGATAAACTTGTTGAGTTAAAATAACAGTCATAAATTGATATGTCGAAAAGAAAACACCATATTTGCGTAACCAAATATGGTGAAATTTTTTTATAAGGGTTGGGGTGCGGACAAATTCTTGGACCGACGATGACAGGGAGGAAGAAAAATGTCGTT
>OLWP01000128.1_pt1 | contig 62428 bp, 59 predicted proteins | sample 1673741 | NCBI WGS metagenome assembly OLWP01 (sample SAMEA103958125, study PRJEB25191) | human gut metagenome
TTGAATTTACACTCATCAAGCAAGAAAAAGATGCAGATGAAGAACTTAGCGCAAAACAACAGAAAGCATACTGGATTGCGAAAAAAATCTTATTGATGAAAAAAGAAGATTCTGCATTATCCTTTAAAGATTTCTGTATTCTTGTACGTTCACATGCAGATAAAACTGTGATTCGTTCTGCTTTTGACTTCTACAATATTCCATATTTAATTGATGCAAGAGAAGGTTTCTATCAGTCTGAATTATGTCAGACAATTCTTTCTATGATTCGTGCAATCAAAGATCCTAGAGATTCGATTGCTTTAGTTTCAGTATTAACTTCTCACTTCTATGATTTTTCTGATGAAGATCTAGCCCTTCTTAAAATTAGACACAGTTCTATTTATGAAGGTATATCAGAAGAGCATCCAGAAATCATTGCAGAATTAAAAGAACTCAATCATATTGCGGAAGATAGAAATATTATTGAATTACTCACACAGATTTCTATTCGTCATGATTTCTATAATCGACTTAACAACAATCAAAAAGCAAACTTTGATTATCTCTTTGATCAAGCCAGCAATACAAAAGTGGATACGATCCAGGACTTCCTGGAAACAATGGAAGCAAGTGTCGATGAAAAATCATCTGAAGCTGTATCAAAAGGAAAAGATGATGACGTTGTTACTGTTACAACCATTCACCAATCCAAAGGATTGCAGTATAAGAATGTATTCCTTTGGAGCACTTCTAAAAATGACTTTAGAGACAAAAGCAGTGCTGTCATGATTGATGATGAATTAAAACTTGGCATCAACCATTTAACAATGCCATACCGTTTAAAACGTCCAACCATTCAAAGACTCGCTGTAGAGTATCACTCTAACTTAGAAGATATCGAAGAATTTATTCGTCTTTTATATGTTGCGATTACACGTGCAGAAAAGAGAATGTTTATTGTTGATGCAACAAAGAAAGATATCTTAAAACAGCCTGTTGATCTATCCCTATTATCACAGCGTGGTGGCATGACTGCATTGATCTACAGTGCAATGAAAGATGATCCATATTTCAAACTCACAGAAGTAGATGAAATGGATGTCGAAAAAGAAAAGGAAATTCCTAAGACATATGTCAAGGAACTTCCACACTTAACAATACAGCCTGCACTTCTTTCTTCTTTGTATACTCCATCCAGTACAGAATTTAAAGAATTGCCTGTATTAGATGAAACAAGCAAGCTTGCGGGCAGTAAATATGGTACAAAGATGCATGAAATCATGGAAGCATTGCCGAATAAACTATGGACAATGCAAGACTTAGAAGCTTATGCTTTATCCACTACAGATAAACAAAGAATCCTGGCTTTTTCACAATCAGATATTTATCAGCAATGCCTGTATATGGAAATTCATAAAGAATTCCCATTCTATGTTGAACAAAATGGGGAACGTATCACTGGTACAATGGACTTTTTAGCAATGAATGATTCAAATATCATTCTGATTGACTATAAAACAGATAATGCATCTATTCCAGAAATCAAACAAAGATATTCCCCACAGCTGAAAACATACATGAAAGCATTATCAATCATGAACCCAAATAAAGAAGTCAAAGCATATGCATATTCTTTCCATCATGAATCATTCATTCAAATTTAAAGGTATCTCGCATTGAGATACCTTTGTTTTTATGCTATTTCGCTCACAGTATTTGTAACCATTTCTTCATACTGACGTGTATAAAGATCATAGTAATAGCCATGTGCCCGCATGAGTTCTGCATGTTTTCCTCTTTCAATGATTTGTCCATCTTTCATTACCAAGATCTGATTAGCATTGATGATCGTTGATAAACGATGCGCAATCACAAAACTTGTTCTTCCTTTCATCAAAGTATCAAAAGCTTGTTGAACCAGTACTTCCGTTCGCGTATCAATATTGGAAGTTGCTTCATCCAAAATCAACATTTTTGGTTTGATCAACATAACGCGAGTGATACATAAAAGTTGTTGTTGTCCTTGCGATAAACTATGCACATTGATTTTCGTATCCAGACCATTGGGCATCGTTTCAATAAAATCCCAACTTCGACAAGATTGGCAAGCCGCTTCGATTTCATCTTCCAAATATATTTTTCCCATGCATAAATTTTCTCGCACGGTAGCCTCTTTGATCCATGTATCCTGCAGCACCATGCCAAACTGTTGACGCAAACTATGCCGATTCACATTTCGAATATCGGTTCCATCAATCAAAATCGCACCACTATCAATATCATAAAACCGCATCAATAAGTTGATCATGGTCGTTTTACCACATCCTGTTGGACCAACAATGGCTATTTTTTGCCCTGGTTGTACTTGGAAAGAAACATGCTGGATCAAAGGATGCGAAGGAACATAAGAAAAATTAACATCTTGCCAGTCAACACTTTCTTTGTTCACAATCAAATCGTTTGGATTTTCTTGTGGTTCTTGTGGTGCATCCATGATCTCAAAAACTCGATTGGCACAGGCCAAAGCATTTTGGAATTCCGTTACCACCGAACTAATATCATTAAATGGTCGCATATATTGATTCGCATAACTCAACAATACACTTAAAGAACCAACGGTTAAAGCATTTTGTAGAATAAAGATAGATCCTACTCCAACAACGACGGCATACATCAAACTATTCATAAAACGTGTAGATGGATTGGTCAAACTACTATAGAAGATAGCTTTTTGTGAATAATCCTGCAAATCTTGATTGGTATTTTGAAAAGTATGTGAAGCTCGTTGTCCATAACCGAAAGACTGAATAATCTTTTCATTTCCAACCATCTCTTCAATATAAGCTGTCAACTTTTCTCGTGTCTGTGTCATCTTTTGGAACATACGATATGAATGTTTAGAAATCCATTTTGCCACAAAGAAACTGGCTGGACTCATCAATACAATGAGAAGACTGATCCAAAAATCAATACGGAACATAAAGACAATAGTCACTACAATCGTGATGACTCCAGAAAATAATTGAGTAAAGCCCAACAACAAGCCATCTGAAATTTGATCCACATCCGCAATCATTCGTCCTAGAATATCACCAATTCCATGGCCATCTAAAAACGATAATGGCAAATGCTGAATTTGCCGCATGATTTGGGCACGCATATCTTTTACGATGGAAAACGCCATATGGTTATTGACCACATTCATGAACCATGTCGTAATCGCATTGACCATGATCAAAATGCCAATCTTAGATCCAAAGGTTGCTAAACGAGCCAAATCCACATGTCCTTGATAAATCATACAGTCGATACATTGTCCAAATAGGATGGGAATATATAATTGTGTCACAACCGCAACAATGGCCAATAAGATACTCAAAACAAAAAATAGTCGATATGGCTTCACATACTGCATGAGCTTTTGAAAAGTTTGTGACGTTTTCATGCGATTGCCTCCTTTGGATATTGCGATGCAAAGATTTCCTGATATACAGAGCAGTTTTTCATCAATTGTGCATGCGTACCTGAACCAACCAAATGACCTTGATCCAATACTAAGATTGAATTGGCATAACGAATGGAACTGATTCGTTGACTCACGATGAAAATAGTCATTTTGCCCGATAGAGTTCGCAAGGCTTTTCGTAAATTCGCATCGGTCTTAAAATCCAATGCACTGGCACTATCATCCAAAACAAGAATATCTGGTTGTTTGACCAAAGCCCGAGCAATGGTCAAACGTTGTCGTTGGCCACCGGATAAATTTTTACCACCTTGTTCCAACACAAAATCCAATTGTCCTGGTTTATTGGCAACGACCTCTTTGGCCTGGGCAATCTCTAATGCACGCCATAAAGAAGCATCATCTACATTTGGATTTCCCCATTTCAGATTCTCTCGAATCGTACCGGAAAAAAGCACAGATCCTTGCGCCACATATCCAATCTTCGAAGTTAATTGTTCACGTGGATATGTTTGTACGTTTGCCCCATCGATAAAGATCTTACCTTGATTGATTTCATAATAACGTCCCATGAGCTGCATGATGGTAGATTTTCCGGATCCTGTAGGACCAATGACACCAATCGTTGCTCCTTTGGAAACGGTAAAACTCATATCATGAATTACATTTTTTGTATCATAAGCGAAGGATACATGGTCAAAGATAACGGCTTGTGCACTTTGGATTTGTATCGATTTTGTTTCATAGTGCATATCGTTATTCGTATCCATGATGGCTTCAATACGTTGACTACAAGCAATCGATTTATCAATCGTAACGATCAAGCTTGCCAATTTAATCAACTCAATAATGATTTGCGCCATATAGTTATATAAAGCAACCATGTCCCCTTGGGCCATGTATCCTCCCTGAATTTGAATTGCGCCTACATTTAATAAAATGATAATCGCAAAGTTGATAATGATATAAGTAAACGGATTGATCAATGCTGAGATCTTTCCTAAAAATTCATTGGCATTGGTAAAAATATCATTTTGTTTATCAAACGATGAAATCTCGTCGTTCTCTTTACAAAAGGCACGAATTACACGTACACCCGATAAATTATCTCGTGTCATTCCTAATAATGTATCTAGATGTGATTGTACTTTTTTAAACAATGGAATACTGATACGCATGATCACATAAATCACAACACTCAATACCGGAATCGCAACTGTAAAAATCAAAGCACACTTCACATTGATGAAAAAGGCCATGATCATTGATCCAAATACGATAAACGGGCTACGCAATAAAAGACGTAAACTCATATTGATTCCCGTTTGTACTTGTTGCATGTCACTGGTCATTCGTGTGATCAATGTATTCACACCCAATGTATCGATTTCCTTATACGATAAGGATTGGATATGATCAAACATCGCTTGTCTTAGATCAGTCGTTGTTCCCACAGCTGCTTTTGCTGCAAAAAATTGAGCAACAATACTAAATCCAAACCCCATAGCTGCTAAGATAATCAACAAAATCGTTCCCTGTCCGATCACATGGGTATGATGTTGATGAATACCTTGGTTGATGATCCAAGCAACGATCAATGGAACGAAAAGGTCCATAAGTGCTTCTAATAGTTTAAATATCGGTGCACATATCGCTTGTTTACGATACGTTCGTAAATAATGGAATACTGTTTTCATATTTCTCGCCCTCTTGCAGAAGTATCGTATCATATGTTAGAATATATAAAAATTATATAATTTATATATTTGTTATTTAGAAAGAATATAGTATGAATCTTAAACAACTCCAAATTTATAAAACCGTTGTCGAACAGGGAACGATGTCACAAGCAGCCAAAACACTTCATATGAGTCAACCTCCCCTTTCCCTACAAATCAAACAGTTAGAAGAAGAGATTGGCGCTCCATTGTTGATTCGTGGCTCTCGCCATGTGGAATGTACCGAACTCGGTGATTTCCTTTATCATCGTGCATGTACCATTTGTGACTTAGTTCAAAATACGAAACAAGAACTTTTTGATCAACAACACGCCAAAACCGGTACGATTCATTTAGGCATTGTATCTAGTCTTCAAGATTATGTATTAGATACATGGCTCCATTCTTTTATAAAAATGTACCCAAAGCTTCATTATGAAATTTTTGAAGGAAATACGTATACTTGTTTGGATGCGGTGCGCCATCATATTATTGAAATAGCTGTAGTTCGAAGTCCTTTTCCCAAAGACTCCAGCTTACAAATGATACAAACAGCAATGGAAAATTTTTATACAATTGGCAGCACAAAACCACTAACCGTCGAAGAACTGAATCATGTTCCGTTGATCATTTATCGTCGATGGAAAGAATTCTTTGATCAACTCTTGGAGACACCCAATTATTTTTGTGTCAGTGATGATGCTCGAACTTGCATGCAATGGGCACAACGAGGGTATGGTATCGGTTTAGCACCAGCTTCCATTGCGAAAAAAGAAGATAATGCCTATCCCATTCAGGATTTATCGATGCAATCCAATATTTGTATTGTTACTTCTAAGAACAATTACATTTCAAACAGTGCCAAAGCTTTGTTGGATTATATAAAAAACCAGTGAATCATTCGACTCACTGGTGATTTTTTAAAATTTCACTAAAATCTTGGACAATTTCTAAACAGCCCATATATTGATCTTCTTGATCATAAATGGCTACATATTGAATGCGCGTATTTTTGAACCATCGTTCTACTTTATTACGTTTATGACTCTTAAAATCAGAAAGCATTTGTTTTACGATAGGTTGAACACGTGGTGGATGACAACTATATACTTTCCGATTTAATGCCGTTTTTGGACGAGCAAATACACCATTAGTGATACTAAAGAAACGATTGATATCATTCGCATCAATAAATGTCAACTCAACTGGCAATGCTTTACAAATTGCTTCAAATTGAGCAACTGTAAGATCTCCATTTTCAAAATGTAGAAAACCATCGTTGCCAGGACGCCGATACGTTTCCGCTTCGGGCCAAGAAGCCACTTCACTGATAAACGCATTTCCATAAATTGGCATATCCTGATAGATTTGATACCACATTTCTTTACTGAATTTTTCAAGTGCTAAAGGAAATAAAATTTGGTTTTCTTTAAAGATCATTTCCTCAATACGTGATCGATTGTTGGGAATATCATGTAAGATTTCATCATCTACACCCCACATAACTTGATTAGGTCCTGGATAGCCAAGTGCATCCAATTGTGCCAGAATCAATTCTTCTTTTTTCTTATAATGTTTTTTTAATTCTACATAAGGAATCTCTCTATTTTGATCCAAATATTGTTTCAAAATCTGATTCTCTAACTTCATGATAGAAACCGGATGGCCAGCAGGTATTTGTTCATCCGCAAGAACTTCTGCTTCGGTCTTTCCATGAAATAAAGCCGAATGCACATCACATAATCGTTGCACTTCTGGTACGGGCATTCCTTTATTGATCAATTCTTGCTCAGCATTCGCAATTTCTTGTACCGATACATTTTCATAGGCTTTCACAAAATCAGCTCGCACACTTTCTAAATCTTCTCCTTGTTGAAGACGAAGGATATAAGATTCTAGATCATTAGATGGATCGATGGAAAACGTTTTTGTTTCTTTAGAAGCCAATTCAAAACCATGTTCCGCAAAAGCAGCTTGTACTTTTTCCCATGGAATCCCTTTGATTTGAGCTCCTTTTTCTAGAGTCATGATCTTTCCTACAGTTTGTAGAGCCATCGGATTCGTAATATCTTTGAATCCCAAAGAGATCATGATATCTTTGATTTCTGGATTTTCAGAAATTAATTCAGCTACTTTTTTATTTTTATCGATTTGTTTCATATCTGTTACCTACCTTGTAAGTATAGTCTAACATTGAATCGATAATAGTTTGTTGGAAAAACAACAAATGATAAAAAAGAACAGAAACCATTATGATTCCTGTTCCTAAAATTTAAATATTTTATTCCTTAATGTTTCTTACGCCGTAAGAATCCCAATCCAAACAAAGAAGTTATCATCGAACCCATCATAGAAACTGTATTGGTTTCAACACCGGTTTGCACACTGTTGGTTTCTTGTGTTTCTGTTTCTGGAGCTACATTTTCTGTAGTTGATGTATTTGAAGGCGTATTTTTAGAAGGTGTATTCTTATTAGAATTATCTTCAATTATTTTTTTCTTATATTTATATGTAACTTCAATCGTACCGTCTTTAAATACACCCGTTTCTTGTCCATCTACACTGACAAAAACATAACCAGCAATATCCTTCTTTACGGTTTGATAAGGATTGTCTAAAACATCTTCATACGTTTCATCCTTCGCAATCGTATTACCATTTTCATCTACATAATGAGCTATGACTTTACCTTTTGTTAGTGTATAAACATAATATACATTAATATCATCTTCTGTGTATGTTCCATTATTATTTTCTGGCACTTTAATTAATGTATATTTATTAATCGTTTTTGCTTCGGTTGTATATTCATTTCCAACAGCATCTTTATATGTTTCATTATCCGCAATCTGATTTCCAGCTTCATCCACATAATGAGCTATTACGGTTCCATTATTGTGAGCTGCCTTTAAAGCTAATACACCATTATATGTACCAGCATTCACTTTTTCAGTATGATCCGATTCATGGTTTTCAGAATGGGCTTCCCATCTAGAATCTGCTTGATCATCGTACCAACCATTAATAGAATCCGTACAATCTGGATCACCATCTAATTTCCAGCCTTCGCCAGTATTTCCAAATGTGATATGTCCGCCATCTTCTACAAAGATATCATCACCTGCATAATTTGCATGGTTATTATAAACTTGTGTTGAATTCGACAAATTTGCAACTGCATTAGACCGGACAAAAATTCCACCACCGGATTTAGATGAAATATTTTCTTGTTCCGCATGATTTCTTGTTACTAAGATATTAGCACCCTCATCAACTGTTAAATGACTGTTTTTATCTAAGAAAATACCAGAAACCTTATTATCTGTAATATTAATAATTGAATCTTTATCAATCGATAAGTTTGCTTTTGATCCTAATAATCTCATTCCTGCACTATATTTCAATTTTCCTTGTGTACCGGTAATTGTAACATTTGCTTTTATAAAATGACCATTACCGGACATAACGATGCCATCCATACCATTGTTTGTTGCAGTAAATGTAGAATCGTTAATAGTTAAATGTCTTGTAGACATACCATGAGAAGCATTGTTATCAAATTTAACCATTGAATTATTAGTGATGGTATAATCCGCACCATTAGAGCCACTTGTTTTCATACCATCTACAGTCAAATTTGAATTAGAAACCACAGTTTCAATTTGACCAACTAGACCTGATCTACATGTTTGAATATCTAAATTCGACTTATTCAGAACATTAACACCCACTTTATATGGATTTGCTCCATCATTTTCATCGGACTCAATCGCATTACCAGAAAGTCCAAATATTTTCATTTCTGAGGCGTTATCTAAGTTAGTGAACCACCCGAATGAAAATAGATTCCTGTGCCAGGACCATAACCGCCTTTAATATAAAATTTAGTATTGCTTAAATTCAATTGACAATCATAGTTTACTACGGCATTCGCCCATTTATATCCTTCTCCTGCAAGAGTTGGTGTACCATTAGCTGGAATTAAATTAACTGTACTATCTACAAAGTTTAGCACTGCTATCTTATTTCCATCTTTTCTTAAATAAATACCTAATGCATCGGCCGTTATCGCATGTCCATTACCTTGAATAGTAATGGCTTTGCCATTGATTCCAAAACCATTTTTGGTTGTAGCGTCTTTATATAGATTGATTGTGTCGTTATCTTGTGCAGCACTTAACGCATCATCCAACGAAGCATATGCAGTATCACCAATCTTTGCTACTACATCCACTTCTGGATTTTCTTGTGTTTGTACACTATTATTTGTTTCTGATTCATTTGTATTGGTAGCTTCAACTATTGATTGTGTTTCTACTCCTTGTGATTCGTTTGTATTGGAATCATTACTTACTGGTTGGGTTTCAACCTTTGATTCATCAGTTGTATCTGCCACAGTTGCGCTTGCATTAATGGCTACTTGTTTCGTATCATCTTGCGTTTGTTCAACCGACTTGGCATCGACTACTGTATTATTATCCGATGGAGTTCTATCTGGAGTGGTTTCATCTGCTAAAACAACTGCATTTCCTACGCCAACCATAAAAGCTGCCGTAGCAGGAAAAGCTAAAGCTTTCAATAAAGTAACTTTTTTCATAAAATAACCCCTTTTCTCATAAATGTACATCAATATACAATATTTATATTACTTGTATATTTAATGATTTTATTAAAAATATTTTAACTTCTTTTAATATATTTGTAAAGGTTGAGGGATAGCATAAAATATTTTGTGTAAACATTAGAGTTCCGTTTGCATAGAAAAAGGAAGTCAATCCTTGTAGAATAATTGTGCCTAAACAATTTCAAAAGGAGACTTCCCATGTCTAATTTTAACACAGAACTCTACAAAGCTTTAGACTCCGATTCATCAATTGATGAGATTGTTCGTTCAGAAATTGAATCCTGTCTCAATTTCCTTCTGAAAACGGAATTGACCAATTTCCTTGATTATGAACCTTACGATACGAATGGATACAATACAGGCAATTCCAGAAATGGATACTATGCTCGTACCATCACGACCCGCTATGGTGATATCGAGGTTCAAATACCAAGAGATCGCATAAACGGAATACTGATGATCTGGAAACAACGATCCTGCAGCTTTATTCTAAAGGAATCATCACTTCAGAAATCAGTGATCTGATCGAAAAGATGTATGGTCATGCCTATACACCGGCAACGATCTCAAATATCTCCCGAGCTGTAGAGGATCATGTGAAAGAATTCCATGAAAGAGCCTTGAATAAGCGTTATGCCGTTGTTTACATGGATGCCACCTATCTCAATGTACGTCGTGATTCCGTTTCAAAAGAGGCACTGCATATCCTGGTTGGTATCACTCCGGAAGGCTATAAAGAAGTCCTTGATTACCGACTGTACCCGACCGAATGTGCCGAAAACTATAAGGAAATGCTCCAGGACATATATCAGCGAGGTTGCCATGAAGTCCTTTTATTTGTTAGCGATGGACTGCAGGGCCTTCGTGATCGATGCCTTGAGATATTTCCTCATGCCCGGCATCAATCCTGCTGGGTACATATCCAGCGCAATGTCCTTCGACTGGTACGCAACAAAGACAAGCAGGAAGTAGCCGATGCACTGAAAGCAGTATATCAATGTAAAACATCAGAAGAAGCCAATAAAGCATTGGATGATTTTATTGATACATACAAAGATAAATATCCAAAGATACGAGATCGATTTGAAAATCGAGACAGTCTGTTCAGCTGGCTTTCATTCCCGAAAGCAATACAATGCAGCATTTATACTTCAAATCTTATTGAAGGATTGAACAAGCAATTGAAACGAAAGATCAAACAGAAAGAACAGTTTCCCAATGAAGAATCACTGGAACGTTTTGTATGTACCCAATTTATGGAGTACAACCAACGCTTTTCCAATCGGATACATCGTGGATTCAACAAGGTCCAAAAAGAACTGTTGTATATGTTCGATCAACGTTATCAATAGCAGAATACATCATTCTACAAGACTGGCTGTTTACACAAAATTATTTGCACTATTGGTTGAGTATATCAACATAAAAATCATATGCTTTTGTTTAATATTAAATTTTTTAGACTTACCATTAAACTAAAAACGAGCGAGTAATAAATTATTACTTGCCCGTTTTTCACTTCTTTTTATTGCTTTCTTTCTTCTTACTTGATCATACCCTAGTTGACTTGTCATATAACCAAAAAAAAGAGCATGTTGCCATGCCCTACTCTACACCAATAATAAATGGATATACCGGTTGTTTTCCTTCATGAATTTCAACTTCGGCATCACTGTTTTCTTCAATGTAGTTTGCTAATTCGTTCGCTTGTTCTTCCGTTGTATCCTTACCATAGATCAACGTAACCAGTTCACTATCATCATCTAGCATTGTATCCAACAATTTCTTGCTAGCTTCCATGCAATCTGGAACACTGGCAGCAATGGTTTTACCATAGATACCCATGTATTCCCCTTTCTTGATGGCCCGACCTTCATACGTCGTATCTTTAATGGCATAGGTAACTTCACCAGATTTCACATGGTCAATAGCTTCTTGCATTTCACTTAAGTTCGTATCCAAATCGGCATCAGGATTGAACATGATACAAGCAGATAATCCTTGTGGAATCGTCTTTGCTGGCAAGACATGAATGTCTTGTCCTTCACAAACATCTTTGGCTTGTTGGGCTGCCAAAACAATATTGGAATTGTTTGGCAAAATAAAGATGTGATCCGCATTCAATTGATTGACAGCTGATACAAAATCTTCTGTACTTGGATTCATTGTTTGACCGCCACCAATCACAACATCGGCACGATATTCTTTAAACATTTCATCAATACCTGCACCAGGTGCTACAGTAATGATCGCATATGTCTTATGTTCTGCTTTCTTTTGTGGTGTTTCGATTTCTTTTTCTAATTCTTTGGCTTCTTCCAATTCCACGATATGATCGTGTTGTTGCTGCATATTCTCTACTTTGATCTTGACAAATTTACCTTGTCGACGACCCATTTTCAAAGCTGTATATGGTTCAAGCGTATGCACATGCACTTTAACCAAATCATCATCTTGAACACATACCAATGAATTACCAATGGAAGCCAATTCATCACGGAAACCTTCTTCGGAGAAATTCTTCTTACCCGTCTCACTTAAATGCAAGATAAATTCGGTACAGAAACCGTATTCGCCTTCGCCATCATTATCAACTTTGGTTTGGGCAGCTTGTTCATTGGCCTGAATTTCCTGAGCAACAACTGGCTTGCCTTCCATCGCTAATAGGAAACCTTCTAAAATAGTACATAGACCTTTTCCACCACTATCAACAACACCAACTTCTGCCAATACTGGCAATAATTCCGGTGTACGCTCTAACGATGCATTGGCCTCTTCCATCATCTTTGCCATAACAGCGGTACAATCTTTGACTTCTTCTGTTACCGTATAAGCATATGTATAATCCGCTGCTTCACGAACAACGGTCAAAATCGTTCCTTCGACTGGACGCATGACAGCACGATAAGCCACGCGTGATCCATTGACCAACGCATGTGCCAACTGCATCGCATCCATTGTTTCATTTTCTTCTAAAGCTTGATAAATCCCACGGAAAATCTGTGAAGTGATAACGCCTGAGTTACCACGGGCACCCATTAATAAACCACGCGATAAAGCTTTTAAAATGTGACCAACATGATCTTCGTTGACATCCAATGCGGCTTTTACTCCATTGGTAAATGTCAATGTCATATTTGTTCCTGTATCACCATCCGGTACGGGGAAAACATTCAACGCATCAATTTGTGCGGAATGATTTTTCAAATTGTTCATACCGGAACGTAACATTTCTTTTAAACTCTGTCCGTTAATTTGTTCCATCATTCTTACTCCCTACTTGGCTACTCGTACACCTTGTACTGTGATGTTGACTGCTTCTACTTTAACTTCCAATGTCTTTTCAATCACATACTTTACACGTTTCTGTGCTTCTTGTACGATTTCACCCAACTTAATTCCTTGTAGGGCGATAATATATAAATCCAATACCAATCCATTCTCTTGTTGGCGAACGATGACACCACGAGAATAGTTTTCCTTTTTCAATAATTCAGCCCAACCATCACGAACGACTTTTTGGCTTGCCATACCGACAACGCCATAACACTCCGTAATTGTACCTCCTGCTAAAGAGGCAATCGCATCTAATGAAATGGAAATATTTCCATATTCGGTTGATTTATTAATTGGCATAGAGTTACCCTCCTCTTATATCAATCCTTATTATACCTATTTCTGTAAACTAAGACAAATTATTCCGAAAGTGGCTGTAAAGATTGTGTTGTATCATCCCATACATAATAGGTACCACTATACGGATCCATGTAGTAGCCACTTGTTGAATCGTAGTAAAGACCGGTTGATTCATCCAATACAAGACCAGAATCATCTGTTGTGGTTGTCGTATCTTGACTGGTTGTATCTTGAGTCGTATCTTGTGTAGTTGTCTGATCACTGCTTTGTGTATCCATTGAACTCTCTTGTTTCGTATCTGTTTTCTTCGACGATTTAGATGATGAACTCGAAGTTTTCTTGCCATTCAATTCATCACAATCAATCTTTTCAATCGCATCATTGGTTCCATCCAATAATAGACATACATTCTTACCTTCCAGACGAGTTAACATCGCTTGATACTTTGCCATCATGACCAAAGAACTGATGGATGTATAAACCACATTTCCATCTTGCATCGTCATTTTGATCATATTTTTATCAAAAGAAGTTTTATAAGGAACCATTTCCGCAATCTTTTCAATAACCGCTCGTGTCAGCGTTTTCTCGTTCTTTTTGAAAACAGCACAAATCTTTTTTCGTTGTGCAGCACTAAACCCATTCAATAGAGGAAAATGCACAATTGTCTTCATATATGCCTTTTCGATTGGAATGGATTCATTATCAATGGTCAACATATAGTATTGATTATTTTTCGTATAATAACCAATCACAACTTTCTCTTGCACACGCATCAATAATCGTCCATTTCGCTCTTTTTGCACAGAAGCATCTTCAACTAACGGCATTTTTTCAATCCGTTTTTCATAGACCATAGAAGGCACAAGCCACATACGAGATTGATAACTAATCCCTGCTAAACTATAAATCTGATGATCAGTCAAATAATAATTTCCCGTACAACTTAAAACATGCGCCAACGCATCAAAGGAAAAATAATATACACCAAAAGAAGATAAAGCCATCACTAAGACAGTTAAAAGAATGCATGTTTTGAGCGACATGTCTCTTAGCCATCGGCGCCAACGAGTTACCAATTTAATTGCTCCACTTCTGTAATTAAGGAAATATCATATTTCTCTTTTGCTTCTTGACGAATCATCTGAATCAAATCACGAATATCGCTTGCTGTTGCGGTATTGTTTTCATTCACAATAAAATTGCTATGTTTATCCGATACACGCGCACCACCAATTTGATAGCCTCGATACCCCATTTGATCAATCAACTTCCATGCCGGAATCGATTCTGGATTTCGAAAAACACTGCCAGCACAAGGTTTATCCAAAGGCTGTGTATTCATACGACGTTGACGACGTGAATTCATCAAGTCACGAATCTCTTCCGAATCACCGGGATGCAACTGTAAACGAGCACCTAAAATGACCCAATCCTTATGTTTTTGAAAGACCGAATGGCGATAGCCAAAATCCAATTCATCTTGATCAATCCATTCAATTCGACCATCTCGCAAGGTGAGTACATCCTGTACCACATGGCTCATATCACTTCGATAGGCACCGGCATTCATATATAATGCACCGCCTACGGAACCAGGAATTCCGCTGGACCATTCTAAGCCAGTCAGGTTTTTCTTCATAGCTTCCACAGAAATATTGATAATGGAACATCCGGCTTGACAAACCAACGTTCCGTCGGGTTCAAAATAGAAGTCATTCAATGAGCGATCTAAATTAATAATGGCACCATGAAATGGTTTATCACTAAATAAGATATTGGATCCACGACCAATTGTATAAAATGGAATATTGGCTTCTTCCAATATATTTATTACACGCATCAACGATAAAAAATTGTCAGGATATATATAATAATCAACATTACCACCTACATGATAAGTTGTATGTTTACTCATAGGTTCATTTGTTTTAATATTCGCATAGGTTTCTAAACGTTCGATCATTGACATTCGGGGGCCTCTTTTCTATTTTATCAAAGACTCACACAAAGAAATCATATCGTATGCGGCTTGTGGTTTACCCAATTTCCGCGCATTTTTAGACACTTCAGCCATTTCCGCCGGATCTAAAAATAAAGTTTGGATTGTTTGAGATAAGGTATCCGCATTCAGATCCTTCTCTTCTATCATATAAGCAGCATGTCGATCTACAAGCTGTCGTGCATTGTAGTATTGATGATTGGCTGCCACATATGGCGATGGAATCAAAATAGCTGGTATACCTAATGCAGTTAATTCGGCAATGGTTGTTGCTCCAGCACGACAAATCAATCCATCCATCTTTTTATATATTTTTAATGTATCTACATAATCTACAACGTGAATATCTTTCACGTCATCAAACATATGAATATCTTTACTGTTATCTTTTCCACACACATATAAAAACTGCAAAGAAGTTGTATCCACACTTCCCAATGCGTCTTTCATCAGCGCATTGACACTGCTCGATCCCAATGACCCCATCATCACTAAAATCGTCTTTTTCTTAGGATCCAGGCCTAAAGAATCATAGTATGCCTGATCTAACGGTGCCTTTTGGGCAATCGTTGCTCGTGGGTTTCCCAACAAATGAATTTTGTTTTTAGGGAATACTTCTTCACACTTTTCATAACACGTTACAATCGCATCGACACGATTCATCACCAATTGATTGGAACGACCCACAATGGAGTTTTGTTCATGAATCATTGTTGGAATATGTAAACTGCAAGCTGCCATCATAACAGGTGCACTCACATAACCACCAAATCCAATCACGATATCTGGACCAAATTCGCGCAAATATCCCTTGGCTTTTTGACGTGCCACTACCAATTGGCCCACAGCTCTCCCTTTTTGAAAAGCATTGCCAACCAATCCGGATGTATGTAACGACAAAAACTGATAACCTAAGGACGGAATCACTTGGGCTTCCATCCGGTCATCATTTCCTATAAATAATATTTCACATTGAGGATACAAATAACGGAACGTATCTGCCAATGCCACAGCTGGATAAATATGTCCGCCTGTACCTCCAGTCACAATACAAATTTTCATAACGTAAACCTACATTACTATACCACAAATCAATCACTTACGGTAATTGGATCTGTCCAAGCTTCCATAGCTCCAGTCAGCACATATCGCTGATTGGAATGGAAACCATAATCCAAGTTACAAGTCGATAAAGATACAAAATGAGTCGATGTTGTATCAACCGCACGACTATACATGGCATCACTTACCCATTTAGCTAATGTTTCATCTCGATATGAACCAAATGCCGTTGTATAGAAACTCGACGAATCGGTTGTTTTAGCAAATGTATAAATCGTACATTTATAATTGCCATTTGGCGTCAACAAATAGAAGCAATCATGCTTATTAAAGAAACTTTCATCCGTGAAATTCTTTAAATTGGTAAACATACCGCCACCTTCGACCGAATGACCATAAATAATGGAGTTATCATCCATAAACTGATTATTCGCCTTGTAATCCAAGAAAATCGAGCCATACGGACTGGATTGTTTACCCGTCGTGTGATCCAAATAATACGAGTTATCACTTCCTTGGACAACAGGGAAATTAATATCACAACCCGGTACATATAACCAAGCTACGATATCGGGAGCCGATTGTTGGAGAGCATCCCAATCTGGATTCAGCACTTGACTATCCTTACTACTTGTCGCCATTTTTTGATAGGTTTGAGTTTCTTGTTCAACTTGATGCTTGTCACTATAAATTTGGTAGAGATGGAAAGCACTGTATCCAAATACACAAATACAAACAAGCATGATAATTCGATAGATCCATTTTTTCATATTTCAATTGTACAACACTTTCTAGTTACACTTCAATCGTATAGCTAGGACAGAATGCCTCATTTGGTTTTAAGATCTTGGTTCCTTCGCGATGGTAGAAATCCGTGGTATTGGGATCATAATCCGCATGAGACCACCATGGTTCAATACAAATTAAATCCGATGGTGTCGGACTGGACCAAATAGCTAAAAAAGGATAATCACTTACATGCAAACGTAATACCTTTTCATCCTTATGCATCAACGTTAATGTTTGGCTTTGTAGACCACGATAAATCATAGTTTTGTATTTTTCTAAATCTTGTCGATTCAGTTGCCATCCTTTTGTTTCTACTTTTTCCCAATAAGACGGCGTTTCATACATATGTAGTTGTTCCAAGTTGGTATTTCCATCAAAAGATAAGAAATACGAAGAAAAGGTATCGTGTAATTGGAAACCAGGATGTAAACCAAAACCAAATGGCATATCCTTCGATCCGGTGTTTTCAATTCGATACTGAATCTTTACTTGGTTTTTGATCAAATGATATTGAATTTCATAATGAAAAGAAAATGGATATTGTTTCAACGTAGAATCATTCGCATCCAAAGAAAAAATCAATCGATCTTTTTCTTGTTTACCTTGCAAAGTCGCATAACGAATCAATCCATGATTTTTCATTGAATAAGTCTTGCCATCAATCACATAAGATCCTGTATAAGTATTTCCAACCATAGGAAACAACGTTGGATTTTTACCACCCCAACCTTGATCACCTTGATACATGATTTCTTCTTGGGTTTGTTTATTGATCAAATGTTGGATTTCACCACCAGCTTCGATACATTCCAAATATAAATATTCATTTTCTAAAACATAACTCATTTTAAATACTCCTTCACAAATGTGGCAATGCCGGATTCATGAACTGATCCACAAATCACATCTGCAGCTTGCTTACAAGCTAGGCTGGCATTGGCCATCGCAATGCCAATATCGGCTTTTTCCAGCATACAAACATCATTATCACCATCTCCAAAGCATAGAATGGGCGATAAAGAAGAAAGTTGTTGGATACCTGTCCATTTATCCGTTTGTTTTGCTCGGATTTCCATACAGCCAGGAAATAAAGTAATTGTACAATCCGAAGCTAAAGAACGATCATTGGATTCCATCATAATATTGAAGACGGTTTCGCCATTCCATGGTTTAACATCCATGCGCAGAAAATATAATTGCCAATACGCCTCTTTCATATACGATGTGATATAAGAATTACCCCAATACGAACCAGAAACACTGCTGTATCGCCAACAGATTTGATGCTTTTCACAATATGTCGCAATCGATGAAACAATTTGGTCATCAATCGGTGTAGCTGATCGTAGATGCATGGATCGATCATAAATGGATGCGCCACCATCCAAGATATACGCATCAAAGCCAATATTCATTAACGAACTAGGCACATGAGCTAATTCCTCTTTTGATCGACTGGTATTCAAAGCCAGAAAATATTCATGATCTTTTAATGCATGCAAAGCACCAATCGTTTCTTGTGAAACTTCATGAAAGGGATGAGCATACAATGTGCCATCTACATCAAAGAAACAAGCTGGTTTCATTCGACTTCACAGAACGCTTTGATCTTGTCCATGCGTTCCATCGTTTCATCAAATCCCAATTGGAACCAAGGACGTAATTTTTTTTCAGATGTGGTATACCGTGTCACACCGAGATCTTTATGTGGACGCAAAACCATCGCTTTTCCTTCTCTTTCCAATTGATCCACTTTATCCCATTGTTCCTTATAACGAAGATGACGATTTTTTAGATCTTCCACGATCACATCGTCATGATAGACATGTTTAGCCAGTCGTAATTGCCATTTTGGTGCTGGTTTACGAACATACCCAATTTCTTTGGTGGAAATCACGATATGCCGATCGTTGCCTTGGCGCAGACTTTGTTCGATACTGATCATGTCACGAAGACCCGCATCCATATAACGTTGGCCTTCAAATTCATAAGGATGTGCCAAAAGCAATAAAGCACAACTGGCAATCATCAAAGTTTGTGACTCATCCAAATGGCTTTTATCAAAGTATTCGACTTGATGAGTATCTAAATTATATAGACCAAAATCCATCTTGGAAGAAGAAGACCAAAATTTTTCAAGATCTAATTTTTCTTTGGACTCAATGAAGGCATTGGTGGTTTCCAAACCATATAATGAGCCTTCTTTTCGATAGGCTTTTAAACCAAAGACCATGGGCTGACTGGTTGCTTCCACACCGGAAACTTCTAAACGATAGGGTTGTCTAGATACATAGTTTGCGAGCATCTCACAACCAGCAGAAATGCCAACTGTATATGGTATATATATTTTTTCTTGTAAAAATGCTTTTAAAACGCCTGCTGTATAAGCAGCTTTTGTGCCACCACCCTCTACAACGAGACCCATTTTTTGATACATATTCTCACCTCATTGTTTATCATTCTAACATAAATAAGTAAAAAGCGATGAAGATTCATCGCTTTTGTGTGTGTAACATTTCATTCACATGTTGAATTTGTTCCGGAGTTGGTGACTGTACCCCTTCTAATGGATATTCCAATCCTAGTTGTTTCCATTTATAAGCTCCCAATGTATGATAAGGCAATACTTCTATGCGTTCTATATTGTGTAAGGAGGACAAGAACGCATCCAATCGTTTCAATTCATCATCGCTATCATTGATACCAGGAACCGTAACATGTCGGATCCAAACGGGTTTATGGATGGCATCTAAATATCGTGCAAATTCCAAGATGTTGGTGTTGGTCCATCCGGTCAGCGTTTTGTGTTTTGATTCATCGATTTGTTTGATGTCCAATAAAACCAGATCGGTCACTTTCATCAATTGTTCAAGCTTTGAAAAGAATGGTGCTTCTTTTGTGAATGGTTGTCCACAAGTATCCAGTGCTGTGTGAACACCTGCTTGTTTAGCAAGAGTGAAAAGTTCAATCAGAAAATCAATTTGGAGGAGGGGTTCACCACCACTTACGGTAATACCGCCCCCTTCTTTCCAATAAGGACGATATCGTAATGCTTTTTTTAAGACATCCGAAGCCAATTGAGTTGGTGGCATTTCTTTCCATGTATCCGCATTGTGACAAAACTGACAACGCATATGGCAACCTTGCATAAAGATCACATAGCGAACACCAGGTCCATCGACCGAACCAAAGGTTTCAATCGAATGAATGCTTCCTTTATAGTGATTCATGGCATGTTCTAGAGATGACATCCAATTGTTGTTCGCGTGTCAAATCAATAAACTTGACGGCATAACCCGAAACGCGAATCGTGAAGTTTTGATATTCTTCTTTTTCTGGATGTTCCATCGCATCTTTTAATTTTTCAACACCAAATACATTCACATTCAAATGATGTGCTCCTTGATCAAAATAACCATCTAACACATGGACTAAATTATCAGCACGCTCTTCATCGCTATGACCCAGTGCACCTGGATTGATCGTTTGGGTATTAGAAATACCATCCAAAGCATATTCATATGGCACTTTTGCCACCGAGTTCAATGAAGCCAACAAGCCATTCTTTTCAGCGCCATAAGAAGGATTGGCACCTGGTGATAATGGTTCTCCGGCTTTACGTCCATCTGGTAAAGTACCCGTTGCTTTTCCATACACAACATTGGAAGTGATCGTCAAGATCGATGTAGTTGGTTCACTATCTCGATACGTATGGTATTGACGAATTTTATTCATGAATGTCTTCAACAACCATACCGCAATATCATCGGCACGATCATCATCGTTACCATAACGTGGGAAATCCCCTTCGATCACAAAGTCTTTCGCAATTCCCTTGTCATCACGAATGGCTTTGACTTTGGCATATTTGATAGCACTTAAACTATCAACGACATGACTAAAGCCAGCAATACCGGTCGCAAACGTGCGTCGTACATCGGTATCGATCAAAGCCATTTGTGCGGCTTCATAATAATATTTATCATGCATATAATGAATCAAATTCAAGGTATTGACATAGACTTTAGCTAGCCAATCCATCATTAGATCGTATTTATGCATCACTTCATCGTAATCTAAATATTCACTAGTGATTGGTTGATATTCTGGTCCTACTTGCATACCAGTCTTTTCATCCACACCACCATTGATCGCATACAATAAACATTTTGCTAAATTGGCACGCGCTCCGAATAACTGCATTTCTTTTCCCGTTTGAGTAGCGGATACGCAGCAGCATACACTGTAGTCATCACCCCAGATAGGTCGCATGACATCATCGTTCTCATATTGAATAGAGCTTGTTAAAACGGAGATCTTTGCTGCATATTTCTTGAAAGGTTCTGGCAAGCGTGAAGAATATAAAACAGTCAAGTTTGGTTCTGGACTTGGTCCCATATTTTCTAAGGTATGCAAGAATCGGAAACAAGTTTTGGTAACTTGGCTTCTGCCATCTTGGCCAAGACCTGCCACATCCAATGTTGCCCAAACTGGATCCCCAGAGAATAATTGATTATAACTAGGAATTCTCGCAAATTTTACCATACGGAATTTCATGGTCATATGATCGACAATTTCTTGAATTTCAGATTCGGTGAATGTACCATTTTCAAGATCTCTTTCGAAATAAATATCTAAGAAAGTAGAGATACGACCCACACTCATAGCTGCACCATTCTGTGTCTTAATGGCAGCTAGATACGCAAAATATAACCATTGAGCTGCTTCCAAGCCATTTTTTGCTGGTACGGAAATATCAAATCCATAATCGGCAGCCATTGTCTTCATATCTTTTAGAGATTGAATTTGATCCGCTAATTCTTCTCGTTGACGAATGACGGTATCGATCATATTACCTGCGCCACAACGAGCAAGATCTTTCTTCTTCTCTTCAATCAAGAAATCAATACCATACAAGGCAACACGTCGATAGTCACCCACAATACGACCACGACCATACGTATCAGGAAGACCGGTAAGAATCTTATTATGTCGACATAATTTCATTTCCGGTGTATACGCTTGGAAAACCGCATCATTATGTGTTTTATGATATTTGGTGAAGATTTCATGTAACTTATCACTTGGCTTATATCCATAAGTCGTACAAGCTTCTTCACTCATACGAATACCGCCATATGGCATAAAGGCACGTTTTAGTGGTTTATCCGTTTGTAGACCAACGATCTTTTCTAAAGATTTATCCATATACGCAGCTGGATACGCGGTGATGGAAGAAACAACATCTGTTTCCACGTCTAAAACACCTTTATTGGCTCGTTCTTCTTTTTGTAGAGCTTGCAAATCAGACCATAATTGTGAAGTTGCTGAAGTAGGGCCTTCTAAAAAAGATTCATCCCCATTATAGGGTGTGTAGTTATTTTGAATAAAATCACGAACATTGACTTCTGATTGCCATTTTGTTCCAGTAAATCCATTCCATTCTGTTCTCATATTGTACCTCCTTGAATAGAACATTATTGATAAGTTAAGACTAACTTATAACAATTCCACTGTCAACTCATATACTCCTTTCTTCCCAGAGATACAAAAAAAGCCGTACCTCCAGACAAAAATGCCCAGACGGTCGGCTATAATCTCTTATACTTCACGTGGTAAGCTCCACAATTCCGTCAGTCGTATAAGTACAAAGACAATTTAACAAGAGAAAGAATAATTGTCAACTAAAAAAGTATCATTTTTAAAAACATCTGTATAAGATAAATAAACATAAAATGATATAAAATTAATTTATGCTGATAATTCACCTGCTCAAGTCATGATCAAATAATACCAATTTCAGAGTTTCCAATAGATACAATGCACACAGTTATTCCTAAATGATAGTTAGTTGTATAGCCTAACAATTGAAAACAATCGCATACAGCATCATTAGAAACAGATATATGCATTAAATTGTATCTTCAAGAATTATATTAACAAGCCCTGCCTATGCAGGGATAATTGGAGTTCTTGAGCATCCCATTTATTGGTATTAGGATCATCCCTGCTTGTGCAGGGATAACTTTTTACAGTCGTCTTCTATTTCATCCCATGCGGGATCATCCCCGCTTGTGCAGGGATAACCGCTCCGATTAATTGCTATGGATACTTTAACCGGGATCATCCCCGCTTGTGCAGGGATAACTTGACATATATTCAAAAAGCGATTACACAAACAGGATCATCCCCGCTTGTGCAGGGATAACTTCTTTCCCTCTTATAAGTTAGTGTTTTGAGTGGGATCATCCCCGCTTGTGCAGGGATAACTCTACATCTTTTGCAAGCTTGTACGTATATTCGGGATCATCCCCGCTTGTGCAGGGATAACTTGTAACTCCAGTATACGGCGAAGCTAACTTTAGGATCATCCCCGCTTGTGCAGGGATAACTGGCATAAGTGCTCTTCATATCACCTTCCAGTGGGATCATCCCCGCTTGTGCAGGGATAACTGCATGCTCCAATCTGTCCATAATATGGATACGGGATCATCCCCGCTTGTGCAGGGATAACATGAATGTGCTAGACTTGAACGATAAAATTGCGGGATCATCCCCGCTTGTGCAGGGATAACAAAGCTAACACAATTCTTTTCAATAAATATTCAGGATCATCCCCGCTTGTGCAGGGATAACATAACTTTGGTGTAATTTCCGACCGTGAAATCAGGATCATCCCCGCTTGTGCAGGGATAACATGTTTATTCTATTACTTTTAATCGAGCCTATAGGATCATCCCCGCTTGTGCAGGGATAACCCCTTGTCAAGCCTTATTTAAAGGCTATAGACGGGATCATCCCCGCTTGTGCAGGGATAACCGCTTTTATTATGTATTGACGGTTTCGGTGTTAGGATCATCCCCGCTTGTGCAGGGATAACTAAGTTGTTTCAAGAGCTTGAAGAAAATGCTTAGGATCATCCCCGCTTGTGCAGGGATAACCCCCCTTTTTATTCACACAATTCCATAGCACCAGGATCATCCCCGCTTGTGCAGGGATAACTATCACGTACTGGGATCTTTACGGCTCCGGCCGGGATCATCCCCGCTTGTGCAGGGATAACTTATTCTCGGTCTTGAGAACATTAAGATAACCGGGATCATCCCCGCTTGTGCAGGGATAACTTTCTTAAGTCCTGGATTCAATTCGTAGAAGCGGGATCATCCCCGCTTGTGCAGGGATAACTTGTGGATCGGACTTCTTCAGGTCTTCGATGAAGGATCATCCCCGCTTGTGCAGGGATAACACTATATTCAACAACGGGTCAACGGATGCCGGAGGATCATCCCCGCTTGTGCAGGGATAACCGTCCGCTCTTGTATAGCGTAACTGTCAAGCCGGGATCATCCCCGCTTGTGCAGGGATAACATACAAATGACAAGCGTTTCGATTTTACGGGCAGGATCATCCCCGCTTGTGCAGGGATAACTATCACCCATGGTGATATTAAAGTCGGGCTTGAGGATCATCCCCGCTTGTGCAGGGATAACTGTCGGATGGTACATCGACTTTTCCAACCGTCAGGATCATCCCCGCTTGTGCAGGGATAACTTCCTTTCATAGCTTTATATTTGTTTTATAATAGGATCATCCCCGCTTGTGCAGGGATAACCGCTCCGATTAATTGCTATGGATACTTTAACCGGGATCATCCCCGCTTGTGCAGGGATAACTTGACATATATTCAAAAAGCGATTACACAAACAGGATCATCCCCGCTTGTGCAGGGATAACTTCTTTCCCTCTTATAAGTTAGTGTTTTGAGTGGGATCATCCCCGCTTGTGCAGGGATAACTCTACATCTTTTGCAAGCTTGTACGTATATTCGGGATCATCCCCGCTTGTGCAGGGATAACTTGTAACTCCAGTATACGGCGAAGCTAACTTTAGGATCATCCCCGCTTGTGCAGGGATAACTGGCATAAGTGCTCTTCATATCACCTTCCAGTGGGATCATCCCCGCTTGTGCAGGGATAACTGCATGCTCCAATCTGTCCATAATATGGATACGGGATCATCCCCGCTTGTGCAGGGATAACATGAATGTGCTAGACTTGAACGATAAAATTGCGGGATCATCCCCGCTTGTGCAGGGATAACAAAGCTAACACAATTCTTTTCAATAAATATTCAGGATCATCCCCGCTTGTGCAGGGATAACATAACTTTGGTGTAATTTCCGACCGTGAAATCAGGATCATCCCCGCTTGTGCAGGGATAACATGTTTATTCTATTACTTTTAATCGAGCCTATAGGATCATCCCCGCTTGTGCAGGGATAACCCCTTGTCAAGCCTTATTTAAAGGCTATAGACGGGATCATCCCCGCTTGTGCAGGGATAACCGCTTTTATTATGTATTGACGGTTTCGGTGTTAGGATCATCCCCGCTTGTGCAGGGATAACTAAGTTGTTTCAAGAGCTTGAAGAAAATGCTTAGGATCATCCCCGCTTGTGCAGGGATAACTAGTACAAGCACCGCAATTACAAGCCTAAAATGGGATCATCCCCGCTTGTGCAGGGATAACTCGTCTGTCATTTTTTTTCATTCCTTTCATAAAGGATCATCCCCGCTTGTGCAGGGATAACACTTTTATGCCATTAAAATCGAATCTTTCATCGGGATCATCCCCGCTTGTGCAGGGATAACAAGCTTTCTTTTTGATGTATTTCCTAAAAGCCAGGATCATCCCCGCTTGTGCAGGGATAACTGCCTATGGTACATCTGGCGGCACGGTGACCAAGGATCATCCCCGCTTGTGCAGGGATAACGATTGATTGGTATCATACGTGTATTTACTGCCAGGATCATCCCCGCTTGTGCAGGGATAACATGTGACTGATGGAAACTCAAGCCATATCCATAGGATCATCCCCGCTTGTGCAGGGATAACCTGGAAATCAAGGTCACAGCTTATGGCCTTGTAGGATCATCCCCGCTTGTGCAGGGATAACTCAATGGTATGAATCGGCAACAGGATGAAATATGGATCATCCCCGCTTGTGCAGGGATAACGATGCCACATGGACCGATACCGATGATGCCTCAGGATCATCCCCGCTTGTGCAGGGATAACCCATTGATATTGATCGCATAAGATCCCGCACCGGGATCATCCCCGCTTGTGCAGGGATAACCAATCAAGCCATCGGAGTGGGTCTACTGGTACAGGATCATCCCCGCTTGTGCAGGGATAACTTTTTCGATAAAAAGAAGTTTAAAGAGGTGGCAGGATCATCCCCGCTTGTGCAGGGATAACTGTAATGCTATCAATAGCGCTATGGAATAGTTGGGATCATCCCCGCTTGTGCAGGGATAACCTTTCATTATAAATTTACAGTTGTCTTATAATAGGATCATCCCCGCTTGTGCAGGGATAACTATGGTTACAGTTTTCAAAAAGCAGTGCATTTAGGATCATCCCCGCTTGTGCAGGGATAACTCTGTATAGACTATTTCGCCTAAGTCTACCTTAGGATCATCCCCGCTTGTGCAGGGATAACTGAGTTAGTCATTACTTACAAAAAACATTTGCAGGATCATCCCCGCTTGTGCAGGGATAACTCGTATGCCTCAAGTCTCAATACCTCGCACTCAGGATCATCCCCGCTTGTGCAGGGATAACTATACGATGAAAGAAAAGCGTTGATTGGATTTAGGATCATCCCCGCTTGTGCAGGGATAACATTACAAGTTATTCGAAAAGGACTGTTGTTATAGGATCATCCCCGCTTGTGCAGGGATAACTTGATGTTATGACCGGCGCAAAAACTGCGGTTAGGATCATCCCCGCTTGTGCAGGGATAACTTTTCGTTTTCAAAAAAAGTTAGTCGTGCCTTAGGATCATCCCCGCTTGTGCAGGGATAACTTTATGATGAAAGAAAAGCTTTAATCGGTTTTAGGATCATCCCCGCTTGTGCAGGGATAACGATTCATGGTGTTGACTTTTATGGAAATTCTTAGGATCATCCCCGCTTGTGCAGGGATAACACGTTTATGACGTTATTGATGTAATTACATCAAGGATCATCCCCGCTTGTGCAGGGATAACTATGGTCATTCATTCTTGAAAGCAGTCAATTTAGGATCATCCCCGCTTGTGCAGGGATAACTTACAATGAGAAGACGCTTGATGATATCAATTAGGATCATCCCCGCTTGTGCAGGGATAACTCAACACCATGAATCGTGCCAACAAATAACATAGGATCATCCCCGCTTGTGCAGGGATAACCGTCAAGTTCTTCAAACAGTTTCGCATACTCAAGGATCATCCCCGCTTGTGCAGGGATAACTATACGATGAAAGAAAAGTTTTAATCGGATTCAGGATCATCCCCGCTTGTGCAGGGATAACAAAAACTTGCAATGCGTGCGAAACCGTGGTATAGGATCATCCCCGCTTGTGCAGGGATAACTCAACGTACAACGTTCCTTGATTGCCTAAACCGGGATCATCCCCGCTTGTGCAGGGATAACAACCGTTGCTTATTGTTTAAGCATTCTGAAATAGGATCATCCCCGCTTGTGCAGGGATAACAGTAAAAATATACTTTAAATAAAGATGTTTATGAAGAATCTTAATCAATTTTATTTAGTTTCTTCATAACATCTAATGTTAATCTGCAATCATCTAAAGCACGATGACTCTGTTTTTTTTGGATCCCTAATTTATTAGCAACCGTTTCTAATTTATAATCCTGAACATCTTTTAGTTTTTGAACTGCTAAATTCTCTACATCCTTTATTTTACGAATAGTACACTTAACTTTATGTTTATCACAAGCCTTCTTTAGAAACATGCAATCAAAATTTACATTGTAACCAATAATAACATTTCCTTTGATGAATTCCATGGTTTGTTTTAATGCCTGTTCAATTGCAATACTATTGGCATTCACTTCTTTTTCAGTGATGCCAGTTAGCAATTCAATTTTTTTTGGAATTCCGCCCAATGGTTTCAGAAGATAATCACGTTCATCAATCACACTATCTTTTTCTACCTTGATTAGCCCTATTTCCAATAATTCATTTTTATTAAAATCAAGTCCTGTAGTTTCTACATCCAACAAGACATAACTATCTAATATATGACTATTTTTAGTCTTTGACCTCATATAATTATATGACTTGCTGAAATGTGTGAGTTGTTCTTCTTTAGTAGTCGTACTTGAAAGTATTGGCCTTTTCAACAATGATATACCCTCAAAATCAACTATTTCCCAAGATGCATTATGTGTTCGAAATTCAAAACCTTGTTCATTATTTGAACTATATACCATGGTTGCTTGACCAGATTTGATATTTTCACAGACTTTATCCCATAACAAATCACGAACTTTGGCACTCATTTTTCCTACGTATACACCAGTGTGAATCTCAAACATCCATCGAGATAATGTTCCTCTTAAAGCTGGTGGACAATTTGTAATCGTTAGAACAACCATTATTGAAGACCTTCACTATATAAAATCCCATGCTCTTGTAAACCATTCAAATTATCCCAGAGATAAATACTGTCAGAATTATCATTCGTTATAGGCATATCAAATAAGAATTTTATATCTGTTACCATTTGAGATAACAATTTCCTATTCTTAATTTCATCTCGTATTTTCTTTCTCACCTCAACTTCCAGTTCATCCGTTTTTTTTGATGCAATTTCAAAAGCAATTGGAATCGATAAATCTGCTTTATATAAATCTGCAATATCGTAGACAAAGGACAAGGCATGTCCCACATGAACAAAGCCAAGGCCTGGAGAACATCCCAATGCACAAATCACAGAATGCGCTAGTCCATATAAACAATAATTTGCAACTGAAAGTGCTTTGTTTACATCATCTCCTGCATCGAAATCCTCTGGTCGATATCTCCTTTTGTTCCATTCAACGCCCCATTTTGAAGCCATTTCCTTATAAACTTTTCGTATTCTAGTTCCTTCGTGGCTGCGAAGTTGTTGCATTGTTAATTGAGATACATCTTCACCAGGAAATCGCATTTGATACATTTTTCTGGCAACATGAAGGTGTTTTCTTGTATTACTGACATATTCTGCTTGTTTTTGTAAATAGGTGGAATTACTTGTCAACGGGCGTCCATAGGCATAGAATCGAACCCCATGTTCACCTACCCAAATTAGTGTTACACCACTATTGCCAACAAGTTCGACAGCATCATGAGTAATGGTAGTTCCAGGCCCTAATAAAAGCACAGAAATTGCATTGGAAGGAATGTAAACAATTCCATTTTTATCTTTGACGGTCAATGCGCCATCATCCCGATTCACCTTACAATGTTCTAAATATATAAAAGTCAACCTATCTTTAATCCGAGGCAATTCTTCAATCGTTGTCCTTTTTAAACTGTTAGTCATAGTACTATATTCGCATCAGTGTGAGCATACCCATACCGTATGCCTTCTCACGACCAATTCCTGCAATCAATGCTTGTCTTAATAACGTCTCATCTGTCACTTCCAAAACGCCCTCAAAGGTAACAGCTTTAAATCTTACATGATATGCATTTTTTCCTTTTTTGAAGGAATACCATCTCTTATTTCTAATAAAAACTTCATCAACAATGTAAAACCCATTTTGTTCAGCTTTACGTAAGATCCATTCTTGTAAATACTTATCAGATACTTCTGCTTTTATTTTTCCTCTACGTTCCGGATGTGCCTTATCACTTACTGATTGTGTAGGATTTGCCACTAAACGAAATTGCCATTTTTGGCCATTTTTTATATGATCAATAAAAGTATCATATGACAAACTTTCTCCTGTTTGATTGTCAAAACCGAATTGCTTTATCAAATGCATAAAATTCGGTTTACTTTCGCTTACAATCAATAAATACTGATTTCCTCGAAGTGTATCTATCCGCCATAATTTTCTTGTTTTTGTAGATTCTTTAAAAGCTGATTCGATTGCTCCATGAAATCTTGATAAAGAATGAAGCGCAATTTGAGTTTCTCTTTTATTGTGATTTAATTCTATTCTCGATAAATACAAGATATCACCTCAATTCTTTCATTGGATCATGCTCCTCAACAATGTCTGAAACAACCTCTTTTGGAGGCATCTCTTTTATAAATCGATTTCTATATTCCCTTTTAAAAGGTGAAAAAGATACAGGCACATCTTTAGATATAGATGTAGTTGGTGTTAGAGAATCCATAATAATTCTCAAATAACGAATATGGACCTTGTGTCTTCGCCATTTTGGTAATAACCATTCTTCACTTTTTAAAGCCGTGTAAAGATCATCATCAACAACTTTTAAGACAAGAGGAAGTGTTGGTGGACAAGATCTTCTACCTAAAAATAATGGGTATTTCGGATGACCTAAAGCATCAACTATTTCTTTAATAAATTTTTCACTCCTATATTCTAAACCAACTAGAAAAATGGCATCTGAAAGATAATTACGATGTGAAATATTTGAATTGAATCCCTTTCCTAAATAATCGCTCATTTCAGTCACTTGAAAATCAGAAAGCATTGTTCCCTGATAATCAATACGAACACCATAGTTACATTGTGTTAAATCTTCCAAAGAGTCAGTTCTTGATCTTCCCAGAGCTGCAGCAATCATGCCAACAATACCACTCTTTGTAGGATAATAATCAGTATCACGAATATCGAACTTTGATTTCGAACCCCAAGATTGTAATGGTGCACTTATTCTCAATAAAAGTGTACTCATACTTATCACTATTCCTCTTCAATAATTGTATTTTCTACATCACTTAGCATTTTTTGCAAATCTTCAGACTGGATAGGTTTTTCATCAAAAAGGTTTATTTGATCTCCGATATACCAAGATTTTTTTGGATAAGCATCATACATTTTGTATGTCTTATCTGCAAATCTGGTCAATGCTTTAATGGATTCATCAACATATCCTTCTGTAGATGTTTTAACAGGACGCTCGAAAGCACCAACTAAATTAATCGGCTGATCATCTCGTAATGTAACATAAACCAGACTTGGTAAAGTTCTATTTGCAAAAGTATTTTGTTTGCCAGTTGGCATCGATACAACAAACGCTTGAATAAATTTTTTTACTACATCCGACAATATTTCACTTTCGTCACTTTCGTCTAATTTCTTCGCCAATTCGTTTACATTTAGTGTTGCATAACGATATAAAGTTGATGAATTATATTCAACTGTACCCAAATGCCCGGCACCTGTATCATCATTATTAGCATCATCTACTGCTGTAAAATAATCAAATTCATTTTGTATTTCGTGCGTAGATATTGCATGTGCTACTTGACAAGTGGCATCATAATTTAGCGATGGTTCTTGTGCAGCCATGCGACCAAATAATAAGATGTCAATACTTGGATTGTTTTTAGCTGCTGCAGTAAATTCAGCTTTTTCTTGCTTAGATTTTGGCTCTTTCCACTTTCCATTCTCAAAATGATTCAAAGCTACATCAGCTAAAGCATCAATCTGTTTGTGACTGATAAAAAATAAAACATCTTTACTATTTTCTCCTTTAATGCCTGCCAATTCTAATGTTTTTTCTGCTACTTTACTTACTTCATCTTCACTAAGATCTACTGTACTTTTTTGTATAATCTGATCAATCAATAAATTCTTAACATTACGAGTACGAATCCCATTTGAATCAGCCGGAAACAATTGCTGAAATTGCTTTCTAATTGCTCTTTTCCAAGCTTGTGAAGATACTCTAGATCGTAAAACGCCACCGTAAATAGCAGATTTTGGACTTCCCGTATCATCACGATTTATGCAGTTAGGTGGTAAATTTTGGATAACATGTACGTCAATAAATCGGTTTTTTTCAGTCATTTTTTTTAGCTCCTTTTCTATAAAAATCTCTAGCCCACTGAAGTTTTACACTTGAGGCATATTCGTCATATTGTAAAAGATAAAGATCTGTTGCAAGTTTTCCATAATCTAATGGTATTTTTTCGCTTTTTAATAAATATACAATTTTTCTAAGATGATATGAATATTCATCTCTATTTTTGGAAGTTGATAATGCACTTAATTGTTTTAAGACACGATTTTCTGCCCCTGCATCGCCTAAAGCATCTGACAGCATTCGTAAAGACTGCCCAATCTTTTTTCCCTTAATATGCATACATTGAGATGCAATATTCATACCTTGTTGATGCAATGCAAATAACGTTAATGCCGTATAACAACTCCATTCTTCTTTACTTGGCTCATCAGTATTTCCAATAAAATTTTCTGGCATGTCTTCATACAGTATGCCCCATAAATCAGGCATCTCACCAGGATTCTTTCCAATACCCCTGCGTAGCCATGCCAACTCAGCATTCCCCTGTGAACTTCCTTCTAATTGTTGCAAATAAAATATTTTTTTATTTACAAACGACATAATTTCTTTGCTTCTACTCATGATCTTCTCCTTTTAAAATTGGATAAATTTTATATATATTATTTGAATATTTATTCAGAATATCTGGTAAAGCATATATTTTATTTTGAATTTCTCGTTGTTCAAATAGTTCTGTATTAAATCTCCAAACATATTCTTCAACAGTTTTCAAAGCCATATTTAATGAAATTTTTTCCCATTTTGTTATTGTTTCCATTTCATCAGAAGTATTTGGGTCAATGCTTAACAACCATTCTTTAAAAAGGGTGTTGATTCTAAAATAATAATCTGACTTTAATTTATTGCTTATATTAGTGTTTGCTTGACCATAAAGAAATTTAGAAATATCCCTTGCACTATTATTGATTTGTTTAGCTACACTTTGACAATTCAATACTTCGTTTGAAATCATCTTGATCCATCTAACACCTTTATCTGATAACAAATCCGAAGAAAGAGATAGACTATCGTAATATATTTCGTCAAAAAAATAACTCATATTTCCATATTGTTGTCCCACGGAAACCACATTAACTATATTTGAGATAGATTTTGGAAATTGATTCTTTATTCTCTGAATCCAATAAATCAAACCTGGCTGACGTTCAGATTTTTCAATATCAAAGATGGTTGGAAATTCCTGCCACGATTCTTTAGAAAAATCATGCGTTTTAGGTCTAATATCTTTGCCCTTAACCTTATGCCAAATTGTCATTTGTTCTAGATCAGTATCTAAACTATTGATTTCACCAATCATAGATTGAAAGCCAGTAACAAATCCATTTTTTCTTTTTAGTTCTACTCTTCTACATTGCATCGTATAGTAATATGGTAAATTATCTGGATATATCTTCACCCCTTGCCGAGCATCAGGTTGCCTTTCCCAAATCGGATTTGGATTACCAAAGGCTTCATTGCCATTTTTTAACAAAGTTGCATTTAACATAATGGTTTCGAATATATTCTCACCTTGAATATAAATAAAACCTAGTGAGCCAAGAGGCCCTACTTGTGAACTTATTTTTGGTTTATTTGGATCTTTTTTAGCAGCTTTAATGTTTATTGAGTAATTTTGTAAAAAAATCAACCATCTTGCTGCTTCATCATATTCTAATCTGTCTAAATACTTACTTTCACGCAAACTAAAATGATGTCGAGTTGCTCTATTATTACTTTCTTTTAAATCACCAAATAAACTTTTTGCATCATAGGTAGATCCATAAACTAAACCAGCATTCTGCATAAATGGATATGTATCATGAAACAACCAAAATCTATCTTCATATTTCGTAAGATACTTCTCATATATAAAATATGGAAATTGTCCCAATTGCCAATAATCATGCCATCTATCAATAAAATCTTCCGGATCATCATCTTCGGTTAGTAATATTTCATCTCCATGAATATCGTATCGATACATTATCGTGATTGAAACGGACAAGAGTAGTCGCAGCATTGCTGCATTTTGTGTTTCTGTTTCACCAGCTAGTGCACTATACTGATGCGCATTATTAAACAATGCCAATAAAGAAACTTTTTTCTCCGTTGAATCTTGTAATAAAACCTTTATCCATGGTTCTCGTAATAAATTGAACTCTTTCGCTTCCATTTTATTTATTCACTCCTTTCTCTTATACGTCAATCCAATATCTTTGTTATAAAACAATCGATATCCATTCAAATCAGCATACCGTTTCTCATTCAACAAAAGAACGAGTTCACCTTTTAACCAAGGAGATTCTTGCCAAGAAGATAAATATTGTTTATTAAACTGCTCTAATTCATGAATTGTTTTTTCTATGTTCCATTTCATTGTTAATACATGAGGTAATCTTATTCTTTGGAATGAAATTTTTTGAGCATCGTCTAGTGAAGGAACGATATTTGATAGAAATTTAACATCATTATTTTCGTCCACCAATCCGATTGTTTCTTCATCTATTTTTTTCAACAATACTACCTCTATTGACATGTCGCCATTTCGAACACTTGCTTCTGCTTCCCTTTCATTGAATTCATTTGCATTTGAAAGCATGTTAGCCAATCCCTGACGCATTGGTCTTGGCAATCTATACACATCTGCTAATGCTTTTAGTTTCTCTTGTTTTTTATTGTTTTGTTGTTTTGCTTCAATATATCTTTTATCATTCATTTCCAAATCATCATTTTCATCATATGTTTTTTGTACCAATGGTGAGATATATTCAGGTACTTTTATCTCTTTCGGCAGCAACTTTTTTGTACGAAGCAAAAGATAGTCACCATATACACTTTTCGTTCCATCATCATAGTTTTTTTCATCATCTTGTATGATATAGAATTGAGAATCATTCAAATTAAGAGGACGATTCTTTCTATCATGTCGATGTAACCGTCCCATTCTTTGGAATAGCAAATCCATAGGACACAACTCAGAAAACATGATATCTGCATCATAGTCTAGGGATTGTTCCAATACTTGTGTGCCAATTACTATTGTTCCGTTTCTTTCTTTTGGAGTTGATGATTTTCCTATTAATTTTAGAATCGTTTCTTCTTTCTTCTGACGATCAGGATAAGTGAATTGCGAATGATATAATACGATATATTTATCAGACATTTCTTTTAATTTCATCATAGCTTGATATGTTTCCTGAGCATGTCTGACTGTATTAAAGATCAATACTGCACACCCACCATCCTGCAATTTTTCGCTTACTTTATCTATCAATTTGGAATAATATACATTCTTAATAAAGACATTCTTATTTTTAGATACAGTATTTATAGTCACCTGATTTATTTTTGATCCGTCCGTCCAAGTGATCAACGGATAAGTAATACTGCTTTCCCAGCCTGAAGATATTATTTCTGGTTTGATTTTTTTATCGCCAAGATTATATCTTGCATATGCTTTCTCGTAGGCATTGATTAATTCAACACGTCTTTTTTTAGGCAATGTAGCTGATAATAAAATAACAGGTATGCCATATGCCCCCATCCACGTTAATGCTCTTGAAAGGTATTGATTCATATATGTGTCGTAAGCATGGCATTCATCGATAACAATGACTTTACTTGCCAATCCAAAATGGCGGAGCATGAAATGTTTTCTTCTTAGTGCCGCCATCAAGAACTGATCAATCGTGCCAACAACAAAATCAGCTAATAGTGCTTTTTTACGACCTTCAAACCAAGGATGTATGCGTATTCCACCTTCTTCATCTTCCTGCGTTAAGCTTTTCCCTTGGAACATAAAATCTTTATATTGTTGATTGAATTTTGCAGCACCATGTGCTAAACGAATAGAATGTACAAGACCTTCATCTTCATCTTTTGATTCTGTTTCAGCCCATTGCAGCAGCCTTGGGAATAAGCCATTACTTGTTACCTGTGTCGGCATGCCCCAAAAAATTCCATCTTCATTGAATCGATTAGATAAAACATCGGTTCCAGCTAAGGCAGCTTCCGTTTTCCCAGATCCCATTGTTGATTCAATGATATATACGCCGGGTTCTTCTACATTGTTTACAATATTTAAGAATTGAGATTGTACATCATTTGGCATAAAACCAAATTTTTCCTGAAAGATATCCGAATCCATATAAAAGGTGTTAGATTGCCATTTATCTGGAAAATTCAATTTATTAAACGCAAAATTTATTCTTTCTGAATATTCAATATCTATTCCATCCGAATCACAGTCTATTAACGGAAAGTAATACACATTGCTTGCAATCCAATCGGCTACAATCAATAATCCAGACAATAGGACTTGTGCTTCTGGTGATAACTTAGGTACTTCTTCTACAGATAAAAATCCTGATAAATTTATTCCTGTTGCAACTATTTCGTTCCATAAACCCATCCAATTTTCATCAAATTTAAAATCACCAAAAAAATTCTGACAGTAGATCTCCAGTTGTTTTGAACCGTTTTTTTCATTTAGATCTATAGGCATTCCGTGATGTGCTCCAATAATATTTAAAAAGCTGTCGTCAAAGGAATAATCAATAATATTGCTTGATAAGATCCATTGTCCTGCGTGTGAATGAGGAGTATCTCCGACAGACAAATAATTTTTTAATGGTAGAATGTTTAATCCTAAATAGTTCAAATGGTTTCGTTTTTCAGGAAGATTTTCACTAATCAATGATTGAAAATAGGATGTTGCCTTACCAATATCATGAAGATATCCGAGCAAATAAACAGTTTTATATAATACTTCTTCGGTTAATCCTATTGTATTCTTGACTGAATCGGCAACCCAATTCTTTGTAAGATACACCATTGTTTCTGCACAATCCGTACTATGCATCCATAATGGTAACCATTCCTGTGTATTATCTTTATTTGTCTTAGCAATTAAAGATTCATATAAATCATGATTCGAATACATAATTTTCACCTTAAATTTCTAAGTTATTCAATTTATTTAAATTATAGCACAATGTATGTCCGAAAAAAATGGACTAAGTTATTTATATTTAAAAAAAAGCAATAAAATAGCCGACATCAAATAATGTCGGCTACACCCACCATACAAGTAATGCCCTAACTTGTATACTATCCCTTTCCCTTATCACAGTTATAGTATACATTTTTATATGGGTAAATAATTGGACTTTAATCAATATTTAAGCTTGGATATGCTTTTTTAAGTCGTTCTTGTGCTTTTTTTATGGAAGAACCGCCACTGGTCATGAACAAATGGATCGTTTTTCCTTCTAAATCATTATGGTCAATAAAGCTATAAATAATATTCGGTGCACGATACCACCAAATTGGGAAACCTAGATAAATTTCATCATATGCATCTAAATCTACCTTTTCTTCTTTTAATTCAGGACGAATATGTTCATCTTTGCCCTCTATACTTGAACGGGCTTTCGTATTCATCCAATCCAGATCTTCCTTGGTATATTTAATTTTTGGCTCGATCTCATATAGATCTGCTCCTATTTTCTGAGCCAATTGCTCTGCCTTCTGTTTGGTTGTGCCAGTTGCACTAAAATAAGCAACCAATGTTTTCATCTATAATTCCTCCTTTTCAGGAATGGTATCCAGATTCATTTCTTTAGCCTTGCTTGTATTTTGTACAGCCTTTTCCGAACCCAATTCTATGGCCGTTCGATAATACCAATCCTTATAATCCAACTCTTCCATGTAATAATTCAATCGATCAATTTGGTCTTGCACATATTCTCGTTGTGCCTTGATCAATTCATATCGGGCACTCAATGATTCATCACCCATTTGGCTCAATAGCGCATATTCCTTGATACGACGAATAGGCATGCCTGTATTTTTCAAACAATTTAACACCCGTAACCAATCGAAATCTTTTTCTTCAAAAACACGCTTTCCATTGACCCGTTTCACATTGGGCAATAATCCTTCTTTTTCATAATACCGAAGTGTAGAAGGGGCTACTCCCATCATTGAGGCTACCTCTGAAATACTATATGTCTTAGCCATGATTCCTCCTTGTTTGTATCATAAAACTTAAAGTATGGTTTAAGTCAATAAAAAAATGAAGTCATCCAGACCTCATTTTTTCATTCGTTCTTTGATTCGTTCCCAGAGTCGCTGCTTGACAATAGGACCTGAATTCGCAATCGCAGTCACTGGTAATTCGACCGCTGTCTTCTTTGTCACAGGATCGGTTCTTAAAAAAGCCATCAATAAATTGTGAAAATCCATTAAATTTCCTTTTTTCACTTCTTCAAAATTCACATTGCCATTGATGGAAAAGGCATCAAACATTTGATTGACAAATGTCTTACGATCGGCTTGATTGACATTTTTCATCCATTCATTGATTGATGTTGAAATCCATACACTTTGTGGATCTTCCTCTTTGGCTTCAATCAACCCCTTATGATCCACTTGCCAACTGGATAAACTATGCTGCATCGTACCCTGTGCATTGCTTTTGACAATATGGACATTGGAAAAATGCGGTTCAAAAATATTTCCCACGATACAGTATTGGGGAATCACCCGCATGGTGATCGCATCGATACGCGCAGTCAATTCTGGATCCATCACATCTTTACATAGTCCAGGTCCATCCAAATCATAGATAGCTTGAATATGTGCCAAATTTTCTTCCATCAATTGCGATGTACTATAGATAGCTAAATGTCCCCCTTTGGAATGGCCTGCCACATAATACCGTTTATGCGGTTGGATCTCACTTTCCAAATAAGCTAAAGATGCCGTTTGACTAAATGTCTTGGTAAAAGACATCATAAAATCTTCACGCCAACCAACGATGGAATCATCCGTTCCTTTAAACAGGATCAGATCGTGATTCTCATCGATTTGTAAGGTCATCGCCCCAAATTGAATATGTTCCTTTTCATCAAACGTATCCACATTGTTTTTGACCCATATTTGGCCATAACGATCTGATCGTGCAACCATTTTTATAAAGTCATCATGATCTTGTCCATCTGGTACCATCTGCATCGAATACGAAGATTGTTTCTCAATCAAATCACGAATCTTCATAGGCTCTTGTTGCCAGACATCTTTCATATCCAAATACGCAAATTGGGCCAAAATAATACTATCCATCACATCAAAGACATGTTCATCAAAGGAAACAAATGCCATCCACTCGACATACTTCGTTAAACTCAACATAGATATCAACTAGGATTCATTGACCAACTTTCCCGTCATATGATCGATTTGAATTTCCCAACACAAGACACGCGAACCCGCATTTTTTATTTCCTTTTCGATATAGTCTTGATCATCGGTAAACTTTAAACACAATTGCCGACAAATTTCCATGGCACGATCCTGATCTTTCACTTCATGAATGGTTCCAAATACAATGACACTCTGAATATTCAAAGCCCATTCCCCCGCTTTGCGATAGCCTTGATCATATACACAATACGACACTTTATTATTCTTTCTTAAGGCATCGATCTTGTGCCCCTCTTTTGCACCATGGAAACAAATCGTTCCCGTTTTTTCATCATACCAATGATCCAATGGAACCCCATACGGATATCCATCCTCCCCCATGATTGATAAAACTCCACGGGGTTGTTCCTTTAAGACGCGGATACATTCTTCTTGGGAAATTTCTTGTTTGAAACGACGCATTTTTCGAAACATAAACATCCTCCTAACAAAAAAGACACAAATCATTTTGATTCATGTCTACTCTATCATATTTTTACAACCATTTCTTGCCAGCATTCCAAGCCTGGCCCACTTTTTTTCCTACTTCATAATAGCCACTTTGGAAATTATCAAAAATCAACGCATGAAGTTTACCAGGATCCACTTTACCATTTTCATCCAATACCGATTCATCGGCACATACATTGACAATTTTACCAACCACGGCATGAATACTGCCATCCACGATATCTTCTAATTCACATTCCATGCAAACCGGGAATTCTTCAATGATTGGCGCATTGACATGTGTACTTTTGGTTACATGATATTTCGTTCTCTCAAACTTATCTTCGACCGTATTGCCACTAGCCATCCCAAAATAATCCGCCACATCCATATGATCGACATCCGCAATCGATACAGTAAATGCCTTGGTTTTGCGAATGTTTTTCGTTGTTTTATGAGGCTCACTAATAAACAAAGCAATTTTATCACTTGCTGCAATCTGTCCCCAAGCTGCATTCATGACATTGACCTTACCATTTTCATCATACGCTGCAATCATTAATACTGGCATAGGAAAAACGGCTTGTTGAACACCTAAATCTTTTTTCATAAAAACCCTCCATTCATCTAAAGTATGCTTGTTTTTCTCTTTTTCACAACCCGGATGACCGTATCCACATCAATGTGTTCCTCTTTTTCCAAAGAAGGAATATCGCCTTGTTCCACAAAATGATCACCAATTCCGATCACGGTGATTGGCTTCCAAATTGTTCGGCGAATTACATCCGATAAACTCCCTATTTGATCAGTTTCCCATACAAGAATAGGCAAATCCATCTGATCCAATGCTGCCAGCATTTTTTCATCCACAGGCTTAAAGAAACGCGCATTGACGACAACCAAAGATAGCTTTTCTTCCTTTGCTTTTTGGATCAATACATCCACTTTGGGACCATACGTGATCACAATACAAAACGGATGCGAACCCACGATTTTTTTAGTCCAAGAGCCAATTGGAATACGTTCAAAAGCCGTATCTGTTTTTTCTACACCACCCCGCGGATATCGAATCGCAAAGGGATGTTTTTGCAAAAATGCCGTATACAAAAGATTTCGAGCTTCTTTGCCATCTTTTGGCTGTGACAAGATCATATGTGGCATCATTTCCATCATCCGGATATCAAAAACACCTTGATGGGTTTCGCCATCGGCCCCCACTAAACCGGCGCGATCCACACCAATCACAATGGGAAGATCCATTCGTGAAGCATCATGCAACAAAGAATCAAACGCTCGTTGAAGAAAAGAAGAATATACGCTCACAAAAGGGCGTATACCACCTTGGGCCATGGCACTCGCCATTGTGATGGCATGCTGCTCAGCAATCCCACAATCAAAAAAACGATCTGGAAATGCTTTTTGAAAACCATACAATTTAGAACCTTGGGCCATGGCAGGCGTAATAGCGACGATCTTTTCATTCTTTTGGGCTAGTTCCATCAAAGCATCCGCCATTAATGCAGACCAAGAATACCCACTCTTCTTCTTCATTTTTCCACTTGCCACATCAAACGGACCCACACCATGCCAATTTCCTTCCATATCAATTTCGGCCAATGGATACCCCTTGCCTTTTTGAGTCAATACATGAACAACGATGGGCCCTTGATGATCCTTGATGGATTCAAACGTTTGGATCAATGCCTTCAAATCATGCCCATTTAAAGGTCCCACATAATCCAAACCACACGACGCAAATAAAGAACGATCCAAGAATCCCCTTTCAAAGCCGGCATTGTTTTCCGAAATGGACATGCGATTATCGTTACAAACAATGATCATATTCCTTTGTTTCGAACCAATATCCTGCAAAGCTTCAAAAGCCATCCCACCACTTAAGGCTCCATCACCAATGATGGCAATGACCTGATGATCTTTGTGTTGCATATCTCGAGCAATGGCCAGACCCAAAGCAGCCGATAAAGACGTTGAAGAATGACCCGCTTCCCAAGGATCATGGATACTTTCTTTTCGTTTTTGAAAACCGGACAATCCATCTTTTTGTCGCAATGTTGAAAATTGATCCATCCGTCCTGTCAAGATCTTATGTGTATACGATTGATGCCCCACATCAAAGATCATCTGATCTTGGGGCGAATGAAACACATAATGCAGAGCAATGGTCAATTCCACAACACCTAAATTGCTGGATAAATGACCACCCGTTTGCGAAATAGATTGAATCAAGAAAGCACGAATGGAAGCAGCTAATTTTTCTAATTCATCCAAAGATAACGATTGTATATTATTTGTGTTCATAGGCTCTCCTTTAAATGTTATAACATTATAAAGCTTTTCTATTATACTACAGAACTTGATATAATTGAAATGGTGATGCAAATGAAATGGAAACACTTATTTCCTGTCCGTATATTAAATCGTGGTAAATCCTATTTTTATTCGGGACAAGTCTATGATCTTGAAAAAAAAGAGCATACATTAACTGCAAAAGTGGATGGCTATGATACCTATTATGTAACCATTCAACTCAATGAAGATGAACAATCCATTCTTCACGCTGATTGCAGTTGTCCCTATGCCGAAGATCATAGCTATTGTAAACACGAAGCCGCTGTGCTTTTTGCCTATGATGATCAATTGCGAACAGAATCAAAAGAAAAAGAATACGAAAAATTCCAAATACAAATTTTGCCTCAAATCAAAAAAGCCTTTACAAAAAATGATTATTTTTTTGATATGGGAAAAGTGCTAAACTCCCTTCCCATTCGTTATGATACATGGCAAAAAGGCGTGCAATTGGTCCATGACCACGCAATAACTATCGATGAGCCTAAATTAACCTTGAGCGAATGGGTCGATGAAGATCAAACCCAATATCTCGTCGTCCAAAGCTATTATAAGAATCGGATGAGCGCCTATTTAGAATTGCGACACAACGAAATCAAACGCCTCAGTTGTCGTGATTATGAATGCCGTAATAGTTATGATACCTACTATGCACGCACACAACCAATTTGTGAACACGAAGCCGCCCTTTTATATTTAACGATCCAATATATCTTACAAAACAATCCCGGTGATCGGACCGATCGCAATGGCTTTGTGTTTTTAGAAACATTTAATACGACAAAAACCACCAATATAGATCATCATGTAAAATTAGTGCCCCATTTAAATGTTGACATCGATTCCCTATCCTTTTCCGTTTGGCTAGGAAATCAACGCTTATATAAAATTCGATCTTTTTCTAGCTTTGTCCATAACTTACATACCCAAATGCCGTATGTAATTAGTAAAAAAACGCAATTTCAGTTGGATAAAGAAAGCTTTGATCCCGAATACATTCCCTTACTGGAATTGATTGAAGCCAAAGTTGTTGAACGAGAAAACACACCCGTTCGGTATGGATATGAACCACTGCATATTGGTGCCGAAATTGACCTTTCCGGCCAGACAATTGACGCTTTTTATGATATTGCGCAAACCATTCCCGTGGAATATGAAAAGAAACACATCCAAACCAAAACAACCCAATTGGATATTTCTTTTACGATTAAACCCTTGATGCAAAATCAATCTACGCAAGGCGTACAAGTCACAGGCCATGTACCAACAATTATTAAAGGCATCCGCTATGGCTACTATTTCGAAAACAATACCCTCTATCGAATTCCGTTAGGCCAAGCCGATTCATTCATTCATATGCCTCGTAATGAAAATGACGATATTACTTTCCAAATTGGCAACAAACACCTAGCCCATTTTTATTACGATCAATTACCAAAGATTCAAGAAACCTCGCATGTGGAAATCATCGAACCAGAAACCATTGAATCCATCCTACCACCAGAACCGGACTTCACTTTTTATTTCGATGCGGATGATGATTACATGATCTGTACCATAGAGGCTATCTATGATAAATCAAGATACCGAATGACCGATGAAATCACAAATGATGCCAAAGGCTATTATTATGATCCATCCAATAAAGAACATCGTTATGTGGAACGAGAAATGGACATGTTTCAAATCCTCCAAAACTTTGATTTTCACTATCAGGACAAACACATGCTCTGCATCAAAGATGACGATCATGTCTACAAATTTTTAACAGAAGGCATTGATACCCTTCTACAATACGGAACCGTAGAAGCAACCACTCGTTTTGAACACCTACAAATCATTACTAAACCAAAGATCACAGTTGGTGTATCAGTAGACAGTGATTTAATGGACATTCAAATCACTAGTGATGATCTAACCCAGGATGAGTTAATTGAAATCTTATCGCATTATAAAGAAAAAAAGACCTATCATCGTTTATCTTCTGGTAAATTTGTTCAAATGGATGCGCAAAGCTTACAGTCCCTAGAACAAATGATGGAATCTTTACATATGACACCGAAACAATTGGTTTCTGGCAAAATGAATGTGCCGATGTATCGCGCTTTCTATCTAGATCGCATGTTAGCGGAAAAAAATGATCTACGCCAACGTAAAGATGCTAGTTTTAAAAACACCATCAAAAAATTCAAAAATGAAGAATTTGCCTTACCAAAAGAATTACATGCTGAATTACGTCCTTACCAAGAAGAAGGTTATCAATGGATCAAAACTTTGGAAGCCTATCATTTCGGTGGTATCTTAGCCGATGAAATGGGATTAGGAAAAACCCTGCAAGTCATTACCGCATTGGCCGCTCATAAAGAAGAACAACCATCACCTTCTTTGGTCATTTGTCCAGCATCTTTAGTTTATAACTGGAAAGCAGAAATGGAACGATTTGCCCCACAACTACAAACCGCATTGGTAAGTGGGACAAAAAAAGAAAGAAAAACAATTATAGAAAACTATATAAACTATGATGTCTTAGTCACGTCTTATGATTTATTGAAACGAGATATTGCCGAATATGAAGATACACATTTCTATTTTGAAATTATTGATGAAGCACAATATACCAAAAACCATACAACAGCAGCTGCAAAATCCGTGAAATTGATCAACAGTCAATGCCGCTTGGCCTTAACCGGAACACCGATTGAAAATCAACTACAAGAATTATGGAGCATCTTTGACTATTTAATGCCAGGCTTCCTCTATAGTTATGATTATTTCCGAAAGAATATGGAAGTACCTATCGTTAAACAACAAGATCAACAACAATTGGAACAACTTCGTAAGATGATTTCCCCCTTTATCTTACGAAGACTGAAAAAAGACGTATTAAAAGACTTACCCGACAAATTGGAAAAAGTGCAATATGTTTCCATGGATAAGAAACAAACCCATGTATACAATGGACAAGTCACCAAGTTGCAACAATTATTGAAAAAGACCAACGACGAAGACTTCAAAAAACAACGCTTTAAAATTCTTTCACAATTGACTCGTATTCGTCAGGTTTGTTGCGATCCATCCCTTTGTTTAGAAGACTACGATGGAACCAGTGCCAAACGAGAAGCCTGTATGGATCTGATTGAAAATGCGATTGAAGGAGGCCATAAGATATTAGTCTTTTCTCAATTTACGACCATGTTGGATAAACTAGAAAAAGATTGTGAAGCAAAACAAATTGCCTACTATGAAATAACAGGAGCCACAAAGAAAAATGTACGCATTGACCGCGTCAATGCCTTCAATAAAAACGATGTACCCGTCTTCTTTATTTCTTTGAAAGCCGGTGGAACAGGATTGAATCTGACTGGTGCCGATATCGTCATTCATTATGATCCATGGTGGAATACCGCTGCCCAAAATCAAGCAACGGACCGAGCCCATCGTATTGGCCAAAAAAATGATGTGACCGTTTATAAATTAATTATCAAAGATACAATTGAAGAAAAAATCTTAGAACTACAAGAAAAGAAACAAGCATTAGCCGATGATATTTTATCAGGCGAACAAATGAGCAATACGACCATTTCAAAAGAAGATTTGGAAGCCTTGTTGCAATAGACACAAACGGACAAGTGTTGTACTTGTCCGTTTGTTTTACCTATCAACGCAAACAATACTCACAAATAGCTAATACCGCTACTAACTCAACAGTCCCCAATACGATCAATTTTCCCAATGCCAACACCAACAAATTTAGATTGTAATGAAGTTTATGTATATTCATAAATAATTCCTCCTCGATTGTCAGTATATAAGTGGAATCGACATTATTTATGTCAATAATCGATTCATGTTTTTCTTGAACAATTTCACTTTAAATCATTTTTTCTTGTTTGTCAACGAATCAATCAAGTTTTTCTTGATTATAAAATAAAATATTTGTATAGTATCCATAAGAGGAAATAATTATGAGTTTAGGACAACGAATCAAACAAGCTCGCGAACAACATGGCTATCAACAAAAAGACCTCGCCAAAAAAGTAGGTGTAAAATCAGCCGGTGTGATTAGTAATTGGGAACGCGATCTAAATAAACCAGATGCCGATAAGATCGTGCAATTGTGTGAAGTCTTAGAAATATCGGCATCCGACTTATTGAATTGCCATATTCAAGAAGAATTTGTTTGTTCAACAAGAGAAAAAGATATGATCAAACAATTTCGCAGTTTAGACGACATCGCTCAAGAAGCCATTCTATCTTTATTATCTATTGAAGCAAAACGCCATAAAGAAGTAAACCTACCAACATGGACCTTACCTTTTTTCAGTGCTCGTCCAAGTGCTGGTATAGGTAACTATATGATGGATAATGAAGAAGAACAGATGGAAATTATCGATACTCCACAGGCTCGAAAAGCCGATTATATTTTACAAGTGGATGGCAATAGTATGGAACCAAAATTTCATAGTGGCCAATATGTTCTTGTCAAAAAACAAGAAACCATTCAAACCAATGAAATAGGTATTTTTGTGATTGATGGCGATGTTTGGATCAAACAATTTCAAATTGATCATCTTCATTCACTTAATCCAAAATATGCCGATATTCCCTTCGAAGAAGGTCAAGAAATTTATTGTATGGGAAAAGTGATTGGAACTGCAGAAAGGGTGTAACATATGGAAATTCAAATGAAACTAAAAGTGAGCGCACATGATTTTTATACCTTATTGATTCAATCGTTGATCAATGATATTCAAAATGTGACCCATCATACAATAACGGAACAAGAACTGCTCGGCTATCGATATAAGAAGAAATCAACACAACGAAAAGGAAGCATGATCAAAGTTCATGTCAAAAAACTCCTGCCGGATCAAGAATATCTGGTTCATTTCACTACATCAATAGATAAATCTATTCTTCATTATCAATTGACATCCATCGATGAAAAACATTGTTTAGTGACATATACAGAAGAATATAGTCGGTTTGATCAACAAGAACTCCCTGCTTCATCCCTTCGTGCGCAAAAAAGACGTGCAAAAAAAATGATCAAAGCCATAGAGCAATCGATCATTAAAAACTCAAAATCAAAACAATAGCCATACTGATAGCTTCCGTTATCAATGGAACCATGGCTGCATAATAGGCCTTCATCGGTTCCATACGATAATAAAGTACATACAAAACCATGCTCACAAAAAAAGCCAACACAAGAACAACTATTAAGACCCAATATCGTGAACTGGATACAATTTGCGCACCATATAAATCATTGATTAGGCATGTTTCCAACATCATCCACCCGGTAATGAGCAAGAGTTCCGTGGTTACTGGTCGATGAAAACCAAATACCGTGATCAATAAGAGCACAATACGTTAATATGCCAACACCAATGATCTTTGAACCAGAAAACATTAGATGTTGAACACTTAACATACCCATTCCATGTACACTGAAACAAACACCAACCAATCCACAAAGTGCCGTAATCAATAATAAAGCACCCCGTATTCCATCTAAACGATCAACGACTACATTTGGTTTATAACACAAACTCCACCAAATCAAATAAAAGATGCAACAAACAATCAAACTCAACTGACCAATGATAATCGAGCGATGCATACTCTCACCTCACAATTTCTATTCCTTTATGAAGATTCGGTAAATATTGTACTTGAACGATATCTCCTACCTTATGATTTTTTATGTCCATGTCTAAGGTAATTCGTTCTTCGTCTCCTTGTATTGTTACTTGTTTATCTTCAATTTGAGCAATTTTCCCTGTAATCATGGGATACGCATGGGCATGCATATACGATAAATCTAAAATTGTAGGTACGATCAAAGACATAAACAAAATCACAAAGATGCCATTCCATACAATACCGGTAATAATCGTAATACCTTCTTTATGTGTTTGAAAGAATGGCTTTTTGATGTCAATTCCTCTTGTAATCACAAAAACAAGGCTTACGATCCAGACAATCAACAGGAACAAACTAATTAGAATATATCGCATCAATACATCTTGCATATAGTTATCTTATCATTTTTTCGAATGCCAACAAATATTTCTTCGCTTCCAATAAGCCGATAGAGGATTATTATGATTTGCATGAAGGCCAACAATAAATTCTCCTTGTTTTCTAAAATGGACCATCCTGGGAAGCATCACAATTCACTATAACTTGCCATAGTTCTTTTTCATACATGTCTTGTAATACGATTTTTTCAACTTATAATCAAAAAGCGAGGAAAACTTCCTCGCCCTATTCAGAAATATGACAATTACTTAATTTCAAATACTGTCCATCCGATACAGATAAATACGTACTATCTTCAAAATTACCATTCGCAATGATACTGTCTAATTGATGCGTTGCATCAACAGACACTTCATAGTATCCACCTAAGCCTGTATCTTCTAAACTTTTTGATTTTTTATCAATGACCAATTGATATTCTCCAGCTGGAAGGTCGACACCCACTTTAAACATACCGGATTTATGTACATTAATGGTTGGATTATCCCCATACGTATAAATTTTGATACGACCTACAGTCTTTAGATATTGCCCTTCTGAAACTGATACAATGGCAGCTCTATCAATATTATCATTAGCCAAAATACTATCAAATTCACCCGAAGCATCGGCATCGATTTCCCAATATCCTTTACCTTTTAAATAATACTCTCCGGCTGGCAAATCCGTACCAATCTTATACATACCACTCCGCCAGTACTTATGCTTCATCGATACTTCACTCAATGATTCGTGTTTTGGTGTTTGCGCATAAATAGGACTTAAACCCATTCCCATGATCATGGTTGCACAAAACAATGCTTTGCATCCCTTTTTCATCTTTTGTCTCCTTTTGTTCGTATATAACGAACCCCTTTTCTATTATCAATATATAGAAAGATGTATCCAAAAAATGGGACTTTATAAAATATTTTCAAATCTATATTTTAAAGTTTTTTTAAGGTATACTTGTTAAAGTTTCAAGACCAGAAAAGAGGGATACAATGAAAAGAATATTAAAAACAATATTTTTTATTCCAATGCTTCTTTTTCGGATTGTCCTGCATATAATCTGGGGTTTATTTAAGATTGCTCTTGTTTTATTTATACTTTTAGCTGGTTTAAACATCTATGCCCAAAATAGCGATTCCCAATTAGCAAAATCCATTACACTAACTGAAAATGAGATTGTTAGCTATCTTGCAAACGACAATAATAATGCAAATACAAACAATTTATCGACTGATGATTATTCCTATTATACGGGTATGAAATGGCCATCGGATACCGCAACCATCTATATCGCATCAACCAATCAAACATTGCGCTCTGCTTATGAAGATGCCATCGCCAATTGGAATAATACAGGCGTATTTACATTTACGATGGCAGATGATGAATCCAGCGCAGATATAGTTGCTTCGGATGCTTCAGATTCTAATTCATCCGCCGCAGGACTCACCGAAACTGAAAGGAATGCACTAACCAATCAAATTACACACGCAACGATTACACTGAATTCCTATTATTTGATTGAAAATCCATATTATGGTTATACGAATGATCGAATCGTAAATACCGCCGAACATGAATTAGGCCATGTGATTGGTTTGGATCATAATGATTCGGAAATCTCGGTCATGCAATCAGCCGGTTCCTATTATGGCATCCAACAAACCGATATCGATAAAGTACAAGCATTATATGCAGCTTAAGAAAGATGGACCTATTATCCATCTTTCTTTTCATTATTCACAAATCAATTGACCATGTATGATCCGACATCCACGTAATTCAGCCATTCTTGGATTTTCCTTCGTAAATAAATATACTTCTTCCCTGGTCAAATTCTGCGGAAAATCCTCCCAGAATTGATAAATAATTTTACGATTGAAACTAAAAAAATAAGTCACAAAATTTTCTTTCATTGGATACGTATGCCAAATTCTTTCATCGGGATCTTCTTTATAAAAACATACCATCGGACCATAACGAGCTTCTAATTCTTCTTTTGTCATATACATACGATTTCTTCCTTTCTTCGTATGCATCCTAACAAATGATCTGTCTAAAAAATCCACCAGACAAACTGGTGGACTCTTAGAATTAAAATATTATGCACGATCCATATATTGATACATCCAAGCAATGACATCTTCGACATCATCTTCTTCTACTTTTTGAAAAGCAGAATAGGCTGAACCCACTTTAGCACCTGGACATAATTCTTTCAAATCGTCTTCAATGTCTTGTTTGCCAACACCTCCATGTGATAGGAATGGCAGAATAGTCTTTCCGGTTAGATCTTGTTGTTTCAAGAATGTTGCCAATGGTAAGGCCACTTTCCCACCCCAGTTTGGTGTACCTACGAAAATCACATCGTAAGAAGATACATCAATGGATACAGGTTTATATGCCACATCCACATTTTTATCCATTTCTTCCCGAACACGTTTTAATAATTCTTTATAATTGGTTGGATAAGGATCCTGCGCTTCAATTTCACAAAGATCGGCATCCACTACATGTTGAATCAATTCTGCAGCAGACTTTGTATTTCCCGATTGACTATAATATACAATTAAATATTTCTTTGACATACACATTTCCTCTTTTCACTTATAATAGTATTCAAATTTTACACACGTGTCTAGGATTTTACTCCTGAAAATCCAGTGAATCCCTTTAACATCCGACGAATGCAATTCCAAAAATGTATAACAAAAAAGCCCTTATAGAAAGGGCTTTATTTTCTTTGGTGGAGGTGAGGAGAGTCGAACTCCTGTCTAAGCATCGTCCCACGATATTGCGTTTACAGTTTTTTCTATCTTTATGATCAATGGAACCGGATAGAAACGATTGCTCATTGATGCCATTCTAGAATTTTCATGACAAGCTTAGAATGATCACTTATCCCTATCTTCTTAGTTTTAACGCGTGTTGCTGACAAAGAAAGCAAAGATCAGTCAACCGGGCTGCAAGGTCTATCTACGACTCAATTAAGCAGCAAAAGCCATGCTTTGGTTTGCACCAAATACATTAGCAAGTTTGTTTTTAGCAATTAATTTAATTTGGTTATTACGCGTTCCTTCGCGACTGTGGCAGTATCCAAACAAATACTCATCGAATACCAAAATACACCCCCAGAAGGTACTTAATCATACCATCCTAATACCGATTTTTCAAGGCCTTTTGAATTTCACGTTTCGCATCTCTCGCTTTATTTGCTTCTCGCTTATCGTGTAAATTTTTACCTTTCGCTAACGCAATCTCCATTTTTGCCAACCCTTTGGAAAGATACAAAGAAACCGGAACGACCGTATATCCTTTGATTCGTGTTGCTTGATCCAATTTTAAAATTTCATTTTTATGCAACAATAAACGACGATCTCGATCTTCTTCATGATTGAATCGATTTCCAAATTCATAGGGAGAAATATGCATACCCTTGATAAATGCTTGCCCATTACGAATACTAATATAACTATCTCGTAATTGAACCTTCCCCAAACGAATGCTCTTGATTTCCGTACCCTTTAATTCCAAACCTGCTTCATAACGATCATACAATTCATATTCATGACGCGCTTTTCGATTTTCTACTACTATTTTTCGATTAGTCATTCTGTAACAATCTTTACTCCTTTTACATCCTTCATTACATTCTTAACATATTTTTGCACATATTCTTTCGAAATATCCTGTCCTTCACTTACCGTAACTTCATGTGTCTTTGCCTTTTTATTCGTCCATTCATGAATGGTATACATCTGATAATTGTTATAATTGGAATCATAATATGTGATGGTTGGTGTAAATGCAGCATCACTGACCGTCGCCTTTTTCTTATCATGATCATAGGTCACCTTAAAAGATGCCATACCACCAATCATATTATCATTCGCATTCTGCGCACTTATAAAATTACCCAAAGAATAATAACACAATGTATCTTGTTTATCACTCCGAATCCATTCAACCGGTTCGATCACATGCGGATGGGTACCAATGATCACTTCTACACCTAACGAATTCAATAATTTCGCATACTCTTTTTGCATATTGTTGACATCGGTATGATATTCCGTGCCCCAATGCATGGTAACAATCTGCACATCACTGACCTTATTCAACTTTTTCATATCTTTTTTAATCTTTGTTTTACTGATTTTATTGACCATCCAGGCTGTATCCGAATCATCCGGCTGAGACTCAAATCCATAGGCATAACTTGCCAAACCAACCCGAATTCCATGAATTTTCACAACAGTCGGTGTTTCAGATGCCTTCTTGGTTTGATAAGCACCCGTTACCGTAACATCTTTACAATGTTTTTGGATATAATCCAATTCTGTCTGCACACCCAACGTTCCCCGATCATAGGTATGATTACTGCATAGACTGAACCAATTGAATCCAGCATTCGCAACGGCATCATTAAATTTGGCTGGTCCATTAAACGAAGGATAACCATCCAACCATAAGCCATTCTTTGTGCCCGCACAAATCGTTTCGTAATTGATATAGTTTAAATCCGCTGTTGTATATTTTTTAATTGTTTTATAGAAATCATTGTAGTCGACATCTTTCATAGATTGATCCATGTTGCGAAAAATCACATCATGCAAAAGATTATCCCCTACACCCATGACCGTAAACGAATCCGTGTTGGTACTGGCACTCGTTTTTTTAGATAGAGTCGTGATGGGTTGGACCTGATTCATCAAATATCCAAATACACACATTACTAAAAAGGTTACAAACCAAATTCTCATTAAAACGTTCATACTTCTACATCCCTGCTAAGTGCGATAAAAACAATTTTGCTAAACCTAAGAAAATAAAAAAGCCTAAAACATCCGTTGCCGTTGTAACAAATATCGTCGATGAAATAGCTGGATCTGCATGTAACTTCTTTAAACCTAAAGGCACCAAGAAGCCAAATAAACCAGAAACCAATAAATTACCAATCATGGCAATAAAAATGATCAAAGCCAAATAGAAATTTCCATACATAAAATACACAATGATAGCCGTAACAATACCAGTTGCAGCACCATCTACAACACTTAATAGCAATTCTTTTACTAGAGCTTTCCAATTTTCTTTTAAAGAAATTTCTCTTTTCGCTAGCTCACGAACTAAAATCGACATCGTTTGTGTTCCAGCATTACCACCCATTCCTGTTACAATGGTCATGGTAGCGGATAAAGCCACAACTTGTTCAATTGTATTTTGAAACATCTTAACAGTAAACGAAGCTAAAAAAGCCGTCAATAAATTAACCATCAACCAAGGCAATCGCATACGGATTGATTCGGATAAAGTACTTGAAAGATCCTCTTCCCGATTGACTCCGGCCATCTGTAACATATCTTCTTCATATTCTTCAACGATAACATCGATAACATCATCAACAGTAATGATACCTAAGATAGCCCCTCGTTTATTGACAACCGGAATGGAAGTTAAATCATATCGCGAAACCAAACGAGCCACTTGTTCCTGATCCACTTCAGGTTGAACGGAAATAACTGAATCATCCATAATCGTTGAAATTCGCTGTGCCTTTTGTGCACCCAACATATTACGAAGATCTACTTCACCAATCAAACGTTTCGTATCATCGATAACATATAACGTTTCGATAACCTCGGACTTATCTGCAATTTCACGAATACGCTGTAAAGATTGAGCAACCGTCCAGTTGGCTTTAATAGCAATATAGGAAGTGGTCATGATACCACCAGCCGATTCTTCTGGATATTTCAACAATTCTTTAATAATCTTTTGATCACCCGAACGCATTAAATTGATCAATGCTTTCTTTCGGCCAGTGGGCAAATCACCAATAATATCGACAATATCATCCTTCTGCATAAAGTTAAATACAGAAAGCAAGCGATGATCATCTATGAAAGAAGATAAACGAAGTCGTAAATCATCATCTGCATCTTCGATCAATTCACTCAAAGGCTCATCCTCTAACCATTGGCAAATCTTTTGAATATCGTCATCATCTAGATTTTCTATAGCTAGTGCTAAATCAACGGGTTCTACATCCACATAGAATGCTAAAAAAGAATCTTGATTTTGCAGGGCATCTTGCAACTTTTCTTGTGTAATTTTCTCCATAGATATCACCTCCACGAATCAATTTTAACACTGAAAAATAACAAAACAAAGCCATAAAGTAATGTGCACCAAATGTATACATTTGATTTTATTTTATGAACATTTCTCTTGCATTTATTGATTGAATACGTATAATAAAAAAGTACAGTCATGAAAGGAAGTATAAAAAATGACAAGAGTTTATAACTTTGCAGCCGGACCAGCTGCCATCCCCGAATGGGTATTAAAAAAGGCCCAAGCCGAAATGTTGGATTATCACGGAAGTGGTATGTCCGTCATGGAGATGTCACACCGATCTGCTGAGTTCAAAGAAATCATAGATAATGCCAAAGCTAGCCTTCGTCGCTTGATGAACATCCCCGAAGACTATGACATTTTATTTTTACAAGGTGGAGGTTCTACGCAATTCTTCATGGTTGCATTGAACTTGTTACAAAATGGTGCTGATATCATCGATACCGGACAGTGGACAAAGAAAGCCATCAAAGAACAAAAGAAAATTGGTTATGTTCATGTTGCAGCTTCTAGTAAAGAAGATAACTATACATATATTCCAAAAATCAAACAAGAAGATTTAGATCCAAAAACGGATTATGTTTATATTTGCGAAAACAATACTATTTTTGGAACTAAATATAAACAATTACCACCACACGATGGAAAATTATTAGTTGCCGATTTATCTAGCTGCATCTGCTCAGAACCCGTTGATGTCACAAAATATGATTTGATCTTTGCTGGTGCACAAAAAAATATGGGACCTGCCGGTGTAACCATCGTTATTCTTAAAAAAGAATTATTAGATCGTGCAGATCAAGATAAATTACCAAGCATGTTGTCTTATAAAGTACATGCCGAAAAAGATTCTATGTTCAATACGCCTCCAACTTGGGGCATCTATATGGTTGGCTTAACTTGCCAATGGTTAGAAGAAGTCATTGGTGGCTTGGAAAACATGGAAAAGATCAACCAACGCAAAGCTAAGAAATTATACGACTACATTGACAATTCAAAATTGTATACAAACAATGTCAACAAAGAAGACCGCTCACTTATGAATGTTCCATTTGTGACCGGTGATGATGAATTAGATAAGAAATTCGTTGCCGAAGCAAAAAAAGCTGGTATTGCGAATATCAAAGGCCATCGTTCGGTTGGTGGTATGCGTGCAAGTATCTACAATGCCGTTACCGAAGAAGCTGTAGATTATTTGATTGACTTCATGAAGAAATTCGAAAAGGAGAATGCATAATGTACACGGTCAAACTCTATAACAACATTGCCAAAGCTGGATTGGATCAATTTACCGATCAATACGAAATTGGCGATGATAAAACCAATGAAGATGCCATTGTCGTACGTAGTGCAAATTTACACGATATCGACTATAATCCAAACCTAAAAGCCATTGCCCGTGCTGGAGCTGGTGTCAACAATATCGATATTGAAACATGTACAAAAAAAGGTATTGCCGTATTTAATACCCCAGGTGCCAATGCCAATGCCGTTAAAGAATTAGTCTTTGCCGGAATGTTATTGGCATCTCGTGATATCTACAATGCCATCACATGGGCAAAAAGCCAAACAGACAATCCAAATCTTGCCAAAGATATGGAAAAACAAAAGAAAAAATATGCTGGCCATGAACTAGCTGGTAAAACATTAGGTATCATCGGTGTTGGTGGTGCCATTGGCCGTCGTGTAGCCAATGCCGCTTTACGCTTTGATATGGAAGTACATGGTTATGATCCATATATGACAGTCGATGCCGCATGGAGCTTATCTCGTTGGGTCAAACATGAAAATACGATGGAAAGTGTATTGAAAGACGCTGATTTCGTTACCATCCATATTCCACAAACCCCAGATACCATGAATACCATCAATAAAGAAACAATCAGCCAAATGAAAGATGGTGTGAAAATCTTAAACATGGCACGTGGTGGATTGGTCAATGAAGAAGATATGCTAGAAGCTTTGGATTCTGGAAAAGTCGCTATTTATGTAACGGACTTCCCTACACCGAAGCTTGCTGCTCATCCCCATTGCATTCCGATTCCTCACTTAGGTGCATCAACAGCAGAAAGTGAAGAAAACTGTGCAGTCAATGCAGCCAAAGAAGTCATGGACTACTTAGAATATGGCAATATTGCTAATTCTGTCAACTTGCCACGCTGCGAAATGGAATGGAATCATAACTATCGTGTATCCGTGATTCACGTCAATAAACCAAGAATGATCAGCAAGATAACAGATAGTTTCTCCGAAACCAATAACATTGAAAACATGATCAATAAGTCACGTGGCGATGTAGCAGTGACAATGTTAGATTTAGATAAAGAACCATTAGCTGAATCCCTTCAAAAACTAAACACATTGGATGGCATTATTCGCGTAACAACCTATCATGACTAAATAATCTATGATCTAAAAGCAGCAACCGACAGTACAGACGATGCAATGTATTGTCGGTTTTTTTTCAGTGATTTCGAAAAAAAGAAATACTTATATTTTTATTAGCATATCCATGCAACCTATGATTAAATACTAAAATGTGATCATACACAAAGGAGAGAAATTATGGAAATTATTAATGAAGTAAACAGTTTTGTGAATGATATCGTTTGGGGGCCAATCATGATTGCCCTCTTGTTAGGAACCGGTATCTTCCTTTCTGTTCGTCTCAAATTCCCACAATTATCAAGAATCAAAGATATTCGCAAAGTTACTTTGGGACGTATGAAAGAAGACCATCGACGTCAAACCGAACACGGTACCATCGCCAGTGCCAAAGCTGGACTTGCCTCCATTGCCTGTGTCGTTGGAACGGGAAATATTACTGGTGTGGCAACTGCTGTTGCTACCGGTGGTCCTGGTGCCCTATTCTGGATGTGGCTATCGGCTTTCTTTGGCATGGCGACAAAATTTGCCGAAATTGTATTGGGCTTATATTATCGTGAAAAGAATGAACGTGGCGAATACATTGGTGGTGCCATGTTTTACATCTATAAAGGACTCAAATCCAAATGGATGGCCTATTTTTTCTGTATCATGGCTATTTTTTCTTACATGGTCTGTGGTGCCATCGTTGACACCAACAGTATTGTACTAGGTATTCAAGCCCAATGGCATGTTCCCCCATTGGCATCCGGTATTATCATGGCTTTCCTAACTGCCATTGTTATTTTAGGTGGTATTACTCGTATTGGCGATGTATGCGAATGGCTCACACCATTAATGAGCCTGATTTATATTTTTGTTGGTGGAATCATTGTAATTTTACATTTGCCACAATTACCACATGCCTTTGCTACTATCTTTACGGGTGCATTTACTCCGCAAGGAGCAGCGGGTGGATTTGCTGGAGCTACCGTCATGCAAATTATGACAGTTGGATTAGCACGAGGACTAAATTCAAATGAAGCCGGAATGGGCTCCAGTCCAACACTAAACTGTTCTGCTGATGTAGACTATATTGAAAACCAAGGCTTTTGGGGCATTGTAGAAGTATTCTTGGATACCATGATCATCAATACCGTCACTGGACTTGTCATTGTGTTATCAGGAAAATGGGTCACAGGTATATCTGGTACGGAATTAGCCATGCATGCCTTCTCTACATTCATGCCTGGCCATATTGGTAACTATTTCATTTTAATTAGTACCTTCTTGTTTGGTTATAGTTGCTTGATTACTTCCAGTTTCCTATGCGAAGTTTCCGGTGAATTTATTTGGGGCAAAAAGGCCGTATTACCCGTTCGATGGATATGGATTGCCTTTATTGTTGTAGGTTCTATCGGTGGCCTAGAATTTGTTTGGGATCTAGCCGATACCGCAAATGGATTAATGGCCATTCCAAACTTAATTGCCTTATTATTACTCAGTGGCACTTTGGTACGCATATATAAAGAAAAAATCCCAACAGGTGGAAAAATTAAAGATGAAGACGCCAATTTGTGATTTTGTAAAAGCCTATCAGGAAAGTCAAACATCTCGTTTGCATATGCCTGGTCATAAAGGCCAAAATATTCTTGGTTTTGAAAGTTTAGATATTACGGAAATCAAAGGCGCTGATGCTTTATATGAAGCCGATGGCATTATTGCTCAAAGTGAAGAAAATGCATCCAAGCTTTTCCATACCGGAAAAACATTGTATTCAGCTGAAGGTTCGAGTCTAAGCATTCGTACCATGATTGCCCTGGCATACAAACGAAAACCATTAAAAAACCGACCTGTACTCTTAGCCGGTCGTAATGCCCATAAAGCTTTATTATATGCCTGTGCCCTATTAGATATTGATATTGACTGGATCATGCCTAACGAAGAACAAGTATCCATTTGTTCTGTTGTGGTAACACCGGAACAAGTCAAACAAAAATTCGAACAAGCCGATACTTTGCCCATTGGTCTGTATATCACTAGTCCAGACTATCTTGGCCAAATGAGTGATATCAAAGCACTTGCCGAAGTTTGCAAAGAATATGATGTACCCTTATTAGTCGATAATGCACATGGTGCCTATTTACACTTTTTACCCGAATCCCAACATCCTATCGACCTAGGCGCCTATATGAGTTGCGATTCTGCCCATAAGACCCTTCCTGTCGTAACGGGAGGCTCTTATTTGCATCTTTCCCAGCAAGCCAATCAAGAAGTTGGTCCAATGGCCAAAGCATCCATGATGTTATTTGGGTCAACCAGTCCATCCTATTTGATCTTGCAATCTTTAGATCGATGCAATGCCTATTTAGATACTTCTTTTCGTTCAGAATTAAAAGCTTTAATTCAAAAACTAGATCAATTAAAAGCAGAACTAATACAAGCAAACATTCCGGTTTTACCTTCAGAAAAAACCAAGGTAACGATCCATGCTTCACAAATGGGCATCCATGGCTATGAACTCGCCGAACGATTGCGTGCCCATCATGCCGAACCTGAATTTGCAGATAGTGATTTTCTAGTGTGTATGTTCACACCACAAAACCGACCCATCGATTTTGAACGCTTGAAACAAACCTTACTAGAAACACCACATAAACAACCTTTACCATCCACGCAACAAGCTTTGTTCCAGGTAAAGCCAACACGAAAACTTTCCATTCGTCAAGCCATATTAAGCCGTCAAAAATTCGTACCTGTAAATGAAGCCATTGGCCACATCTGTAGTGAACCCTCGGTCTCTTGTCCACCAGCAATTCCAATTGCTGTGAGTGGTGAAATCATCACAAAAGAAATGGTTGATGTCTTACAAACCTATGATGTTCAAACAATCGCTATTGTTGAAGAATAAATTGGTATAGAGAAAAGCTAAATCATTCAACAACTCAGATTCTTCTCGGAAACAAGTTACATTCTAAGCATGAAAAAGGGTTGGTCAAATAGTTATTAGCTTTATAAAGACAAATATGTGTGTGATTTTTAGAGTTTGTCTTCTTTATGAGAGGGCGGTAGGTTGAGCGCAAGGACAAATGATTGGACCTTATTATTTCAGACCCCCTGAAAACGTGAAATAAGAGAGATGATGGAGGTATATCGTCAATATGCAACATCAAAAAGGATCAAATAAAAAAATTGAAGATTTTGTTCAATGCCCTTTATACGATGATTATATATATATTGGCAATTGTATAGATGTTCAAGAAGTGGCAGCTAATCTTATTTTAGAAAAAATACTGCCGGATGAGATTTTACAGATAAAAGGTTTTAAAGATATATGCAGAAATTGCGAAAACAATCTTGATAAAAAATATGAAAGATAAAGTTAAACATGTCTGAAAGCATCAGTTTTCAGAGGGGATTATTTCAGCCCCCCTGAAAACTAAACAAGTTAAATACGTACAAATGAAAAAGAAATTTTAAATAATAAAATAATCTTATATCTAATAAGATACTAAAAAGAAGAAAGTATTATGAAAAATATTAGTAAAAGTAATAACCTAAAAAATATTGTAATTATTGTACTGTTAGTGACATTAGTCTCAGTAATCCTATTTGATATTAATTTCCAATCTAAAACATCTAATAATGCTAAAGAAGATAAAGTAACTGCATCTGATAAATCATCTACTAAAAAGTCATCAGACTCTACTAAATCAAATAATCCAAATAATAGTAAAGATAAGAAACATAATTCTACTAATCCTAATACTACATCTCATATAGTAACTAAACAAGTGGATGGTGCAGTATTAACTATCTATGATTCAGCTATTAATGTCGAATATGAAGATGTAAGTCAAGGTATTACTTTAGATGATGCATCTAATTTAGGATACCTTATTACAGTAGATATGGATAAGAATGATGATGGAATACTTGATCTTGATTTACGTAATGGTAAGTGGACTTATTATAATCCTGAAGGATTTGAAAATTATTATTATATTTATGGTGAACAAGAGGCATTAAATTCATTAAGTAATCAAGAGTCAACATATAGTAGTCAAGATATTGATGAGGCTATTGATAATGATGAAATTACTTATCAGACTTGGGATGATATTGTTAATACAGTAGACTTTTAAAAGAATTTATTAAATTAATTATTAATAAATTAATAATTAGTTAGTAATTAGTAGTTAGTAAATTAGTAAAAGTGTAATAATTTAGTTTTCAGAGGGGATTATTTCAGCCCCCCTGAAAACTGAATCTATACTTTATCGAACAAATGTGTGCAGTAACAATAAATCCTAAAACTGGATTATTGATTCAAGCTAACCGTACAAATAAGAAAGGCAAGAAGGTGAAATGATGCTATTAGAATCAGAAAAAAAATGGATAAAGGACAATCTGCCAAATTATAAAGAAGTTCTATCGATGACGAACCCTAATGATATCATTACAGAGCTTACATACTTTTCCGTGTCAGCGATGGATGAAAACCAGGATCCTACAGATAAGACAATTGAGGCCGAACATATTATCGATCGTATAGCATACGATGACGATGACTGGCCTGAATGGGATGGTAGCTAGTCATGTCTGAAAGCATCAAATTGATCTATAGGATTTTAAAGATACTTGAGAAGTCAATGGATTATCCAGAGCTTGACATTGATAGGTTTTCAGAGGGGCTTATTTCAGACCCCCTGAAAACAACAAGATGCGAACGATAGTAACATTACATTGAACGAGTGGATAATAAAAAATATCTCTTATTATGCGGCTACTTATTTTGTATTGAACAATCAAAATTCAGAATTAGTACCAGAGGTGAATAATGCACACAATGGTACGGAATCAGAATATGTTGATGATGTGTTGAAAAAGGCAGGTGTTAAATTATGAGAGCAGACCATAATTTGATGAAATGGTGCAACCATCCAGATTGGTATACTCAAAAAGACGGGCATATGTTTATACCAACTGACAAATGCCCGAATGATGTAAAGAAGGCCATGGATGAATTTAACTCTTATACATTTCCGGAAGAGTACAAAAAAAGCAAAATGAAGAAGCACGATTGATATCGTGCTTTTTTAGTGCAAGAAATAGAGGATAAAAATGAATACTAATTATAAACCTAGAAATGGGATAAGCTTTTGTGAAGCTTTGACCATCACTTTTAGTTTTCAGAGGGGCTTATTTCAGACCCCCTGAAAACAGAAAAGTTGTATAATTATTCTAAAGAATCGGAGGACTTTTATGGTAGTCTTAAGAAATCTAAAAAGAAAGGATAATATTGTTGAATATGATTACTTTCCAGAAGATGCTGGTGATTGCGGCCATGTTGTTTATGACATAGATAAAAAAGATAGATAAAAAAGAGGTAATATCTAAAAAATTAGCTAAACAGGATAGTGTGTATGATGGCTATACTAGATATTTCTTTTATTCGGTTCTTTGTTTAGAACGAGCTATTGAAACAAAAGACTATGTTAATGGTGGCTTTAAAGAAGAATATATAGCCATGTGGTCCTAAGGGTGATTAACTATGTCTGAGAGCATCAAACTGATCTATAGAGTACTCAATATCTTAGAGAAATCCATGGATTATTCAGAGATTGACGTTGATAGATTAAGTCCAGAAGCACTAAGGGCAAACTTAAATCGATGTATTTGTCAACTGAAAACTGACCAACTTCGCAATTGAAAACTGATCAACTACT